>OGYL01002416.1_pt1 | contig 13183 bp, 10 predicted proteins | sample 1576541 | NCBI WGS metagenome assembly OGYL01 (sample SAMEA3541551, study PRJEB24748) | human gut metagenome | biome: human gut; feature: human-associated habitat; material: faeces | place: China | collected 2012 | reverse complement strand
AAGGAAGCTTGACAGGAAATACCCGATGTACATTGCTAACAACTGGCAAACTGCAACTATGAAGCAAATGGCTGTAAGCTGTTTCTTATTTACTTTCTGGATCAGGGATCCCTGACATTCCATCGCAACGAAAATCTCCAGTGAGCTTCCCGCCACGATTAACAGATATTCTATCCAGCCCATTTTTGCCTCCCCTAATCTTTAAACATCCTTTAATTAATTATTTGTCGCTATCTGCCTTAGCATCTATTGAAGCTAATTTATATATGAACTTAACGCTGCCCGTCTGTCCATCAGCGATTGCTGAGTATGTCTGATATTCCTCACCTGCGTCAATTACTGCCTGAAGCTTGTCGGTGAATGGCTTTAAGTCACCGTTGTATGCGTCAAGAATCTTGTTGATTCCTTCCTCATTGAACTGTACCATACCGTCTGCGAGCGTGTGTGCACCCTCTGAAAGTGTCTTAGAGCCTGTTGTGAGCTGGTCAACACCTGAAACTATCTGATTTGTTCCATCTGCAAGCTGTGAAGCACCACTCTTTAATGTAGCATTATTAGCTGTAAGCTGTGAAAGTCCGCTCTGAAGAACTGCTGTTCCTTCCTGCTGGAGTTTTCCGGCATTAAGATTTAATGCATATAAGCTTGAGCAGAGAGTTCCTTCCTTGTAAGTTGAGAATGAACCAACTGAAGTGCTAAGTGTGTTAAGACCTGTGCTTAATGTACCAAGACCTGCTTTAAGCTGCTTAGAACCTGCACTTAACTGTCCTGCACCTGTGCTTAGCTGGTCAATTCCTGCTTTAAGGGCATTTGCACCAGTATTAACCTGACCTGCTCCTTCATTCAATTTAGTAATTCCATTAAAGAAACTGTTCTCTCCGCCAGCTGTAAGGGATATCATCGTATCATTAAGTAGACCGTATGCCTTATAAGCCTGTGAAAGTCCACTGGAAATAGCTACAAGATTTGCGTCTGCATCACTATTTGCCTTTGCTTTTAATTGTTCTAATGTATATTTGTGTTCAGTATCTGCTGCTGCATATTTAGCAGTTAATGCACTTACCATTGCTGTTCTTATACCAATTTTACCTGTTGCAATATCTGTATCATTATAATTCTGCATTATAAATGCTGCTGCTTTTGTGCACTGATTTTCATTTGTAATATCAGCTGTAGCTGATAATCCATAACCAGCCTCATTGGCAAGTGCTGTAGCAGCTGCTATTTTCTGTTCATCAGTCATTGTTGAAGGATTATATCCAAGTTTTCCACCAATAACAGCAACTGCCAACTGATAAAAGCTTTCATATGCATTATCGTACTTTTCTTTTGCTTCTGTCATTCCATCTGTTAATGTTTTACCTATTTTATTCGCACCATCTGCTAATGCTGCTGCACCTGTTGCTAATTGTTCTGTTCCACCAGTCAAATCATTAGCCCCAGTAGCAAGCGCTCCAGCCCCAGCTAAAGCACTGTCAATTCCTGCATCAAGTGTTACAGCACCTGCTGCCAGATCACTTGCCCCTTTAGCTGCCGAAGCAACACTGCTGTCAAGATTGTTATCCTTAAGAGTATTGTAAAGAGTTCCGATTCCGTCAGCATATGTCTTCATGTTGTTATTAAGTGAAACTGAACCCTCATATGCACTTGCAGCGCCATCTGCGTATGCATATATACCATCCTTAAGAGAAGAAGCACCTGTATTTAACTGGTCAACACCATCAGTAAGTGCTGGAATTGCATCACTTAACTGCTGTGTTCCATCCTGTAAAGATACAGTTCCGTCTGCAAGCTGGTTTGCTGCATCATCTAATGAAGCAACTGTCTTCTTTAAGTCATCTAAAGTAATATCATCAGCATTCATATCTGAAAGAAGATTAGATGTTGCAACTGACATAGTCATATCAAGTGAAAAATCCTTAACATCTGCTGTTAATTCAAAATACTCAGGAATATCAAGGTCAAGTGACTTATCATTAAACTTAAGATTCATAGTATCCTTAAGTCCTGGCATTGTCATACCGACTGCTACAATATTATCACCGACCTTAGTAAGCTTACCATTAGTAACCTCAACATTTGAGAATACATCTGTTGGAAGCATCATGCCTGTAATCATTGTAAATGGTACGGCAACTGTCTGCTTCTTACCATTAATTGTTACAGTTTTCTTCTGATTATTAGTGTAATCAAAATGTATTGTAACCTTTCCGCTCTTTCCGGCCAGGTCTTCCGGCTTAATTTCCTTTCCATCAAGCTTGTAAGTAACCTTCATTGTCACTGGCGCATTTTCACTTGACTCAGTCTTATTAAGAGTCTCATTGCCGTTAGCGTCTGTAATCTTTTCGTTGACAGTGATGTGATTCTTGTTACCTGAAGCATCATTGAATACATAAACAGTTTCCTGTCTTGTGTTAGTTGCAAGTGTGCTCTTGTTAGACACTGCAAGCTCGTTAGTTATTGCCTGTGTAATAGCAGCCTCAGTGCTGCCTGCTGCCATCTCTGTTACATAAGCTGTATCTGTTCCTGTTGTTGCAGCTGTCTTAGAACCGCAGCCAACAAGACTTGCCGCAGTAAGAACAACACACATTAAAACTGAACTATATCTGAATAAATTCCTCTTTACCATAATAAATCCTCCTAATTTAATTCTGACTGTTCTTCTTAGGCTTAAAACCTAAACTTGTATGAATAATCACCTTATCAAGTAATACAAAAAGTGATGGAAGAACAAATATAACAACAAACATACTGATTATTGCGCCTCGTGCCATAAGTGTACAAAGTGAAGCAATCATATCAACACTGGCTATCATACCTACACCAAATGTTGCTGCGAAGAAACCAAGTGCGCTGACAATAATAGATGGAATAGATGTTCCAAGTGCTATTGATATAGCCTCTTTCTTAGAGTTACCAGCGGCTCTTTCTCTCTTATATCTTGTAGTCATAAGAATTGCATAATCGACTGTCGCACCAAGCTGAATAGTTCCGATTACTACCGAAGATATAAATGGTATCGTTGTTCCTGTATAATATGGAATACCCATATTAACAAATATTGCAAATTCAATAGCAGCAACCAGAATAACCGGGAGAGATATTGACTTCAATACGAAGAAAATAATAAAGAATATCGCAACAATTGAAACTGCACTAACTGTCTTAAAATCCTTATCAGTAATAGTGATAAGATCCTTAGTACAAGGAGCTTCTCCAATTACCATAGATTTAGCATCATACTTCTTTGCAATTGCATCAACCTTATTAATCTGGTCATTAATTTCATCAGAAGCAATTGTGTAATTAGTTGATACCATCATAATCTGGTATTCATCACCCTTAAGCTCTGAAACAAGCGAATCAGGAAGCATTTCCGTAGGTATTTCTCCACCGAGTGCTGAGTCAATACTTAATGCAAATGAAATTCCGTCCAGATCATTTACCTCATTCATCATTGCATTAGAATCCTCTGCTGAAAGATTACTGTCTGCAAGAATCATATATATGGAATTAGTTCCGTCAAAGTTCTCGGCAAGCATCTTGTTAGCCTGCGAACAGTTAAGCTTCTCTGGAAGTGTATCAGACAAATCATAGTAAACCTTAGTATTGTTATATCCGTAGATTGCCGGACCAAGAAGCAGAACGAATATTATAAGGAATATCCATGAATGATTAACAATCCATCTTGCCGGCTTATCAAAATTCGGCATAATCTCTCTATGCATTGTTTTCTCAAGAGCCTTGTCAAATGTAAGAATAAGGGAAGGAAGTATTGTAACACAACCAATAACGCCCAATACAACACCCTTTGCCATAACAACACCAAGGTCAAGACCAAGTGTAAAGCTCATAAAGCAGAGTGCTATGAATCCTGCAACAGTTGTTATGGAAGAACCAACAACTGATGTTAGTGTATTCCCAATAGCAACCGCCATAGCTTCGTGATGATCATCCGGAGTTTCTTCCTTAGCTTCCTTGTAACTGTGCCATAAGAATATAGAATAATCCAGAGTTACACCAAGCTGAAGTACCGCTGCCAGTGCTTTCGTTATGTATGAAACCTCACCTAAGAAATAATTAGAACCAAGGTTATACACAATTGCCATACCTATACTTAACATAAAGAATACTGGTACAAGGAATGAATCCATAAATATAGCAAGTACAATACATACCAGAACAACCGCTACAAGTACATAAAAAGGAGTCTCCTTTTCTGCCATTGTCTTAGTATCTGTAACTACAGCAGACATACCTGCAATATAGCACTGATTATCCGTAACATCTCTTACTTCCTGAATAGCCTTCATTGTATCGTCACTTGATGTTGTATCATCAAAGAATATTGCAAACAATGTAGCTCCTGAATCCTCATTTTCAAAATAAGAACGGAACTTATCAGGAAGAATTTCTGAAGGAACATCATCTCCTACCACTCCACTATAAGAGATAACTGACGCAACATGGTCAACACCCTCAACCTTCTTTACCAACTTAGAAACATTTGACTTATTCATTCCGTCAACGACAACCATTGCATAAGCGCCCTTTCCGAAATCATCAAGCAAAATGTCCTGTCCCTGCATAGTGTCGATATCATTTGGCAGATAATACAGGATATCGTAATTAACCCTGGTATTAAAGTAACCAATAACTGATGGAATCAACAGCAGGAAGCTAAGAACCAGAATAGGAATTCTTAACTTAACAACAACTTTTCCAAACTTTTTCATATAAATAACCACGCCTTTCTGTAAGATGCAAATGCCAACAACCCTTAGTCATATATGTATTCATGTCTTTAACAAATATGACCAACAGTCATTTTCAATTTCAGTTGACATTATAGCACCTCAAAACACATAGTCAATAGAAAATTGACCGAAAGTCATTTTTTAATATTTATTTTATAATTGAGTTGGTGTATAATGTATTTATGAATGAGTTGGCATGGTAATCAATTTCAGGCACGCTTGCGCTGCTTGTCGCTCACAGCGGACACTAAACTCGTTGCAGTTCCTGCAACTTGTTAAGTGCCGGTGGCTCCAAAGCACCTGAAATCAATTACCATACCAACTCATAATACACACTATAACCAACTAATAATTAACACTAATAAAGGTGAGTGATTGATATGGGAAAGCTTGAAACTAACAAACAACAGAAACTTACTTCTCTGCTGAATACTGCATTTAATCTCTTTACTACACAGGGGGTTGCGAAGACTTCTATTGCTGAGATTTCGCAGAAAGCTGGAATTGCTAAAGGTACATTTTATCTGTACTTTAAGGATAAGTATGATATAAGAAACCGTCTTATATCACATGAATCAAGTAAATTATTTAAGAATGCCGTCGCTGATTTAGAAGAATTTTCTATAAAGAAGGACGAACCGTTAGGTTTCGAAGAAAAAATAATATTTATAATTAATCATATTGTAGATGAACTGAATTCTAATCAGACTCTTCTCACATTTATATCAAAAAACCTTAGCTGGGGAATCTTCAAGGAAGCTCTCACAACTAAGGTTGCATCTGATGATATTAACTTTAAAGATGTATATTATGAAATGATTAACGCTGAGGATATCTCACTTGAAGAGCCTGAAATAATGCTCTTTCTTATTGTTGAGCTTGTAAGTTCAACTTGCTACAGCGCAATTCTTTATAAAGAACCTGCTGACATAGATACTATCAAGCCTTATCTTTTCAAGACAGTACGTGCAATCATCAGAGAGCACACTATCCGGTAGCTGCTTACGCTTTCCCTTCAAGCTCCTGGTATATATCCCTTTTTGACACACCCCTGTCCTTTGCCGCAGCTTTCATGGCTTCTTTCTTGTCCATACCCTGCGACATATACACCTGCACATGTTCTGCCACACTCATGGTTTCCCACTGCTTTCTTGCCTCGGCCTTTAACTCCTCACGGCTCTTTCCGGCAATCACAAGCACATATTCGCCTCTCGGCTCATTATTTTCATAATATTCACATGCAGATTCAAGCGTGAATTCCATAGAATTCTCATATCTCTTGGTAAGTTCCTTACATATAGTAATCTGTCTGTCACCGCCAAGCGTATCTTGTAGTTCCGCAAGTGTCTTAGTAAGTCTGTGCGGTGCTTCATATATAATCATAGTCCTTGTTTCACATGCTAACTCTGCAAGAACTTCTTTTCTCTCATTCTTATCCGCTGGTAAAAATGCTTCAAATGCAAATCTTCTTGTCTCGCGTCCTGACATTGTAAGCGCTGTTATGCATGCTGCCGGTCCCGGAAGTGAAGTAACCCTGATGCCTGCTGCCCTGCATTGCTTTACAAGCTCCTCACCTGGATCCGATATTCCCGGAGTTCCCGCATCGGTAATTACAGCCACATCCATTCCACCTAATATTTTATCAACAAGAACCTTTGCCTTATCATACTTATTAAATTCATGATAACTTGTCATAGGTGTCTTTATTTCAAAATGATTAAGCAGCTTAATACTGTTTCTTGTATCCTCTGCTGCAATCAGGTCTGCTTCTGAAAGCACACGCAAAACCCTGTAAGTAATATCCTCAAGATTACCAATAGGCGTTGCACACAGATACAGCATACCCGGTCCGTCTTTCTTTACATTTTTTTCATTATCCATAATAAACCTCTATCTATTCATACATTTTTAGAAGCGCATCAGTGTAAGTACCGTCCGTCTTGTATACAATAAGCGGTTCTTCAACAATAAGCTGGGAATTACCTCCCTTAACCGCTTCTATAAGCACCATATTGGCAGCCTTATTCACATAAGGATACACCAGCCTCATTCTCTTCGGCTCAAGATGATACTTTCTCATAGTGTCAAATATATCAACAAGTCTGTTCGGTCTGTGAACCATATACATTTTCCCTTTAGATTTAAGACAACGGCTTGCTTCCCTTATAACATCATCAAGACTACACAGAAGCTCATGTCTTGCAATTGCCTTGGCACTATCCGGATTAACAATACCGTGATTTTCATTCATATATGGCGGATTGCTCGTCACAACATTAAAAGAAGCTTCCCCAAATATAGTGGAAGCTTCCTTAATATCACCCTTAACAACACTGATTCTGTCCTCAAGATGATTAAGCTCCACATTTCTTCTGGCAAGCTGTGCGCTTCCCTCCTGAATCTCAAGAGCACTATATGTGCTACCTGGATTCTTAGACTGCATAAGCACCGGAATAATACCATTACCGGTACCCATATCCAGCACCCTGTCTTTCTTCCCTGCCCTAGCATAAGTAGACAACAGCACTGCGTCCATTCCAAAACAAAAAATATCTGTATTCTGTATAAGCTTTAGTCCATCTCTCATCAAATCATCAATTCGTTCATTAATCATCACTAATATGGGCTTTTCCTTCTTTTCTTTCTAATTCCTCAAGTGCCTTAAGTTCCTTATCATCATCAATGCGGACCTTATCAAATCTTCTTTTTCTCTTAAAACGAAGCTCCTCAACCGGATATTCCTTAAGTTCCTTTTCGTCATTATCATGAGTTATTAATACCTTAACTCTCTGCCTTAAAACATTGACACTTGAAACCTCACCAACCAGTTTATCTGGTGTAGTAACAGAATCTCCCACATTAGGCAGATGACTATTTAATTCCTCATATGTATCCTGCTCATTCTTTAAACAACACATAAGTCTTCCACACACACCTGAAATCTTAGTTGGATTAAGTGACAGATTCTGCTCCTTAGCCATCTTAATAGATACCGGATTGAATTCTGGTAAAAATGTGGCACAACATAAAGGTCTTCCGCAGGAACCAATTCCACCAAGAATCTTAGTCTCATCCCTTACTCCAATCTGTCTTAATTCAATTCTTGTCTTAAATACTGCAGCAAGATCCTTAACAAGCTCTCTGAAATCAATTCTTCCATCAGCAGTAAAATAGAACAACACCTTATTATTGTCAAATGTATACTCAGCCTTAATAAGCTTCATGTCAAGATTATGCTTTGCAATCTTCTCAAGACATATCTTAAATGCTTCTTTTTCCTTTTCTCTATTTTTTAATTCTCTTTCATCATCTTCTGGTGTTGCAACCCTTATAATTGCCTTTAGAGGCTGGATAACCGCTGTATCTTCTACTTCTCTTTCACCTAGAACAACCTGTCCATATTCAACTCCTCTGGCAGTCTCAACAATAACATGCTGTCCTGTTTCAACTGAATATTTCCCAGGTGCAAAAAAATATATCTTTCCAACCTGTCTGAATCTAACTCCAACAACTTTAGTCATCTATACTCTCCATTCTATGAATTTTCCTTAATCGCCATAATAAGCAATTCAATAACCAGATCAAAATTAACATTTGCCTGAAGTCTCACCTTAACCCTGTCAATAGAATTAATAATATCCTGTAAACCTTCATATGACATAGTCTGTGCCTGACTCTTTATCAGTGTCATCTGGTCATTAAATATGAGCAGATTAGTATCATTCGTACTCTTAAACATAAGTACATCCCTGTACCACATAAGCATAAGGTCAAGGTAATCATCAATAGTCAGCTTATAATTGGTAACTCTTTTCACCGATGTCATAATATCAGCCGAATCCATATCCTTAGCATTCTTAATAACATCCATTACATCACGTCTTAACTCTGCAAACTCAGTAGATTCAACCATAGTCATTGCCCTGCCGATTCGTCCGGCTGCAAATCTTGCTGCAAATTTACACTCGTAATCACCGATATTATCATAGTGGTCTTTAAGATATTTAATAACTACATCATCCTTAAGTGGCTTAAGATCAAGCACAACGCATCTTGACAGAATAGTCTGTAAGAAAACATCCGGATTATTAGCAAGAAGAATAACAATTCCATAAGCCGGTGGCTCTTCAATTGTCTTAAGCATTGCATTCTGTGCTGCAACAGTAAGCTTGTCTGCTTCATCAATAATGTATATCTTGTAAGGACTGCTGTAAGGCTTAATCTGCATATCCGATACAAGCTGGTCTCTTATATCATCAACACCAATACTTCCCGGCTTCTCATGTCCAACCCAGATAATATCCGGCTGATTCCTGCCTGCTGCCTGCACACAGGAATGGCACACCCCACAAGGCTCAACACCGCCCGCCTCACACTGCAGTGTCTGTGCAAATGTGCTGGCAATAAGCTTCTTTCCTGAACCAAGTCCTCCGCTGATTACATAAGCATGAGATACCTTTCCCATAGATATTGCACTCTGCAAATGTTCTTTAATAGTCTCATATCCATATATATCTGAAAAATTACCCATACTTATTCCTCTTTTCATTACTTATCTGTAATATTATAACACATATTGCTCCTATGTTGAAATATCTAATAACAATCCCCTGATATCATCAATAGCTCCGACTATTGCAAGATGATCCTTTTCATCTTTTACCAGTTCTCTGGCAAGATTATCAAGATTCTCATCTACCATCTTAACAATTCCATACACCCTGTGTCTTCCTCTCCTGTCAAGAAAGTTCTCTCTTGAAAACTTGTGTGAACGGTTTACAACTTCATTTAGGAATCCCTTAACAAGCTCTCTGTACTTCTTCATATCTCTTATATCCATATGCTTTGCAATCTTTTCACCCTGCTCGGTAATTTCCTGCATCATATTTCCCAGTTTTTCCTGAAGGTCTTTCTCCTCAATATTGCTAATCAGTGTAAATTTAAAACTATCATCTGATTTTTCCTGTGCTTTAACCGGAGTGGTCTGATTAGCCGGTGCTATATCTTTAACCTTAATATCCATACATACCTCCTAATATGGCACTTTTAACCTCACTAATGCAATCCTCTAACTCTCCATTATTGCTAAACCTTCTTGTAATACCAGCCTTAGCAATATTCTCTTCTGAAAAATCCTCACTGTCTGCAAGAAATCTTCTGCACATTTCCTCATAGTGTGGATTATCCTGTTTCTGTTCTCTGTGGATAGCCCTTGTGAGTCTCAATCCATCTTCTACTTCAATGTATATCGGCATAATATGCTGTTTTCCATAGAATTCACAGAATTTATCATACGCTTCAAGCGTTCCTATAACCAGATACCTGTTACCACTGTTAAGGTCAATCTGTCCGTCATCAGCTGTAAAATACTTCCACACACCATACACAGTATTATATTCTCTCAGTTCAACAATCCTGCCGCTCTCCTGCATCTTAACAGCTGTCTCATCATTTACAAAAAAATACTCAACCCCATCGGTCTCCCCGGCTCTCATTGGTCTTGTTGTATACAATATAACAGTATTAAGCTTCAGACTTTCATCTTCAATTAGGTTTTTATATATCTTATCCTTGCCAGACGCGCTTTTTCCCATAATAAATGCTATCTCAGGCATCTTATCTTTCCTTCCTTAAGACCGGGTACTTCCAGCCCGGCATTTATCGCACTCTTAATAATTCTGCATACATCACCGGTAATCCGCTCGCCTACATTAACAACAGGCATTCCCGGTGGGTATATAAGAACCGATGACATACTTATTCTACCACATATATCAGGTGAATTAACAGATAAATCTTCATATCCATTTTCATCCATTAAATCAATTGCATCTGACGGACACATACATACTTCCGGCTTGTTGTTAATCGCATACCCTAAGCTTTCCCCTACAGCATTTTCACTGTCTTTGCTTTCAACTTTCCAGCTTTCATCAATCTCCTTCAATGCACTAAGAAATCTGTCATAATACTCCTGTTTATCAGCAACTGAAGTCATTGCAATAACATATTTAAATGATGCCATCTCCAGCTGCACCTTATATTCATCCAATAACCTGTCATATAGGTACTTTCCCTCATCACATATAAGAATAATCTTAGAAATATCATCACTATCCATCAATCTTATATTATTAAGTTTTGCAATATTTTCTCTTAAATTCTTAAGCCTGTTTATATATTCCTTAAAAATATAATCTCCCTGCCCTTCAATAATTCCCATACACCTGTCAATACTCGCCATAAGAATATATGAGGGGCTGGTTGTCTGATATATATTCCAAAATCTTTCCACTTTATCATAATCTACATAATTTCCAGAAATATGTAGAAGTGCAGTCTGTGTAAGTGCCGGTAATGTTTTATGAATACTGTTAATTACAATGTCAGCCCCAGCTTTTACTGCCGACTCTGGAAATTCCTCACTGAATTCAAAATGTGCCCCATGCGCTTCATCAACTATAAGTGGTATTCCTTTTTCATGCAGATAACTGGCAATCTCCCTTACCTCTGACACAACACCTTCATAAGTCGGAGAAGTTATAATAACCGCCTGTGCATCCCTGTTATTTTCAACACATTTTCTAATCTGTTCTAATGATAGTCCTCTGTATATTCCTGTATCATTATCAACCTCCGGTATAACATATACTGGCTCTAACTGTGCCATAATCAATGCATTGTACACTGACACATGACAGTTTCTTGCAACGATAATCTTTCCTTTTCTTTTCGTCGCACCGCATATAGCTGATAATATTCCTGCTGTACTTCCATTTACAAGCATCAGTGTTTTATCTGCTCCATACAATTTTGCTGCCCTGTCAGACGCATTTTTAATAATACCATCCGCATTATGCATATTATCAAATCCGTCAATCTCGGTAATATCAAGTTCTGAAGTACTTGCATATTCAGTATTGCGCTTTCCTCCTGGCATATGCATCGGCACATAACCAGCTTTTGAATACTCTTCAAGTTTTTCCAGAATATCTATATTTCCCATCAATACAACTCCATTATCTCTTATTCTGTAACCGTAAGCTTTACTGTTACTTCGTCATGGCTTCCAATTGCATCAGTAACTTCATACTTAATATCATAAGTACCTGTCTGGTCAAATGTATATCTTCCAACAGTCACAATCTTTGCAGTAATATCATTCCCACAAGTATCAGTTGCAGTAACCCCGGTCATTACATCTACACTCTTACCAATATTTGTCTGAATGTCCTTTGCCCCTGCTATCTTAGCACTATAAGCATTCCATGGATTATTTGCATCAGGATCTGTAGGATCCCAGCCGGCATATGCACTGTCCTCTGGAATCTTTATAGAATCCGGCTTACCAAGTGGTCCAGGATTAACTGCATCATCATATATAGTTACACCTGTTCCCGATGGACAGTTATCATATATCCACTTTACATCCCTAACGCACATTCTAACGCATCCAAGAGAAGCATAATCACCAAGCTTATTGTACTGTCCATCCTCCAGATCACCCTTATTCATTGAATAATATGGAACAGAATGGAACAGATAACCTCCACTTATTCTGAATGCATAACGTCCATAAGTACCATCAACCATATATCCCCATTCGTACTTATCTGATGTTACATAATTCTCACCCACAATAGTTTCGTCGCCTGCTTTTCCACATGATGTTGCAAATGCTTTGACTGGTATAGTGTATTCTCCATTCTCATCAATTCCATACACTGTAGCACAGTTAGCAGCTCTGTTTACTTTAATAAAATATGGAAGATAAACTCCTTCTGGTGCAATGTATTCTTGTTCTTTTGATTCAGGCTCTTTATTATCAATCCACACAACTTCTCTTGCCGCTGTTGTCTCTTTTGTTGAAACAACTGTCTGTTCATCATTACTCCCATGATTATCATCCTGTTTTTTCTTATTAGAATGAGACAACATAATTCCTGCCGTTAATGCTCCTGCAATAGCAATCACAGCAACAGCAATAAAAATAACAAGTGGCAGATTTCTCCTGAACCATGACTTTCTTCTTTTCAAATATTTATAATTAATGTTTCCTTTTGACATAATATCCTCCTTTGTTTATTAAAAATGTGTGTTTATAAATGTTTTTAACGCAAAAAAAGCTGTTTCATCACGAAACAGCTTTAAGTGCCTAGAACCGGAATCGAACCAGTGACACGAGGATTTTCAGTCCTCTGCTCTACCGACTGAGCTATCTAGGCTTAGTAGCGGGGACAGGATTTGAACCTGTGACCTTCGGGTTATGAGCCCGACGAGCTTCCGAGCTGCTCTACCCCGCGGCATTCACTATATATATTATGTTAAACAGATGTATAATATACATCAAAGTGGGCGGAGAAGGATTCGAACCTTCGAAGGCAGTGCCAGCAGATTTACAGTCTGTCCCCTTTGGCCACTCGGGAATC
>OGYL01002412.1_pt1 | contig 13198 bp, 9 predicted proteins | sample 1576541 | NCBI WGS metagenome assembly OGYL01 (sample SAMEA3541551, study PRJEB24748) | human gut metagenome | biome: human gut; feature: human-associated habitat; material: faeces | place: China | collected 2012 | reverse complement strand
TGCAAAAAATCTCCTTTATTGTCTATTACGAACAATAAAGGAGATTTACCTAGAAATTAAAGTTCTTTCTTACTGAAAAGTAGGCATTTTGAATCTGTATAATAATCCACCTACCATGGAAGTTACACGGTCAGGTCTTCCCTGTTCGGAGCCATCGTATGTATCGGTACGGATACCGACTTTAGGTTCGGCATACAGATACAAAGAAGAAGCCACTTTCAGCTTTACCTGCACACCGGCATCCAGTCCCGGCACTGCTCGGAACTTACCGTAACGGCGTACCAGTCCGGCCGTAACTCCCACAAAAGGAACAACATCTATCACATGGTCGGGGCTGTATCCTTTTGCCAATGTGGCCAGACTCATCATATAATCCATACCCAAACCGGCATAATGAAGATTCATCTTCGACGACGTTTTGGCCTTGTACATAATTGTTCCATTTACCCGCCATGCAGATAACGGAGTGTACCATTTACCTATGCTTCCTTTTGCTTCTACACCTGCATTCTTCACCAAATCTTTGTTGGCTACGAGCAAGCTACCCAATCCAAGTGCACCGGAGATGAAGTAACGCTTGTCATCCTGACCAAACACGCTGCGATTGGCTGCTTTTGAATAAGGAACAAAGCGATAGTGGAAACCTGCATTGACTCCTACCATTACGTCTTTCTGCATAAAGCCCAGATTACCTTCAATGAATTTATCTCCATACAAGCGAATCTGCGGTTCAATGTACAAACCGAGAAAATCATTCACATGCCATAATCCCTGTATGCTTGCATTAACACCCGGTTGGAATTTATGGTCTGATTTGGAAGTATAAGCAAGGTTGACACCTACCGAACCTATTAAATCAAAGATACGATCGGGATTATATCCACACATGGTAGACGTTATGTTCCACAAGTAATCAAGACCACCACTGACGCTGGCATGTCTAAGTTTGCCCGCTTTAACACTTCCCGGAACTACATAGTTCGTAAAGAATCCACCCGTACCCACCAGGCGCAAACCGGAATAAGGGCTCAACCACTTACCGATAGAGACAGAAGCCTGCGGACCTAAAGAACCAAGGTTTTCAAGATTCGTCTTATTCAGGAACATTTGCACACCGATTCCCGAAGTCATAAACAGATTGTCTGCGATGTGATTGCTTGAGAATCCGTTCTTCGGACGTGCCGCACGGTCAATCGTATGATAAGTCAAACCAAAATTCAACTCTCCGAGCTGATCCGTATTGCCACCTACTCCGCGACCTCCTGCATATCTCTTACTATACACATTGAGGCGAGGTTCTATAAATAAATCCACAGAACGGTTGATACGGAAACTTCCTTGCACACCGATGCATTTTAAATATCTGACAGAAATTCTGCTCTTGGCGGTTTTATCCACTCCTTTCGTACCTGCCAGGTTAACTCCGGCAATACCGATCAGACTAAATATTCTGTCTTCATCATATCCCCAAAGAACATTATTGATATTCAACAGATAGTCCGCATGCAGATCGACATGTTTAAAGTAGCCGCTTGCACTGCCCGAAGGGGTGTCTGAAAGTCCAACCGTCCCGGACAAACGCAGACCGGAAGAAGGACTGAACCATTTACCGATTCCGGCAGAGAACTGGGGACCTAATCCTTTAATCGTATTCTTGATTCCCGGAACTTTCAGTGTACTGATACCACCGGATAAAGAGATAAACATATGATTCAGGAAGGAACTTTTATCGAAATCATCGAAATGAATCTTAGTTCCCATCGGAGCAGCAGGCATATAGGTCAGACCTACCAGAACCGAACCAGCCATTTTATAGTTTCTCCAACTTTCCGTATACGCAAAACCGTCATTATACCATCCGATCCGCGGTTCTACAAACAAATCCAATGTAGAAGAAAGACGTACATTTCCCTGTAAACCGAGATGAGCGCCGTAATAAAGCTGACCGCCGCCTTTCAAATCCGGATACTTTTCGGAACGATCGCTATTGTCGCCCACCTTAGAATAACCGGCTTCTATACCTGCAATCCCTACTAACTCAAAACAACGGTTTGCATTGTATCCGTATGCCAGGGAGGACATATTCAACAGATAGTCCAGGCTGCCGCCACCCATTTTTATTTTAGAATCGTAGATACTCGACGGCAGATAACCTAAATTCACCCCTATCCGAAGTCCATGAACCGGAGTAATCCACTTTCCCATAAAGAGATGGGCGGTCATTCCCATTCCATCCTGACTATCTCCACTTGTTAACAAGCTGTATGGCCCTATTCCGGCAGAGAAAAAGAGATGTTCATTGAATCTATTACTCTCGAACTTTTCATTTGCAGGCCGTTTCTGTAACATATATTGCAATGCACCATAATCCTGTGCCTGTAAGGTAACAGCAAGCATCAGGAAGATTGCCACTGCTACATATTTATTGTTGATTCTGAAGATATTCATCGTTTACTCTTGTTGTATATATCATTATTTAATTTTCTGCTCTTCCGGCAGCAAGTCAATAATATCACCGTCCACCTTCGCTACTTCCAATAAGGAAGGATCAAGTTCAAGGGCCTTCTCAATGCTCATAATCGCATCACCTATTTTCTCCAGGCGGTTGGCGGCAATCGCTTTTATATAATATTCGCGGGCGGTCTCTACATCCATGGTAGAAATCTTATCCCATGCTTCCTGATTCTTCTTCATTGCCAGCAGCATCACCACCTCATTGAAAGGGCTGGTAGCCGCCACCTTTTCGAAAGCATCATTATAATAACCGGCCAATGCCTGAACAATGGCCTGCAAATCTTCAGAAACCGCTTCTTCGGGAACCAAGGTCAAGACTGAATCTGCTTTTGTATATTTCCCTTCATGCAGCAAGGCAATAGCCTGATTGGACAATAACTCCGCCGGTGCCGATTTACTGACAAACGGTTCGAGAATACGTGAATCCGGAGTATCTTTCTGTATCGTTGCCACTGCCAGTTCATTGGCTGCATACGTAAAGTTATCATAAAGTTCAAGAGCTTCCCTGCAATACTTTTCCCTTTCGTCGGGAGTTTTTGCTGTCGTAATCATACGGTAATATTCGAAACGGGTAAGTTCCTTCGGATTCTTTCTGTAAAGTTCTCTAATCTCGTCGTCCGTCAAAGAACGGAAGATTGAATAACCATAGGTATATTGCACCTTTCTCAATTTAGGCAGATAAGTAGCCGCAAGTTCCTTGTAGAAAGGTTTCGATTTCAAGACCCCATTCAACCGGTAAGGAGTAGCTGCATATTGTTTGATTAAGTCCTCTACTTCTTTAGCCAGTTCCGGCTTGGAGTTTTTTTTCAGCAATTCAGCTACCTCCTTCCAGGAGGCAACCGATGCATCCGATTTCACCTCCAACAGTTTACGTGTTTCCGGGTCCAGTTGTGCCAGTATACGTTCCAGGGCCTTATCCGTACGCAATTTTGCCAGACGAAGATTCGTCGCGTAAGAACCGTCCGGCGAAGCCACCCCCGTAATATGAAAACTCTTCAAAGAGGCATCCGGGTTCGTCTCAATACCACGCAATTCCTGGTTCAACCGGTTCAGTTCCACCTGATTCTGTGGATTCTTATCATCCAGGTCGGCTTTACCTACCAGGAAGGTTAAGTTTACCTCACCTTTCGTATCCCGCAATTGCATCACGGGTTTCGGAAGATATTTCTCGTCCGTCAGGCTGAAAGCGGAGAATTTATACTCCAAGAAACGAAGCGGGTTGACCGTTCCGCGTGCAATGGAGAAAGAGTCACGATAAATGATATTCCGGTAATTCTCCATCGCCAGATGCACATCTGCACGGTAGTCATGTTGCAGATATTCTATATAGATAGAATCATGGTAAGCAATAATATCCCCCTTGCGCGAAGAAGTAGTTTTCACACGGATATAATCGTGCAAAGGATCTTTATCCATATCATAATCGTACATTCGATTTTGCGTTGTATTATAAGTATCCCCGTCGAATACAACAGGACGCATCAACAGACGCTTTTTCAGTGTCACATCATAAATGGAAGGCTGCAATACCAAGCGACGATGCGAGTTAAACATCTCCTTAGGCACCGGGACACGGGTTTTCAGATGGAAATAATTACCTTTGATTTCGATGTCCGTAGGTTCCGGAATCACTTTGTCCTTCACTTTGGAAGTAATCGTTACTTCGTTCAGCTCGATGACGGCATCTTTCAATACTACATTCAAAATTTGCTTTCCTGCCACCTTCACTGTTTTGTCTTCATAACCGACACATGTAAACTTCAACGAGCCGTTTTTCTCAACTAAGACACTGTAACGGCCATCCTCGTCGGACATTTCTATACGTTCGTCATTGACCGGATTCAACACATTTACATTCGGAACACTTTTTCCCTGCGGGTTTGTGATATGCCCCTGCACGCGGATCCGTTGGGCGGATACATTCATACCGACGAACATCATCGCCACGAGAAGTATACCTGTTAATCTATCACGTTTCAAATTGATTTTCATTCTCTTTTCTGACTAGCTAATGTTCGTTATCGAATAATATAAACAAAGGATACCCCCAGTTTGACAGGTGCAATGGTGGTCTTACTATCGTTGACCGCACCCGGTTTCGGAGTACCCTTATCATACTTAAACTGACGGTAGCGCAACACACCCACTCCGGCAGTTGCTTCGATGTTCCAATGATCGCCCAGCACCCATACATATCCATAGGTCAAACCGGCGGCGTATGCATCACCTTTGTGATGCACATCTTTTACCATCATATCAAAATTATTCACGAAAGCGGTGATTCCAAGAAAATGACTCACCATCGGACGATTTAGCCAGTAACGAACTTCAGGCTGAAAATGCGTGAAAGTCGTTTTAAAGTTGTCTGTACTGATTGGGTTCGCAGCAATCCCCATGTTCAAGGAGACATGACTACCCAATACAAATTCTGCTTCTACATTCGGACTGGCGGTCAGCCAACCCAATGCATTTGTCTTTACAGCCACCCGTTGTGCGTGCACATGTACACCACAACATAATAACAGAAATGATAACGCAGCTATTACCCTGCGACCATTTCTCATCACATATACCATCATTTATTTCCCACTAAATATTTCCCACTAAATATTTACCCACAAAAAAAGGGCTTACTGTCCATTTTATATACTACTTGGACAGAAAGCCACAAAATTAGAAAAAATATAGTATTAAAAACGTTTAAACACGCTTTTTTTGTTTTTTATTGCAACAATTTCCATCTTAGGCCATAATATACCATACTACGGATAAGATATACAATTTTTCTTTATTACCAATGAAACATCAGATACGCAACAACATAGGCTCCGACGAAGCATCGGATTTTATCTTCTTATCGCCGATAACAACCGTACAGGGAGCAGAAGAAATAATATACCATTTCCCTTCTTTCTTTTCGAGCAATACATTAGCGGCATTGTCGGTCTGAATCATTACCCCGGGTGCAACCAATTGGGTTCCATTCCCTAAAAACAACGTCCGGTTTCCTGCATATTCATTGCTGATAACAGCATAATCCGCTTTCACTTTCATTCCTTGATAAATAGCGGTTTGTGCAGCATCAGATAGAGAGAAGATATGATCTATACGTCCGTTTTTGCTTTTCACACAGATACCGGCAAAGTCTTCCAAACCTGCTCCTTCTGCATCAAAGTAAGAGACGGACTGAATAGCAGACGGTTCCTTTTTCGTACTCGGTTCATATATCGAGACAAAAGGACGATTCCAAGCTTCTCCATGCTGACGGGCAACAAATGTCAGCGTCGGCTGCTCCTTTATATTATAGGGCATATTCGGTGTACGGCTTAGCCCTTCGGTCATTGGCGCCAAAGCCGTAAAGACTTCACGATCCGGTTCGCCTTTCATCCAAAGATTCATGTATATATCATCGCCGTCCTTATCTTTCATATCTATGGTGAAAGTTGCCTTGACATCCTTAGCGGTTGCAGCCACTTTCTTATCATATAAATAGGAATAAGCGTAAAGATGTGCGCCTGCAAAGGCGAGTTCTTCCGTAGGCTGGAGATTCAGGTCGCTGCCATCTGCTGCCGTCAATGTCAAAGTCTGCCCAAGGTTGTGATAGAAGTAATCGTGCATCTTATCGCCTCCTTTCTCTTTCCGGCTGCGGAATACATCGACATAATACCCCGTCTCCGCCCCAGTAGTGACAATACTCATCATACGGGTCTGATCCGCCCTGCTTTCCGGTTCACGGAAATAAAGGTTACTGTAAGTAACGGACGTAAATGCTTTGCCCGGTTCCGCTGATGCCGGGAAACAGGAAAGCAAATCAAAAGAATGGTTACTTTTCATCACCGGATAGCTCGATATTCCATCCACACAAACTGTATTATGACTGGGGAATTGAGAATAATATTCCGCATAATCAAGTCCGCTATACAGGAAAAGCCCGATACCTGCATCCGGACCCAATACGTATCCTTTTCCGTAAAGTTCCATCGAAATGCCGTTAGCGTGCATGTGATTACCTTCACTGCCATTCAACGAAATCATCAAACTGTTGCGCGGATGCATACCGTTACGCTGTACCAGCCATGACACATTGGGAGCATAAAACAAAGGAGAAACATAATCTTCTATCTTTCCCGGCTGCACTTTGGGATTTAGCGTCAGCGGTTTATCTTCAAAGAAAGAATTGACAGATACACGCACATTCTTCTTTTCTGTTTTATCATTTCCCAAATCCGGGTTCAGGCATTTCAATAAAGCCGTGAAATAGTTTTCCTGTTCTTTCTTCCCGTTCGCCTGTGCATTCTGTATCATACGGATAAAGAAATTCGTACTCAAATATCCCGGATGCGTATCTCCAAAGCCACAAATCATACGGTTGGGAAACAGATATTGGGGAGTGGTTGCTACCGCTTTCGACAATACAGGCATTGCTTTCACCAAATCATATTGCAGATTCGTATCAAACTGATTCACGAAATTGGCATAATCATTGATTACCACACTGCTATATCCCGGACATTCTGCCCAAATTCCCGTATTTATATCGAAACCATAATCTGCCAATTGCGTCAGACTCCATTGGCGGATGCTGGAACGGTTCATCACATAGTCGATATAATATTCACGTCCTTTTCCGTCGGCATATTCCTTATTGTCTTCCAATACCAATCCGACATTCATAACAAACCGTGCCTGTAGCAAATTCCAGTTGTTATGAGGTACACCGTTCGCTATGATATTATCCGCCCATTTCTTAAAAGCTCCGGCGTAGATTTCCATTTTATCCGGGTAATTGGCCTTTAGATAATTATATAGAAAATCGTATAAAGGGACAGCGATATGGAGTGCGTCTTCATGGATGACTTCGAAAGAAGTCAATCCTACCAATGTTTGCTGATGGCCGTGATTCAGGTCGATGGGCACGTTTCTATAATAAATACCTGTCATATATGTATCAAAGACCCCTGCGGCAAGTTTAGCGAATTTCTCTTCATCCGTCATCCAATAAAGGAAAGCGGCATCACGGGCAATTCCCAGGATTTCGCAGTTCAGGCTTTCAATATTCCGGCCTGTTTTGGATGGGTGTACACTCTCCATAGGACGGTCGGGAAGTGCATTATTGCAGAAAGTGACATTCCCGTCCTCATCATCATAAGGAACGACATCCGCCAATTTGGGACGGCCGTGGGTAGCAGCTGTGCCACGGGTTCCCGTGTAGCGCACAGTGGGATAAGGAGCTCTTTCACCACCTGCATGGTCGAACGTTTCACCTTTCACATATACTTCCGTGGCATGAGACTTCCAGTACATTGCCAAACGAGACAGCAACCACGCCGGTTGAGCATCCGTCAGGTTCGTATATACTTCCGTCCGTTCCTTCAATTTATTGAAAACATCTTTCGCCCATTCTTCTTTTTTAATCAGCTTCCATGTTTCCTGCTTTCCCGCCGGAGTAGTCAGTACCCGCGGATGTGCCTGCGGCATCTTTTCCGGCAAAGGAATCTCTTGTCCGGATGCAATGTTCAGAAAAGATAGAAAACATAGTCCAAATAAAATTCGTCTCATACTTCAGTTATATTTTTTAGGTTTGATACCTATTAAATACGAAGATAGAGATTTATTTACCTAAATCCTCCGTCAAAGAACAATTTTATTTGTACGAGACTACGCTGTTATTTCAAACAAAGAATTATATTTGCAAAAAACCGACTAACAATTCTGATACTTATGAAAATTTTATCTATCCATGATTTGGCAACAATCAGGAAGAGAGCAGAGCACAATCTTTCATTGCGCGAAGAAAGTAATGAAAAGGTGACTGAAAAGTGTTACGGACTGGCATCCGGTGCACAACATCTTCAGATTCTGATCTGCGGTGGTACAGGCTGTAAGGCATCTTCCAGCCAGGGTATTACAGACAATCTTCTAAAAGCCATTAAAAAGAACGAAATCACCGACAAAGTAGAAGTCATCACCGTAGGCTGTTTCGGCTTCTGTGAAAAAGGTCCTATCGTGAAAATCATCCCCGATAATACCTTTTACACCCAAGTCACTCCCGAAGATGCGGAAGAAATCATCAACGAGCATATCATCGGAGGACGGAGAATCAAAAGACTGCTCTATGTAGACCCTAAAACGGAACATACCGTCAGCGACTCCAAGCACATGGATTTCTACCGGAAACAACTCCGCATTGCATTGCGTAACTGTGGTTTTATCGATCCCGAAAATATCGAAGAGTATATCGCCCGTGAAGGATACTTTGCATTGGCCGATTGCCTGCTTAACAAACAGCCGACGGACGTTATTGATATTATCAAACGTTCGGGACTTCGCGGACGTGGCGGTGGCGGTTTCCCAACGGGACTGAAATGGGAATTTGCCAACAAACAACAGTCAGATGTCAAATACGTGGTTTGTAACGCCGACGAAGGAGATCCCGGTGCATTCATGGACCGTTCCATTATGGAGGGCGATCCACATTCGATTGTAGAAGCGATGTGTGTCTGCGGTTATTCCATCGGGTCCACCAAAGGATTAGTATATATCCGTGCCGAATATCCGTTAGCTATCAACCGACTGAAAACAGCTATCAATCAGGCACGCGAATACGGATTACTGGGGGATCATATCTTAGGAACAGATTTCAGTTTCGACATAGAAATACGTTACGGAGCCGGAGCTTTTGTATGCGGAGAAGAAACTGCCCTTATTCATTCGATGGAAGGAAAACGGGGAGAGCCGACCCTGAAACCTCCCTTCCCTGCCGAATCCGGTTATCTGGGAAAACCAACCAATGTGAATAATGTGGAAACGCTTGCCAACATTCCCATTATTCTAACTAAAGGAGCCGACTGGTTTGCAACGATTGGCACAGAACGTTCCAAAGGAACCAAAGTGTTTGCTCTTGCCGGAAAGATTAATAATGTCGGACTGATCGAAGTGCCGATGGGAACTACTCTTCGGGAAGTAATCTACGAAATCGGAGGAGGCATCAAAGGCGGAAAGAAGTTCAAAGCTGTACAAACAGGAGGACCGTCAGGCGGCTGTCTGACAGAAAAACATCTGGACACTCCCATTGACTTTGACAACCTTCTCTCGGCCGGTTCCATGATGGGTTCAGGAGGGATGATTGTCATGGATGAGGACGACTGCATGGTATCCGTAGCCCGCTTTTATCTGGATTTTACAGTGGAAGAGTCCTGCGGGAAATGCACACCTTGCCGCATTGGAAACAAACGTCTGTTGGAACTACTGAACAAGATTACAGAAGGAAAAGGCACAGAAAAAGACCTGGACACACTTGCCACTTTGGGACAAGTCATCAAAGATACGGCCCTCTGCGGACTGGGACAAACCTCTCCGAATCCCGTTTTATCCACATTGGATAACTTCTACGATGAATATATGGAACACGTACGGGATAAGACTTGTCGTTCCAAGCAATGTAAATCACTATTAACATATACCATCAGTCCGGAACGTTGCATTGGTTGTCATCTATGCGCCAAAAACTGTCCGGCGGATGCTATCAGCGGACTGGTGCGCAAACCACATGTCATTGCTCCCGATAAATGTATCAAGTGCGGCATGTGCATGGCACGCTGCAAATTCAATGCTATTCTTGTCTGCTAAAATCTTATTTACTATGGAAGAAAAACAAATTACTCTCCAGATAGACGGTCATTTCATCACTGTGCCCGAGGGAAGCACTATTCTTGAAGCCGCTATCAAAATCGGTATCAATATACCTACGCTGTGTCATATCGACCTGAAAGGAACCTGTATAAAAAATAATCCGGCTTCCTGCCGTATTTGTGTGGTTGAAGTGATGGGACGGCGCAACCTGGCTCCTGCCTGCGCTACCCGTTGCACGGAGGGCATGGTAGTAAAAACCAGTACCCTGCGCGTAATGAACGCTCGCAAAGTGGTGGCTGAACTGATCCTTTCGGATCACCCCAATGACTGCCTCACTTGCCCTAAATGCGGCAACTGCGAGCTCCAAACGTTAGCACTGCGTTTCAACATTCGCGAAATGCCTTTCAATGGCGGTGAGCTGTCCCCCCCGCAAACGGGAAATTACCGCTTCTATCGTCCGTAATATGGATAAATGCATTTTCTGTCGCCGTTGTGAAAGTGTTTGCAATGATGTACAGACGGTCGGAGCATTGGGTGCCATCCGTCGCGGATTCAATACAACCATCGCTCCTGCCTTTGACCGAATGATGACAGAAAGTGAATGTACTTACTGCGGTCAGTGCGTGGCTGTCTGTCCCGTAGGCGCATTAACAGAACGTGACTACACCAACCGTCTGCTCGACGATCTGGCTAATCCGGACAAAGTAGTGATTGTGCAGACCGCACCTGCCGTACGGGCGGCCCTAGGGGAAGAATTCGGATTTCCTCCCGGCACTCTGGTAACCGGGAAAATGGTGTATGCACTTCGCGAACTGGGATTCGACTATGTATTCGATACTGATTTTGCAGCCGACCTTACCATTATGGAAGAGGGTTCTGAAATTCTGAACCGCCTGACACGTTATCTCAACGGGGATAAATCCGTACGATTACCTATCCTGACTTCCTGCTGTCCGGCATGGGTCAACTTCTTCGAACATCATTTCCCGGACATGCTGGACATTCCGTCCACCGCCCGCTCCCCACAACAGATGTTCGGTTCCATTGCCAAATCCTATTGGGCGGAGAAAATGGGCATACCCAGAGAAAAACTGGTTGTCGTATCTATCATGCCTTGTCTGGCTAAAAAGTACGAATGTGCACGTGATGAATTCAAAGTGAACGGTATCCCCGATGTGGATTATTCTATCTCTACCCGTGAACTGGCACGACTAATTAAACGTGCCAATATCGGGTTCCCTCTCGTACTGGACAGCCCATTCGACAACCCGATGGGTGAATCGACAGGTGCCGGTGTCATTTTCGGAACAACAGGTGGTGTAATGGAAGCCGCCCTCCGTTCTGTCTATGAAATCTATACCGGAGAAACTTTGAAAAATGTAAATTTCGAACAGGTACGCGGACTAAATGGCGTCCGTCGTGCTACCATTAACCTAAACGGATTTGAATTAAAAGTAGGCATCGCACACGGACTAGGCAACGCTCGTCATCTACTGGAAGATATACGGAACGGACATAACGAATATCATGTAATCGAAATTATGGCTTGCCCCGGAGGCTGTATCGGTGGCGGCGGGCAGCCTTTGCATCACGGCAACTCGGAAATACTCTATGCACGCGCCAACGCACTTTACCGTGAAGACGCCAACAAACCTTTGCGCAAATCGCACGAGAATCCGTATATCAAGACATTATACGAGGATTATCTCGGCAAACCGCTAGGTGAGAAATCGGAAACTCTCCTGCATACGCATTATTTCAACAAAGCGATTGATTAACTTTTAAATGAAGAGTATTATGTCAGATATCAAACTAGCCTGTGACATGGCAGAGCAAATCAAAACGATCTGCGACAAGCATGGAAACAAACCGGGCGAACTTATCAATATTTTGCATGCGTACTGCTTCCTCCCGGAAAACGATAAAACTTCGTGTGTACTCCGGTTGCTTCATATAAGCAACGGTTGATTTGCTTTAAATCTTTCTCAAAAGCCTCTTTAGAATCATAAATCACATCCTGAATGTGTGAATAAGAATGCATTGCTAACGTGTGGCCTTCTTTTACAATCCGCTGATATATTTTCTTCGACGAAGCGTCCTCTTTTCCTGTCACAAAAAAAGTTGCTTTCACATGGTTCTTTTTCAGTATATCCAAAATTTTCCCCGACTGGCTTCCCGGACCATCATCAAAAGTCAGATAAACCTTTTTTGTAGTTGTATCATCCGTTGGTTTTATCGTTGGCTCGGCAGTCGTTGCCTTTTTTGGCGCTTTCGTTGTCTTCACCTCTTTTTCCTGTGCTTTGACAACACCCGAATCCGACACCTTGGTAATCGTCTCAATCTGCTTTTCCAGTGAATGAACCTTCACTAATAAAAACAAACACATTATCGTAGGCAGTAACAAAAGTACAATAGCTGTCCCTACAATAATTTTCTTAATTCGCTTTACCCTTTTCTTCCGATAAGCAGCCTCCGCTGCATGAACTGTATTTCCTGTCACCTAACAGCGACCTCCTTATCCTTCCATTTCTCGCAGCACGTTATCTAATTTCTTTTTCTTCTTATCGCGCTTATACTCATACAATTTACCATCTGCCGCATTCACGCAGTCCTCTAAGTCTCTCTCCTTTTCGGATTCCAAAAGACAGTAACCAACACTTGCCTTTACCAGATATGGTAGTTCACTCTCTTCATTAAAGTCTTCCAGATACCCATTAAAATCCTTTACAAACTGCTCTGCCATATCTTCTGTATAACCAATTCCAACGACATTATATTCATCGCCGCCGACACGGGCACAAGCATCTTCTTTTCCTGCCACCGCCTGCATCGCCTCACCAATTGTCCGCAGTGCCAAATCTCCATTCATATGTCCAAAACGGTCATTGACCACTTTCAGATTATCCATATCAATAGCAAATATTACAAATGACTTCTTCTCCTTTTTCGCCCTTTTATATTTTTCAAGGGAAACGGAATCAAATCCTCTCCGGTTGTATAAACCGGTCAGTGCATCATGGACATATAAATTGTTCAATTCCTGAAGAAGTCC
>OGYL01002411.1_pt1 | contig 13199 bp, 10 predicted proteins | sample 1576541 | NCBI WGS metagenome assembly OGYL01 (sample SAMEA3541551, study PRJEB24748) | human gut metagenome | biome: human gut; feature: human-associated habitat; material: faeces | place: China | collected 2012 | reverse complement strand
AGGGAAATTTCTTCTTCAGCACATGGTTGACGTACTTGTCGAAGTCATTGGCGGTAACGAAACGGCGCTGTTTCTCATCGAGGACGCCGCGCCGATACAGACGGTACAGCCAGATGTTACGGGCGATGTACTGATTCGCGAGAAAGCGGCAGATGCCGAGAGAGCGACGTACCTTATCCGTTTGGCTTTCGGTGAGCCGAAGTTCGGTCTTGAAGGATTTGAGCAATGGTTTCATCCCCTTTCAACTGTCCTTCGTATTTCCCCAATCCATGGATACGGATGGAAAACATACGGATGATGCTGATAAGGTCTTGGATTATCTCGCGTTCCGGACTGAGGTCCTCGTTGTTGACGACAATGATTTTTGCCCCATGCTCGGCCAGATGGCGTTCGAACCAGTCAAAGCCGAAGCGGACGAACCGATCCTTATGTGCGATATAGATTTCGGCCACTTTGCCTTCCTCTGCCATCTTGATGAGTTCATTCCATTGTTTCCGCTTGAGATTCAGGCCACTGCCGATATCTGTCATGACACGGTCTACAATGACACTGCGCGCATTGACAAACTCGCGCAAGAATGACACTTGGTTCTTCAAGTCGTCACGCTGCTTTGCCGTTGACACTCTGGCGTATAGGATCACTTTCTTCTGATTCTGCACTCTCGTGCTGTTCCCCATATACACATCCAACTGCTCCTGTGTATAAAACCTCCGATTCGTCGGGGTTCTGAAAGCTTTCAACTTGCCCGCAACATCCCACTTCTGGAGCGTCCGGACCGTCACACCGAGCATCTTAGCAAAATCTTTCGGTTTATAGGTATTCATGCTTATATTATACCATATATACCTATTATATTCTACGTTTTAGTTAACAGTTATATACTCCTATGAATCCAAGTAAAAACGACAGATGATAACAGGTAGCAATAACGGATAAAAGATAAAAGAAAAGGGCTGTCGTTTGTCAACAGCCTCTTGCTTGTTTGATTACTGGTCGACGCGGCAGATATCCGCGCCAAGGCCGACGAGCTTCTCGACGAGATTGTCGTAGCCGCGGTCGATGTGGTGGATGTAGCCGACCTGGGTCTCCCCTTCTGCGACGAGCCCCGCAAGGACCATCGCTGCACCGGCGCGCAGGTCCGTTGCCTTGACCTGGCAGCCGTAGAGCTTCTCCACGCCCTCGACGATCGAGGTGCGGCCGTCGATCTTGATCTTCGCGCCCATGCGCTTGAGCTCATCGACGTGCATGAAGCGGTTCTCGAAGACCGTCTCCGTCACGATGCCCGTGCCTTCCGAGATGGCCATCATTGCCATGAACTGCGCCTGCATGTCCGTCGGGAAGCCCGGATACGGCATCGTCTTGATGTCGACCGACTTCGTGCGGCGGTCGCAGGTCACACGGATGCCATTGACATCCTCCTCAATCGTCACGCCAGCTTCCTTGAGCTTGGCGATGACCGGCTTGAGGTGCTCGCTGATCGCGTTCTCGATGTAGACGTCGCCGCGCGTCATCGCCGCTGCCACCATGTAGGTGCCCGCCTCGATGCGGTCGGGGATGATCGTGTAGTCGCGGCCCGTGAGCTTCGGCACACCGTCGATCTTGATGACATTCGTGCCGGCACCGCGGATCTTCGCGCCCATGACGTTGAGGTAGTTCGCGAGGTCTACGATCTCCGGCTCCTGTGCGGGGTTCTCAAGGACGGTCTGGCCTTCTGCCATGGAAGCCGCCATGATGATGTTCTCCGTCGCGCCGACGCTCGGGAAGTCGAGATAGATCTTCGCGCCCTTGAGTCCTTCCGGAGCAGCCGCCTCGATGAAGCCGTGGCCGACGCGGATCTGCGCGCCAAGAGCCTCAAAGCCCTTGAGATGGAGGTCGATGGGACGCGTGCCGATGGCACAGCCGCCCGGCAGGGAAATCTTGGCCTGTCCGCAGCGAGCGAGCAGCGGTCCCATGATCAGGAAGGACGCGCGCATCTTGCGCACGAGATCGTACGGCGCTTCACAGCTGCCGATGACCGTGCTGTCGACAAACAGCTGATGCGTCTCCTTGCGGAACTCAGCCTTGACGCCGAGTTTCTGCAGGACTTCCGTGATCGTATGCACATCTTCAAGAGCCGGGACCTCGTCGAGAAGACTCGGCGAGTCCTGTCCGAGAAGAGTTGCCGCAATAATCGGCAGTACCGCATTCTTCGCCCCGCTGATCTTGGCGCGGCCCTCCAGCCGGCGTCCGCCATGTATAACCAACTTTTCCATTTAAGTCCTTTTTCCTCCTATAGCAGCACAGCCACTTCGACCGCTGTGCTTAAAGCATCATTTTCCAGTGTATCATCATATTCACCTGCTGACAATAGGGGGCGGTCACTTTCTCTCGACCTGCAGGGTCGTATGGATGACATTGTCGATGATATAGTTCGTCGTGAATTTCGTCTCACCCGGCGTCTCGTTCTTCGGCGCGTTCAGCGAGAACGAGAACTTGCGCTGCTGCGCTGCCTCGCGGGCCGCCTTGGCAGCCTCGCGCGCGGCCTTGCGCTGCTGCGCCGGCGTCATCGGCACGGCCGAAGCACCCGGTGCGATGATGATCTCGTTGTTGCGGCCCGTGCGCTTGAGGCTCTGGAGCTTGTCCTTCGTCGTAGTCGTCTTGTCCTCCTGCGCAATGAGGTCGACGCCCGTCTGCTGCAGGAGCTTGAGCTGAGCAATCGGCGCGACACCGCCGCCGCGGATGTCGAGCGTCAGCGGCCCCTCCGGTGCCGTCACCGGCACGCGGTACGGGATCAGCAGGGTCTCCTTGTCGCGGCGGTACGGCTTGATCGTCGTCGTGAACTTCACGAGATCGCCCGGCTTGACTGTCGTCTTGTCCGGCACAGCCGAGAGGAGCGTCGCCGTCTTGCGGCCGTTCTCCATCTGGACGTCGATCTGGACATCGACGATGTCCGACTCCTGATCTGTATTCGAGCAGATGACGTTCATCGCCTGCATGAGCTCGCCGACCGCGATCTGGCCGACGTCAGCCGTGTTGTAGAACATGTTGCTGCGCTCGAACTTGCCGCCGTCCGCCGCATTCGTGCGGATAGTGAAGTGCACGTTGGCTGTTGCGCCCGCCAGTGTGTCCGATGTCTTCGTCATCGCTGCATAGGCGATGCCGCCGGAGAGCTCCGGCAGGAATGCCTCATCGTAGGCGATGCGCGCACCGTAGTCATCCGTGCGGCCGAGCGTCGAGTCCTGGACGCGGACCTTGACCGGTACGACCGTCGGGAAATCGCCGATCGTGCCGGCGATGCCCGTCTCGCGATCCTGGCTGATGCGGCCGATGATGTTGCCGATGTTCGCAATCTTCATGCCGTTGCTCTGGCCGCTGATCGTGCCGACGACCGTCGCATCCGTCATGAAGTAGTTGACGTTGCCGCGGTGCAGGAACGGATGGCCGAAGCCGAGGATCTTCTTGCCGTCCACGGCCGTGACCGTGCCCGTCGCGCCGACGGCGAAGTCACCGTAGACGATGGCGACGCCGACCGCACTGCCCGGCTGCAGGCTCGCGTTGTAGAGCGTATTGCCCTCTCCTTCCGTGCGCACGCCCATCGGCATGAATGTGACATCACGGCCGATCGGCACGTTCTTCTGCAAGAAGTCGATGCTCGGCTCATTGAAGCCCGAGAGGTACATGACGGCCTTGGGCTGCTTCGTCAGCTCTTTCTTGTCGGATGCAGCCGGTTTCTCGGCAGAAGCATCCTTCGCTGGAGCAGTTTCGGTGGCAGCAGCTTCTGCCGCTACCGCCTCGGCCTGCTTCTCTGGAGCCTCAGCATTCTCAGCCTTGGCGTCAACATCCTTGCCATCGGCGTCCTTAGCATCGGCATTCTCAGCAGACTTGGCATCCGTGTTCTCGGCAGCTGCAGCTTTGGCCTTCTCTGCCTCAGCCTTCTCCTGCTCCGCTTTTTCCTGCTTGGCCTTCGTCTCGGCCGCCGTATCCTCCGCCTCGTGGATGACATCCATGACGCGGTTGAGGATGGCGTTGCCATTCGTCTCGGCCTTCTTGTTGTCCGCTTCCTTGGCCCTGGCCTCTTCCTTCTTGCGTTCCTCCACGACCTTGTGGATGTTGACCGTCTTGAGGCGCGTCTTGTTCTTCGTATCCGGCATCGTCCAGAGCTTCATCATGTCCTCGATTGGCGTGATGAAGAACGTGTACGGCGTCATCTCCTTGATGCCCGCCGCCACGGCGCCGACGAGGCGGCCATTGACGTAGACGGGGCTGCCGCTCATGCCCTGCAGGATGCCGCCCGCCTGCTCAATCACGGGGCCGCGCGCGCGTGCCATGATCATGCGGGACGATCCTTTGCCATTGTCCATATTGCCCACGATATCCACATCGAAGCTGCGGATCTCGCCCGAGCTGTCCACTACGGTATAGGCCGTGCCCGTCATGCCACCTTTGACATCCTGGAACGGCAGAATGGGGTCCATCGCGTGTGCCGGCACAGCCGCCGTCGCGAAGAACATCGCAGCGATACCAGTCGCGATGACCTTCCTCATGAATTTATGCAAACGTACTCACCTCGTAAACGCCAGAATCAAACTCGAAAAATATTACTAGCTTTCATTATAACATACTCGTCCAGCCCTGTGCATGCCTCTTTTATTTCTTGACAAGGACCAGGCCATCGCCGACGAGGCGCTCCTGCCCGTCTGACGGAGAGTTCTGCACCTCACCGTTCACGACGAGGTCCGACGAGCCGCCGCCGTCGAGGTTCAGCGCATCCTGCGCGCCGAACTTCACGAGCAGCTTCGCCCAGTCCGTCAGCGTCAGGCCGACGCTGTGCGACTGGCGGCCGTCGACGACGGCCAAGAGATAGCGGCCGTCCTTCGTGATGCCGACGGCACTGCGCGGCGCGCGGCCGATGCGGATATCCGCAGGGAAATCCTCCTCGTCGACCGTCACATGGACGCGGCCATTCTCCACGAGGCGCGGGCCGCAGCCGATGATGAAGTCCATGTTCTGCCAGCCGTCGCCGAGGTTCTCCTCGATCGTCACAGGGTCGCCGACCTGCACGCCAGCGAGTTCATCGGCCACCGTACCGTGCACCGAGATGACGACGCCATCTGCAGGGATTGGCGAATCGTTCTGGCGGATGTCCGTGACGCGGCCGCCGCGCACGATGTACTCACGGCCGTATTCATTCGTGCCCGTCGAGCTGCCGTAAGCGCGGTTGTAGATGACGAGGCTGTCCGCGCCGCGCTCGCAGTCGACGCCGGCCACACTGACGCTGACGCCGCCCATCGTGACCGTGCCGTCATACGAGATCTTGCCGAAGACCGGCGTGCCATCCTTGCGCAGGCCAAACGCCGAACGCGTGTAGTACGTCGTGCCGACCGTCTGGCCGTTGATCTGCGTCACGCCGAGGATGTCGCCCGCCGGCGCGAAGTACGAGGCATTGATGCCGGCCACGCCGCCTGCTCTGGCAACGATGCCGCTGACGGCCTCACGTCCCGGGATTTTCCCTTTTGCGAGCGTCGGCACGAGACGGTAGCGCGCGGGGTCTGCCTCTAAGAGCCAGGCCGATACCTTGCCGTAGTCGTCCCAATAGACATACGTGTGTTCCGTCAGGCCCGGCTCGATCTCCTGCACATAGTCGCCATCGATGGTGCCCGGCATGCCCGTACTGCTGCCCTTCGTGGCCGTGACCGCCGGCTTGCTGGCCGCCGTGCCCGCAGTGCTTGTTGCCGCACTCGTATCCGGCAGCACATCGATAAAGAGGCGCGTCGGGTTCTTGAGCGTGCGGACCTGATACGAGAGCCCCGCCTTGAGCTTCATCGTCACGATGAGATGCTTGCCCTTTTTATTGTAGGCAATCGACTCGATGCGGCTGCCCTTGGCCGGCACAGCCGAGAACCCTTTGTACGACGTATCGGCGAGGTCGAGCGTCAGCGTGCGGCCGTCCGCGGAGACCGCTGTCGTGTAGGCCGGCATGTCCGTGAACTCGTAGACCACGCGGTCGTGCTCGCTGCCGCTGTGGAAGCGCATCGAAGTCAGCCCCGCCGCCATCACGAAGCTCTGCCCGAGGAATAATGCCGCAGCGGCAAACACCGCCGCACGGCGAAGGATTCTATTCATCATGGTACTCCCTTCCAATAAAAAACCTTCCCGGCATGGTGCAGATGCGCACATGCGGGGAAGGAAAGCATCAGCTTTTATTTCCCGATCTTGAGGTTCATGGCCTTGCCGTCGAACTTCGAGAACGTGTCGAGCGCCTTGCCGCAGCCGAGCGCGACGCAGGAGAGCGGATCATCGGCGAGAGCCGTCGGGATGTCCGTCTCGCGGCGGATGAGCTCATCGAGGCCGAAGAGCAGCGCGCCGCCGCCCGTCAGGATGATGCCGCGGTCCATGATGTCCGCCGAGAGCTCCGGTGGCGTCTCCTCGAGGACCTTCTTGACGCACTCGACGATGCGCGAGACCGAAGCGCCGATGGCCTCAGCCACCTGCTTCGTCGTGATCTGGACCGTCTTCGGCAGGCCCGTCAGGAGGTCGCGGCCGCGGATGTCGAGCGTCTCATCGCGCGCCTCAGGATAAGCTGCGCCGACCTTGAACTTGATATCCTCCGCCGTGCGCTCGCCAATCATGAGATTGAACGCGCGCTTGACGTAAGCGATGATGTCCGAGTCGAACTTGTCGCCGGCAATGCGCAGCGACTCGCTGTTGACGATGCCGCCGAGGCTGATGACCGCGATGTCCGTCGTGCCGCCGCCGATGTCGACGATCATCGAGCCGCACGGCTCCACGATGTCGAGGCCGGCGCCGAGCGCTGCCGCGAGCGGCTCCTCGATGAGCTGCGTGTGGCGCGCGCCAGCCTGCTCAGCAGCTTCCTGTACGGCGCGCTGCTCGACCATCGTGCAGCCCGACGGGATGCAGATCATGATGCGCGGACGGAAGACAAAGCTGCGGCCGACGACCTTCTCGATGAAGTGACGCAGCATGCTCTCCGTGATGTCGTAGTCCGCGATGACGCCCTCGCGCAGCGGACGGATGGCGACGATGTTGCCCGGCGTGCGGCCGATCATGCGGCGCGCCTCCTCGCCGATGGCGAGAACGCGGTTCGTGTCCTTGTCCACCGCGACGACAGACGGCTCGCGCAGCACGATGCCCTTCCCCTTTACATAGACCAGCACGTTGGCTGTGCCAAGGTCGATGCCGATATCCATTGACATACCAAACATTTTATTGAAATCCCCTTCCAACCGATAAAAGAATGATATCATACCTTCTGGAAAAGATTATGGCAGAATCAGATGAAAAGCAGCGGGAAAACAGATGCCGCCCATTCTATGCCATCTTTTCTCATTGATATACTATATAATACTTCGCGCGCTTTTACAATGGGTGGAACGGGCGAAAAAGCCAGAAATATGCGCGTCTCTGGCAGGCACAGCAAGAATTTGCAAAATTTCATGTTATTTACGATAACTTACGCCAATTTTGTGAAAAATTTCTCTTTTTTTCTTCTTTAAAAGGCGCATTGACAACGAAAAAACAGGATGATACGATTAATTTGACTTAGAGAAATTTTATAGGAGACGTATCTATTATGAAAAAAGCAATTGCCATCCTTCTCATCATCGTCGCAGCTTTCCTCGGCACGCTGCTCTACTTCCGCGCCCACGACACGCGCACGGCCGACAGCCTCTCCGCCTATGCGCGCATCGAGTTCACGGGCCTGCGCGGCTCGGACGGCTCCGCGACGAGCGCCCACTTCACCGTCTGGGATACGCGCTATGACGGCGCCAAGGCCGACTCCAAAGTCACGCTCGTGACCGACGACAAGGAATGGCCGCTGATTGCCTCCGTCAAGCAGAAGAACGCGGGCGCCTTCCAGAAGGAGAACGAGATCTCCGTCTTCCTGCCGGCCGCCACGCTCGACGACATCAAGGCCGCTAAGACCATCCGCTTCCGCTATTCCTACAAGGATGGCCAGACGATCGACCTGCCGCTTAACGACGCCGACCTCGCCTACTGGAAAGGCCAGGTCGAGTAAACCATCGGCTATATTGAGCGTGTAAAACGCATAAAAAAGGAGCATCCTCGCAAGGGGATGCTCCTTTTGCGTGCAATCGATCAGCCTTTGTAGACGCGCGGCACGCGCGGGGAGATCAGGCAGGTGACCTCGTAGTTGATCGTGTTGAGCCACTTGGCTGCCGTATCGGCCGTGACCGTCTCATCGCCGAAAAGCACAGCCGTGTCGCCCTCCTTGACGTCCGGCAGGTCCGTGACATCGACCATGACCTGATCCATGCAGACGCGGCCCGCAATCGGCGCCTTGCGGCCGCCGAACGAGACGTAACCGCCGTTGCCGTAAGCACGGATGCAGCCGTCGGCATAGCCGATCGGCAGCGTCGCGATGCGGCTCTCGCGCTCCGCGATGAACTGGCGGCCGTAGCCGATGCTCTCGCCCGGATGCAGCGTCTTCATGAAGACGACCTTGGCGCAGACCTTCATGACCGGCTTGAGGTCAATCGGATGCGTGACCTCATCCGACGGCCACATGCCATACTGGATGACGCCGGCGCGCACCATGTCGTAATGCGCCTCCGGGATCTCGAGGATGGCCGCCGACTCCGCGATGTGGCGGAGCTTGAGCTTGACGCCTGCTTCTTCAACCGCCTTCAAGGCCTGCTCGAACTTTGCGAGCTGACCCTTCGTGTACGTCTTGTCCTTGCTGTCTGCCATCGCGAAGTGGGAGAACATGCCCTCGATCTCGATGTTCGGCAGCTGCTTGACCGCCGCGGCTAAAGCGCCGATCTCCTCAGGGCGGATGCCGATGCGGCCCATGCCCGTCTCGACCTTGAGATGGACCTTCGCCGTCTTGTGCTGGCGCACCGCCTCGCGCGAGATGGCCTCCGCGAGCGGCAGCTCGCAGACGACCTGCGTGACATCGTAGTCGACGATATCGCGCGCCTCATCCGGCAGCACGAGACCTAAGAGCAGGATTGGCACCGTGAAGCCTGCCTCGCGCAGCTCGATGGCCTCGCCGAGCGTTGCGACCGCGAGATAAGAGGCCCCCGCCTCCACCGCGACGCGCGCGACAGCCAGAGCACCGTGGCCGTAGGCATCCGCCTTGACGACGGCGCAGAGCTTCGCCCCGCCGCGAATATTCTTCTTGATCTCCTCGTAATTATGCCTAAGGGCCGCAAGATCGATCTCCGCCCAGGCCGCACGATTTGGCATACAAATCCCCTTTTCTCACACCTAGTCAAATTCTCTTCTCAGTTTACTACACGCCATCGAAAAGTCAAGCATCGATGCGGCAACAAAAAAGGCCTCCGCCGAAGCGGAGGTCTTTTGTTTGTGATGGAAATCTGCTAATCGAAGGATTAGAAGAATACCTCAACACGACCGAAGAGGTTCTCGATGTCGTGATCGTTGAGGAGATCCTTGCCGTTGCCATAGCGCAGCGTTGCGACAACGTTCTTGAACGGAGCGTAGTTAGCGCCGACTTCCCAGCCCTTCTGGCCAGCGAGGATAGCATCGAACGTGGAGAACAGAGCCGTATTCTGGCCGAGGTAGCGATACGCTGCCCACGCACCCCAGGTGCCCTTGTTTTCCTGCTCTGCGCCCTTGTAGCTGTACTGAGCGCTCCAAGCATTGTCGAAATCGTCAGCCGACGTGTTGTTGGCATAGAAGCCGTTCAGGGCATTCGTCTTGTCGAACTGATAAGCAGCCTTTGCGAGCCAGATGTTAGCGTTGTCTTCAACATTAGCCTTTGCGCCCTTATCAACTGCATAGTTAAAGCTATCAGCATTGAGGTGATGATAATCCACACCGCCGACGAACTTGCCATCTGCATAGCCGAGGCCTGCATACTGGTAATTAGCCGTCGTATCATCCTTCAATGCGCCATCCTTCTTGACAAAACCAAACTCCTTATTGAAGTCGCTGTCTTCATCCATATTCTGGCGGCCAGCACCAGCCGTGAACGTTACCTTGTTGCCGAACTTGACTTCAGCGCCGGAGAACGTCGTATCGAAGATGCTGTCATCATCAATCTGAGCGAACTTACCGAGTTTGACCTGGAAGTTACCATAGTTGCCCTGAGCCCAGATACGCTTGAGGTCAACATGATCCTCATCCGTGCTCGTGCCGTCTGCGTTCTTGGAGGAAGCATCGCTGTCCATCTCCGTAGAAGCATCGAGACGTGCATTTACATGCCAGTTGCTGTTGACTTCAGCGCTCGGCTCGAGGCGGAACAGCAGGTGATCGCTGTTGTTCTTTCTCTTAGAAGCATCTACACCATCTTTGCCAGCATCTTTATCGCGGAGGCTCTTGTACGTGTACTCAGCCTTGCCGTTCCACTTAACCATGTCAGCATTGCGCTCGAGGTTGCTGACGCGGACGCCGAGGTTGTTGAGCTCATCGGAGAACTCAGCAGCGAGTTTGTCGATCAGGGCCTTATCAGCAGCGGAGACGTCCGTCTTGGCCATAGCCTTAGCGATCATCTGAGCCATCTCATAACGCGTGATGTTCTGGTTGCCACGGAACGTCGTGTCGCCATAACCTTCGATGACGCCATCAGCTGCGAGCTGGGATACAGCGTCGTAAGCCCAATGGTCAGCCGGTACATCAGAGAACGGGTTTGCAGCAGCAAACGTCGTGCTAGCAGCGCCAACAACGAGAGCCGTCGTCAGTGCGGATACGAGAGTCTTTTTCATAAAGAACTCCTCCTTCATAAAATAGAAATGAACGTTGTGTCCAAATCTCCACCGGAGGATTCCTCATGAGTGTCCATGTTTCCTCAGTCTCATCCTTCAGTTTCCGTTTGAACACGCTTATTATAGCATGAGGAATGCATGAATGTCAAATTACGAAAAAATAGATGATAATCATTAACAATCAATCATAAAGCAAGACTATGTAAAGACTCTAATCTGATCAGGTCCATCAATGGCGTTTCTGCTGCCCCAGCCACTTGCTCCAGCTCATCCGGAAGCCATCGGCATGCTGCTCTTGGACGTACTGATAGAACTTCGCGACCATGTCCGCCTTCTGATTGTAGTAAGCCGCCTTCCAGTCGCCGGCTTTCGGCGCAGTGACGCGGTAGGCGACGTAATTGTTGCCGATGAGGTACTGGCGCGAGAGGATGGTGCCGAGCGAAAGGTCTGGATTTTTCATCATGTCGTACATCGCCATGTAGGCCGTCGTGCGGCCCTGCCCTGCCTGACAGTGGAAATGCAGCCAGGCGTTTTTCGGCAGCTTGCGCGTGAAGCGGATGAACGCATCGATGTTCTCAGCCGACGGCCAGACATGGTCCGTCGCCGCGATGCGGAAGTAGCGCAGGCCGCGCGACTTGACGAGCTGTTCTTCCGTCATGACCGACTCTGCCTTGACCGTCACCGGATTCACCGGCTCCTTCGCCTTGCCAAGCTTGGCCATCGTGACATCTTTGCCCTTGACTGCCTCAAGGCGCGACTTCTCATCGCGCAGGGCAGCTCTCTTGCTCTTGCCGAGATTGCCCCAGTCGCGCTCGCCGTACCAGCTGACCGCCGTGCCGTTGATGAGGCCATGCGACTCTTGGCGCAGGTCGACGATGTAGATGGGCCCCTTCGCCTGCTCCTTGAGCACCGGCACCATCTTGTCAAACTCCTTCACCGAGAACTCCGCACTGCCCGAAGCGTAGAGCGTCGCGAGCCCCTTGCGCGAAGGATTCCGCTCAAAGCCCTCGCCCGCCTTTTTCGGGTCGGCATCCGTGCGGTACGTGGAGTTCGCCGTGCGGAAATTGCGCGGCAGTTTGTCCCGGTTCTTCGAGTCAATGCGCCAGACATAGCCCTTGTACTGCGCCGGGTCTTCCTTGGCCAGCAGCGGATTGGCCGTCGCAAGCCGTGCGGACTGCACCGATGCCACAGGTGCCTTGGCCGCAAAAGCCGACTGCGGCAAGAATGTCCCACCGAGAAAAGCCGCTGCCGCCAACGAACACATTATCTTTTTGTTCCATACATGCATCAAAATCACTCCTCAATGATCTGAATCATAAAACACGTGCTCTATTATAGCCCTTTTGTGTAAAAATGCTACTGCCATGGCAAAAAAACAGGTCGGCCACTCTCCCATATGGAGAATGACCGGCCTGCCTCTAAAGACCATGCATCAGCGATGCGGCCTTGTCATGCGGCTAGATTAGAAGAGGAACTCAACACGGCCGAAGAGGTTCTCAACCTTCGTATCCGTGGAGATATCCTTGCCGTTGCCATAGCGCAGCGTTGCGAGAACGTTCTTGAACGGAACGTAGTTCGCACCGAGCTCCCAGCCCTTCTGGCCAGCGAGCAGTGCATCGTACGTGGAGAACAGCGCCGTGTTGTCGCCAAGATAGCGGTATGCTGCCCATGCACCCCAGCTGCCCTTGTTGGCCGGCTGTGCACCCTTGTAGTCGTACTCAGCGCTCCAAGCCTTGTCGAGATCATCAGCCGACGTATTGTTGGCATAGAAAGCGTTCAGTGCATTCGTCTTGTCGAAGCGGTAAGCACCCTTGACGAGCCAGATGTTGGCATTGTCTTCCTTGCTCTGACGGATGTTTTTATCCGACTTAGCGTCAATATTTTTCAGACCATCTTTGAGATAGAGGAAGTTATCGGCATTGAGGTGATGGTAGTCCACACCGCCGACGAACTTGCCATCGGCATAACCGAGGCCAGCATACTGGTAGTTAGCTGCCGAATCATTGATGACATTATTATCATTCGGATTGTCCGACTTCAGGTTGTTAAGGCCAGACTTGCGGCCAGCACCGGCGACAAACGTCACCTTGTTGCCGAACTGGACTTCAGCGCCCGAATACTCGGTATCGAAGATGCTGTCGCTGTCAATCGGAGCGAACTTGCCGAGCTTGACCTGGAAGTTGTCGTAGTTGCCCTGTGCCCAGATACGCTTGAGCGTAACATCCGTGTCCTGCTTGCCGGCATCGCCGCCATGCTTGCCATTGACATCAGCGCTATCTTCAGCAAGATCCGTGGAAGCATCGAGACGTGCCTTTACATGCCAGTTGGCATTGACTTCAGCCGTCGGCTCGAGACGGAACAGCAGCTGGTCGTCATTCTTCTTGGTGCTTTCATCCGTGTTGCGATGGCTCCAGTACGTATAACGTGCTCTGCCGTTCCATTTTACCATATCAGCGTTGCGCTCGAGGTTGCTGACGCGGACGCCGAGGTTGTTGAGCTCATCGGAGAACT
>OGYL01002406.1_pt1 | contig 13212 bp, 11 predicted proteins | sample 1576541 | NCBI WGS metagenome assembly OGYL01 (sample SAMEA3541551, study PRJEB24748) | human gut metagenome | biome: human gut; feature: human-associated habitat; material: faeces | place: China | collected 2012 | reverse complement strand
AGAAGTGTCAGCCCTAAATTTGTATCTTCATCAAAAGTTTAGCGGACAGTAATAAAACTTTTTCATAGAAAAGAGCCGCGGTTAGATTGTTTTTATTAATTTTGCAAGCAAATTGCCGCTTCATATTGTAAAACGCTTTAAAGGTGGCACTCATATTTATACGTAAACAAATGATTATCAAACATATCGTGGTATGGAGAGTAAAAGATTAAAGTGTTCGCCACTTTATCCATCTGACCACATAACAACGGTAGAACATTGCTGCTGAGTATCGTCCGGAATGCTATCGTTAAACCTGAAAAAAGGTACTTCATAACCCTCATGCGACTGTCGTGAGGGTAACATAGAGAACATCTTTTCGCGAACAATGCCGCTTACAGACAAGCTGAATCACATAGACTACAATTGGTATCTTGTCAGAACCAAACCTGGACACGAAAAGGAACTGTGTTCTATTATTGAATGCTGTAAGTCTGAAACCAAAAACATTTTGGAAGCGTATTGCCCCACCCACACAACGGTAAATGTTTACCACGGAGGCAACGAACGCAGGATGCCTCTGTTTGACGGTTATGTATTCGTGCTCGCAACACAAAAAGCACTTGCTGACTTTATCAGAGATAAATATCCTAACGCATCCATACGTTACAACCGTAAACAAGCGAAAGAAGACAAGGCCACCCCTTGCACAATACCCGAAGTACAGATGAAAGCGTTTATGGACTTCAATGAAAACTATGCAGACAAGGTGGTTGTGCTGGAAAGACCTTATGCAGACTACGCAAAAAATCCCAACGAGCATAACATACCGAACGAAATAGTGCGCGTGCTCGACGGTCCACTGGCAGGATGCGAGGGTTATGTTTGTCGCTTCCGCCGCAAACGCGGACTTGTCTTCGAGGTGCAAGGCGTTATACCGGGCAGTCAACTGACCGTTTACTACCCCAACATATACGAACTGCACGTTGTTCGCCTGCACAATGCAGAGGGCGACCGCTTGTCAATAGGCACAGAGAAAGACCGTGCGGCCGACCTGCTGGCTGGCGTTCTTCAAGCCTGTGGATGTGGAAAACGTACACTCTCTATGTTACATTACATCATAGAACACCTTGCGGCCAACTTGTCGTTAACCTCATTATGCCTGGATTTACAGAAACAAAACCACAAGGCCTTGAGCCACAGGCTGGCAGAAATGACAAACGAAGAAGCCGGACAGCTGTTGAACTTAGCCAGATATGAACATGACAACAATGGCTATGTGCGCAAAACTTATTGTAAACTTATAATTAGGCCATTCCTTACACCGACGTCAGGCATTGACATGGAAGGCAAAGGTGAAATTACATTTAAGCATGATGAGTTTACGGAAATAATACGGAGAGCGGATATTTCCGAAGAAATATATTACCCAAGCAAGAAAAAGTCTGCCAAAGTTGCGGAAACATATTATGCCCACATCGGCATCGTTGAGAATCATGACAGTGAGGAATACACCCTATTTGCCAACTGGGATTATTTCTTGGGAGAATACTTTCTGACATCGGGCAAAGCCAACGAACAGTTAGTAAAAGGAACTGTCAAGCGTGTTGCATGTGCTACTCAAGGCGCATGTGGGAGCTCCACCATCAATGGTAAATTAAAGCAATATGAGAAAGAAAAACTCATTGAGTCTTTTAGAAATTACTCACCTACTCTATATAAAACCCTCACCGACGAGAGTTCTCCTGTTAAGGCCATTTCCGGGTTTAAGATTGGCGACAACTGCTTGAACGTCTTTGCCATCAAGTCAAAGCCAAAAGAAATGGCAACCGCAACGGACACGTTGATACACACCTGCATAAGAATATGCACGGAAATCAATACCACAAACCACCTTGCATTGTGGCGCCGGTATTTGCAAACAGTTTGGTTGCACAAGTAGATTTGGACAAGAAAAGAGGAATCGTTACGATAATTGTTTCCGAAAGCCCCAATGTCCGGCAGATCCATGTCGCAGCCACCATGGCATTGAATTCGGGCGAACCTGACATATTTGATTTTCCAAGTTGACTGCCCCTGGACAAAGCTGTTCATGGGTCATGATGATAGTACGGATTGGATATGAATCTTAAATTAAATAATAAATAAAACAAAGATGGCGGATTTTGCGCTTCTACCATTTTGCAAGTAAGCGTCCAAAACTGACGTATTGCCCGTTCAGATAGATGTAGCTACCTTCGCGCTGTCAACCTAAAAAGTTTATTGATATGTACAGCAGTGAAGATTTTGAAAGGCTATTCATCCGTTACAAGAGTGAGTCCTATCCGAAGGGCGAAAGCATACAGACGTTCTGCCACAGGAACAACGTCCCTTACAACCTGTTTGAGAAATGGTACAAGGATACCCGGCACAAGGTTGTGGAAGTAAACATTTCGGGCCGCCCTTCCCTGTCGGAAACGGACAATGCGAAAGACTCGGTTCCGCAAGAGGCAAAAGAACCGTCCCCAAAAATGCGCATATTGGTGGACCTGCGCGTGAGCAACGGCCTGCGTCTGCGCCAAGGGAATTTAAGCTACGGGCAGCTGAAACGGCTCGTGGAGAAGCTGGAGGGCCTATGTTGAGCATCAGCGAACTCGGCAGGTTCTATTACCTGCGCAATTTCCATGACATGAGGTGCAAGTACGCCCGCGTCCTCTCCGTGATACACCAGCAGATGGACAGGGAGCCGCAGGCCGGGGAGGTGTACATCATGATGTCGAAGGACATGCAGACGGTGCGCCTTTACAGCTACGAAAACACTCGTGCAGCCTTTACGAGAAACGTTTCGACAAGGGATACAAGTTCATGAGGGTGTTCCATGAAGGTGACCGCAAGGTGTTTTCGATAAGCTGGGACGACGTGGTGGTATTGCTTGGCTCTCCAGTTGTTAAAACATTGAAAATCAAATAATTACATTCGTTCTCCCTTGGCTGCGTCAGATATTTTTATTACCTTTGTATAGTAATGAACGTATCGGCATGTCCAATGGAAGACAAGGATTTAATATTAGAATCAGCCCACAGACTGAAGCGTTGGGAGGAGACTCCCCGGCGCGTGGCTGACGACTATGCCGACATGAACAGGGACGAATTAATCAAGCTGGCCAATTACCAGAGGGAACGCCTGGAAGAGGCGGACCTCGCCCGCAGGGAAAGCGACAGGAAGAACGCCGAACTGTCGGACAAGCTCACGGAACTGACGGAACTGCTCCTCAAGAGCAACGAGGCCGTGTCTGCAATGGCCGTGCAGGTGTCCGAGCTGACGAGGCAGCTCAAGGCGGAAAGGGAGGAGTCTGCGAAACTGCGGAGTGAGGTCAAGGCCGGGCGGAAGCACCTTTTCGGAAAGAAGTCGCAGAAAGGCACGAAGTCCAAGGACGACGACATGCCCACTCCGCATACGGACGTGAAAGGCGGCTTTGACGGCACGCCGGAATCACTGCCGGACAACCTTGACGTGGATGTGGTGAAAAATACAAAGGACGCATCCGGTGAACCGGCAGCACGCCAAAAGGAATGCAGGCTCTACCGCCTGGGCAAGACCTATCGCACGATGGATGCCGACAATCACGTGTACCACAGGAGCGACCTGGGCAAGCTGCCAAAGGGGGCTGTCGTGATAAAGACGTATCCACGCTACACATACAACCAGGAAACCGTCGTGACGGAGCACGAGTACGAGATAGTGGAATACAAGGACAAGGAAGGCAGGCTCATGCGCGGCTACTTCCCGATGGACGGCGAGAAGGACGAGCCTGTAATTGAAAGCGTCCCGGGCACGCACGCCGCCCCCGGCATGATGGCATACCTCGTGTTCAACCGCTTCTTCCTCGACACTCCGGTCTACAGGGAGACGGCACGCCTGTTGCAAGAAAGGATGCGCCTGTCGAGGCAGACCGTAACGAACTGGCTGGAGAAAGGCTCGCGGTTCTTCAAGGGAGTGATAGAATACCTGAAAGGCCATTGCATGGAAAAAGACTCCATCGTGAACTGCGACGAGACGTGGTGCCGCGTGAAGGTCGACGGGAAGTACCGTAAACGCTATGTCTGGTGCTTGGTCAACAGGTTGGCAAGGGTGGCAATCTACTGTTACGAGGACGGCTCGCGTGGGCGCAAGGTGCTGAAGGACATCCTTGAAGGCCGTGAACTGCGCGCCCTGCAGACCGACGGTTACAACGTGTACCTGTACCTCGACGACGAGATGCTCGACATCGACCATGTCTGCTGCATGGCGCACGTGAGGGCGAAGTTCAAGTACGCAGCCGAGATAGAGCACGACGTCAACGCCCGCAAGTTCCTTGAATACATCGGAAGGCTTTACGCACTGGAGAAGAGGTATGAAGAGGAAAAGCTCAGTGCGGAACAAGTGAGGTACTTCAGGAACTCCGCCGAAACGACGGGGATAATAATAGAAATGAGGAGCCTGCTCGACCTGGTGAAATCCGAAAACGCGCCGAGGCACGGAAACCTGATGGAGAAGGCGGTCAGTTACCTCGACCATTTCTGGAACCAGGTTTTCCTGTACAGGAAAGACGGGGACTACACGATAGACAACAGCCTTGCCGAGCGGTGCATCAGGCCGCTGGCGAACGAGAGGAAGAACTCGCTTTTCTTCGGAAGCGACAAGATGGCGCGTGTCAGTGCGGCCTACCACTCCGTCGTGTCCACCTGCAGGCTGCAGGGGTATTCGATATTGGAATACCTCAAGAAATTCTTTGCCGAGATAGTCGCAGGCAACCGTGACTACGGAAAACTTATGCCATCAACCATCGGCATAAGTGCTAACAAATTATAAATATAATCTGAATTTTAATCTTATTTTGGACATACCGCCTGAAAAGCAGGGGGTACGTCAGAATTGGACGCTTACATTTATGTAGAAAAAATAGTGACAGATTCTATCATGCAAAATATTTTGATGCAAATTCAGGAAATAAATAATAAGGTTACACCTAAAAAAATTTACATACGAAAGCATAACCCATGTGATACATTAAAGATAGATGCTTCCATACGCTTAAAAAACGACAAATAAATCATCACTTTTTTCATTATTATTGTGTCAACTGCTTCAGAAAACAACAAACGCATAGCCAAGAATACGTTACTGCTTTACTTTCGTATGCTGCTGATGATGACAGTAGCCTTGTATACCAGCCGTGTCGTACTGAATACGCTTGGTGTAGAGGATTATGGTATTTATAATGTGGTAGGCGGCGTAGTAGCGATGTTGGGTTTTATTAATGGTTCGATGTCATCGGCAACACAGCGTTATATCACCTTTGCGTTGGGGCGTGGGGACATAAAACATTTGCAGACTGTTTTTAGCACAGCCTTACAAATCCATATCCTTATCTCTACCTTAATTGTCATATTGGGTGAGACCGTCGGCCTGTGGTTCATGTACACCCAGATGCAGATTCCGGTCGACCGTATGGATGCCGCTTTCTGGGTACTCCAGTGTTCCATCCTCTCCACAGTGGTCATGATTATCAGCGTCCCTTACAACGCCGACATCATCGCGCACGAAAAGATGTCCGCCTTTGCCTACATCTCCATCCTTGAGGGAGTGCTGAAACTGGCCGTGGTCTACCTGTTGCTCGTCTTCTCTTATGACAAACTGATACTTTACGCTTTCCTTATTTTAGCCGTACAGTTATTCATCCGTTCCTGCTATAGCTGTTATTGTAACAGACACTTTGAGGAATCGAAATACCAGCATGTGTGGGATAAAAAGTTATTCAAAGAAATGACGGGATTTGCCGGCTGGAGCATGTTCGGTAACCTTGCCGGTGTATTTTTCGGGCAAGGTCTGAATATGCTACTTAACGTATTTTTCGGTCCAGTGGTAAATGCGGCACGCGCCGTGGCTATACAAGTACAGAACGCTATTCAACAGTTTGTCACCAATTTCCAAATGGCTCTGAACCCGCAGATTACCAAAACTTACGCCAAGGGAGAAATGAATGATATGCACAAACTGATATTTCGCAGTGCCCGTTTTTCCTTTTACCTGTTGTTCTTCCTATCTCTTCCCGTTTTGTTTGAGACCGATTTTATACTCACCGTTTGGTTAAAGACCGTTCCTGAAAATACCGTAATATTTCTGCGCATAATGATTTGCACATCTTTAATTTACACATTATCAAATCCTCTGATGGTTGCAAATCAGGCAACAGGAAAAGTTAAAAAATATCAAGCCGTATGCGGTTCAATACTATTGACAATATTACCAATTTCATACGTATGTCTCAGAATCGGTTGTCCAGCTTATTCTGTTTTTATAGTTCATTTCGTAATGGAATCCATAACGCAAATAGTACGGATGATATTGCTCCGTCCACTTATTGGCATACGCATTATAGACTATATAAAGAACGTCTATATAAGGGTTGCTGCCGTTATTACATTATCCGTTGCCATACCTGGTATTGTTTATGAAAACATGGACGACACGGTTATGCGTTTCTTTGCAATATGCCTTGCTTGCGTTCTTTCAGTCGGAATAATGGTTTATATTGTTGGACTTACTAATCATGAACGTATGTTCGTCAAGTCAAAAATAATTTTAATAGCTAACAGATTTCTCAATAAATAATTTGAATATTTTGTTTAAAAGATATTCATCATAATCACTACTACTCAAAATGAAAAATATAAAGCTTTATTGGTGGAAAGACTATCCTAACTTTGGGGATGCAGCATCTCCTTATATCATACAGAAGCTATTTGGATTGGATGTTACTTATTGTAATCCTTCATTGTGTATCCACAAAGAAATATTTAGATTCTTAAAGCATTTATACAAAGGTAAACGCTATGTCATTCCTTCATTCAAAGGATATCTATATCCTTGGGAAAAAGGACTTTTCGCCATAGGTTCAATATTAGACGGTTCTAGTTACAAAACATTAATATGGGGAAGCGGTTTTAGAGAGCATTACAGTAAATATAGAGGTGGAAAGATATATGCTGTCAGAGGAAAATTAACTCAAAGCTTATTACCTGACCATATTAAAAAGAAAGATTTGGCTATAGGTGATCCGGCCTTACTTCTTCCTCTTGTTTATACTCCGGATTGTAGCGTTGTACATAAAATAGGAATAGTTCCGCATTTTATTGATTATGATTATTTTTCATCAACTTACAGTCACAAATATTATATTATAGACGTAAAAACGTCCGATGTTGAAAAAGTCATCAAACAAATCTGTAGTTGTAGATTCATTTTATCAACATCATTACATGGCCTAATTATTTCACATGCTTATGGTATACCGGCTTTATGGATAAAGAAAGGGTGGATTAATTCATCAGAATTTAAATTTTATGATTATTTTAGTTCCGTTGGTATCCCTAAATATGACGGCTTTACGAATGTCGATGAGATTCTTTCAGATGAATGTTCTATTGAGAATCTGTTTCTTCACAATAAAGATTTTAGTTTAATCCATACAAATTTACAAACGATTCAAGAGAAATTAATAAAGGCGTTCCCTTTGATAAAAATGTAAATAATTTCTCAGCTTAGACGTCGCACTTCTAAGTGTGGAATGTCTAATTTGAACGTTTATATGTAAACGTAATTTTATTATCGAATGAAAATTCTCTAAATGTTTTTTAACAAAATATTGTCAGAAATAAGATAAACATTTAGCAATGGTCATCTACATTATCGTATATATATTTCTCTTTTCAATATTTCTAATACATGGTCGAAACGTTTCCTGTCACAAAACTAGTTATTGGAAATATGCCATATTGCCAATAATCGCGTTCAGTCTTATAGAAGGATCACGATATATGCGTGGAATAGATTATAGACATTATGCATTGTTTTATAGCAATCCTGAATTAATGCTTATAAAGGAAGATTTTGGATTCGAAATATTAAACGAAGCATTAAGAACTATCAGTACAGATCCACAATTTGCATTTACAATTTATGCATTAATCACAATTATTTGTCTTTTCATATTTGCAAAACAATTTACAGGAATTTACCCGATCATATTTTTATTAATGCTCGTTTTTACAATCCATTCATCAGAATGGATTATCAGACAATTTATATCTATAGCAATAATGTATGCAGCAATTTATTATCTTATGATGAAAAAATATAAATTATGCCTTGTTTTTTCATTATGTTCGGTTTGTATGCATTATTCAAGCATATTCTTCTTAGCTATTATCCTGTTTTGTTACTTATTGTTAAAAAGACCTATTAAATGGCAGATTACTGTGCCAATAATAATAATAGTCATGCTTTTTTCTTCGGCAAATTTTATCGCAGATTTTATCTCGAAAGTACTTAATGCTGCAAACATGAGTTTTTTGGATGGTTCGTCCTACGTCAGGTATGTAGAAAAAAGCGATCAATTTCTTGATTCAAATGCGGCAGGTACCGTTACAGGTAATAGAAGTGTATTTACAACATTACTCAATTTACTTTTTTATGTTTCACTTTTCATAGAAGGATATTATGTACTGTACAAGAAAAAACTACATAAAATTTCTCTGTTTTTCAATTTGTGCGTAATCGGTTATATTGGTAAGGAATTTTTCTTAAAATATGAGCTATTTGTGAGACTTTTTAGACCAATGGAATTACTAGTGTTTATTCCCGTTTCATATATAGTCCTTAATAAGAATTCATGTAGGTTTAAAATCACATATTTGTACATTATTATTTACACTACACTAATAGCTGTCAGATTCATATTTTTCCCATCAGAAGATTATTATCGTTTTATCTGGACCAAATAAATTATACACATGAAATATCTGATTTGTCAAGACTGGCGCAATACCAGTAACAACCATGCCGGCATTAAGTATCTATGCGACAAAATGGAAAAAATGTATCCAAGTGAATGCACTTGTTATACCATACCTGTTCTTATGCCATTTAAGAAAATAGCGGTAAAAAACATAATATTAAAAAAAATTCAACTCAATATCGCTAAAATAAGGCATAAGATATACGTGTATAAGATTTATCAAAAGCTAAAGCAAGAAATACAGCCAGGAGATAAAATTATAATAATGGAATACATGGAAAAGATGTTTCCAATGCTTTGGTTTGCAAAAAAAATTAAAAGAAATAATCCACAAATAGCCGTTTACGGAATGGTACATCTTGTACCTTCAAAACTGGAAAAAGCATTTGGGGATACAAAGTTTATTGAATGGACATCCTGTGTAAACAAAATAATAACATTAGGAAGTTCATTAACAGATTACTTTATTAAAAAAGGAGTTAATAAAGATCGCATTATTACATCGTTCCATTATGTAGACCGATATTATTTTAATGATGACATCAACTATTCAGATAAACCATTGACAATCATTGCTATGGGTATGCAAATGCGTAACATTGGTTTACTTAAAACACTCGTTAAGAACAATAAATCTACAAAATTTATCATTTGTGAAGGTTTGAGTGATTTATCTCATGATTTTGGTGAATACACAAATGTACAATTAATCCCATTCGTTGCAGAAAATAAATTAAGAGAATTAATGAGTATTGCAGACATATCTATTAATGTAATGGAGGATACGATTGGTAGCAATGTCATCGTAACGTCTCTTGCCATGGGATTGGCTATGGTGAATAGTAATGTGGGAAGTATTCACGATTATTGTTCCGATGATAATTCATTTTTCTGTTTATCAGAAACAGATTTCTCTAATGCAATAGAAACTCTTGACAAAAATCGTGACTTGTTGTATTCAATGAAATTAGCATCACGGAAAACAGCAAATAAATTTACTATAGAGAAATTCTATAAAGATTTGAATATAGAACTATAATATAAAAGTTTATTTCCAAAAAAGCATACATAATATCAATTGTTGATTAAGCTTTACACAAATGATTACTAATGCTAAACAGCTTAAATCCATTCTTAAAGAAGAGTATTCTTTATATAATATGGATTATAAATTTGGATCATATATCAATCGTTTAAAATTACATTTAATCAAAGATAGAAGATATAGAATTGGGAAGTTCCAAAAATATATGCGTAAAGCAGATTATTTTCGCCATACAAATGAGGGAATTTCTATTATAAATAATATATTGTATCTTTTTTATGCAACTAAAAGAAATTCTTTAGGAGAAAAACTAGGATTTGATTTTCAAGGATATTGTATTGAAGAAGGTCTTCAGTTGTATCATGCCAATGTCGTCATTAATAGTAGATCAATTATAGGTAAAAATGTACATTTTCATGGAGAAAACGTCATTGGTAATAACGGTATCGAAACTGTATGTCCAATTATCGGAAACAATGTGATGTTAGGAGCAGGTGCAAAGATTTTTGGCGGTGTAACTATAGCTGATGACATAAAAATTGGTGCAGGTGCAATAGTAGTTAACTCTTTTACAGAACCAGGAATTACAATCGGAGGAATTCCTGCTAAACGTATAAAATAATAGAAATTAATGGAAATAGTAAATACCCCTAAGGTTTCGGTCATTGTTCCTGTCTATAATGTAGAAATCTATTTAGATAGATGCTTGCAAAGTCTCTGCAATCAAAGTTTACAGGACATTGAAATTATTTTGGTAGACGATGGATCAACCGATAAGTGCCCACAACTATGTGATGATTATGCTCAAAAAGATAATCGCATAAAAGTAATCCATAAACCGAATGCAGGATTAGGTTATGCGAGAAATAGCGGATTGGAAATTGCTACTGGAGAATATATCGCCTTCGTTGACAGTGATGATTTTGTTGACACAAACATGTATAGCATTCTTTACGAAAAAGCACATGAAAAGCAATTAGATATATTATTTTGTGGCTATAATTCATACAAAAATGGGCAGCTTATAAAATCCATTCAGGAGACAGAAGATTATATAGAATATAAAAATAACGAATGTCAAAACGTTCTATTAGGAATGCTCTTCAATTGTGGAGATAGAAAAAAAATCGTTAAATATGAGATGTCTGTATGGCATTCGATATACAAACGAGATATTATACAAGACAATAATATAAAATTTTGCTCAGAAAGAGTATTCTGTTCTGAAGACATAATTTTCCACATTGATCTTATCAAAGAATGTAAATGTATAGGTTTTATACCAATGCCTTTGTATTACTACTGTTATAATGATACGTCTCTTACCAAGAAACCTCGTTTTGACAGGGTGCATAGGCATTCTATTCTTTTTCAAGAGATAAAAAATAGAATAGCTGAAAAAAAATATAGTTTTGATATTTCCAAAATTCAAAACTTATTCCTTTTGAAATTGAAATATGACATAACAATTATTGCTTCCTATAATCTAGAGAAAAAGGTTCAGAAAAAATATATCAAAGAAATTATCTATTCTACAGACTTCTGCCAGTGGATTGAAAAAATCAATTGGTCAGATTTACCAACCAAATATGTCATATTTTACATGTTAGTTAAATTCAGAATGGTTACACTGTTATACTATTTAATTAATTTCAAATGAAAAAAATAGGTTTAGTTTCTGTGCATAACCCCAATTATGGAAGTCTGCTACAGACGTATGCGCTACATACATATTTAAATGAAATTGGAACTGAAAACGAAATTATTTTATATACCAAAAAAAGAGACTTCAGGCAGCTACGTAGATTATTGAATGCCCAATTAGTCCTAATGAAAGGGCGAGTAGTTTATCGTGACATGTATTGCAAACTATTTCACCCGGATATCGCTCATTTGTTGGCATTAAGAATGAGCAAATTCGATGCATTTAAAAATGAACATTTCAGATTTTCACGGAACCATATAGGATGGAAAGATTTGTTGACCACAAACCAAGACTATGATACATTTATTATTGGCAGCGATCAAGTTTGGAATCCAATAAATATTGGTACCAATTTTTTCAACTTACTGTTTACAAATGATGATAAATACAGGATATCGTACGCATCCAGCTTTGGAGTTTCCACAATACCAATTTCGCAAAGAAAGAAGACGAAACGTTATCTTGAAAGGATTCAATGCCTTTCTACACGTGAAAAAGCAGGCGTAGAGATTATTAAAGATTTGACCGGGCGGGAAGCCGAATTAGTATGTGACCCAACCTTGTTGGTCAATAAATCATTATGGGACAAGCTAAAAGGAGAAAAACGTTTTATCAACGAAAAATATATATTCTGCTATTTCTTGGGAAACAATCCGCAACATCGTGATTTCGCAAACAGATTTAAAGCCCAAACAGGATACAAACTTGTAGCACTCCAACATTTAGATGAGCTTATCTTATCAGACGTTGCTTTTGCTGATATTAAGCCATTCAATGTCGGTCCCGCCGAATTTGTAAACCTTATCAGTAACGCTGAGTTTGTACTAACAGACTCGTTCCACGGGACTATTTTTTCTTTGTTGTACCATAAACGTTTCTTTACATTCTCTAGATTTGAATCGTCCTCAAAAGGTTCTACAAATTCACGTGTGGTTTCTTTACTGGAAATGATGAATGTTAAAGGACATCATATTAAAGCAACACAAGCTATCGATGATTGCCTGAAGGCTGAGATTAATTTTGATTTAGTTGACAAAAAAATAGAAGCATTCCGACAAAAAAGTCGAGAATATCTGCATAAAGCATTGACAAATAGAGATGATAACAATTAAAGATAAAACCGATTGTTCTGGTTGCTCCGCATGTTATGCCGTTTGTCCCAAACATTGCATAACCATGTGCCCTGACAAGGAAGGATTTTTATATCCAACCGTTGACACAAATCTATGTATAGATTGTGGAGCGTGTGACAAAGTTTGTCCACTCATGAAACCTTTAGTCATAAATAATGGAAATACATCGGCGTTTGCCGTACAAAATAAAGATGAATCTATTAGGATGCAAAGTGCCTCAGGTGGTGCATTTTCTGCATTCGCAACAGTTGTATTAAATAAAGGTGGAATTGTTTTTGGTGGATGTTTTGATAAAGATTTCAATGTTTGCCATGATAGTGTATCTACAATAAATGATTTAAAAAAACTTCGGTGCTCAAAATATGTACAAAGTGACATGGGAAATACTTTTTCCAAGATTAAATCACTTTTAAAGGAAGGTCGCTTAATACTATTTAGTGGAACTCCATGTCAAGTGGAGGGATTAAATTCTTATTTAAAGCGGAAATATGATAATCTCATAACCCTGGACTTGGTGTGCCGTGGCACACCA
>OGYL01002400.1_pt1 | contig 13225 bp, 8 predicted proteins | sample 1576541 | NCBI WGS metagenome assembly OGYL01 (sample SAMEA3541551, study PRJEB24748) | human gut metagenome | biome: human gut; feature: human-associated habitat; material: faeces | place: China | collected 2012 | reverse complement strand
GGCATAGAATACCAGACTGCCAAAGAAAAGTACCGGATTTTTATACTTTACCGGTACCAGATAATATATAATAAGAAAAATCGGCAAAAACCGAAATAAAAATTCTAAGCTTGAAAATTCCATGATAACTCCATATCTTTCGTTTTATTTTACGCATCTCTTTTATTATATAAGAAATGCAAGTGATTTCAATGTGTTTTTCCGAAAAAGTTATTACATTTTCATTACGAAATGTTTTTCTAATTTTCTCCATGCAGCACTCTGTTCAAAAGGTCTGCCAGTGGAACCATGGCATTGCGTGCCTCCTCCTGCGTGTTAGTATAGGAACCCATTTCGATCAAAAGATATTTCTCTTTAATCTTCTGTGCTTCCTCAAATTTCATTTCACCGGCCAAAGTCTGCATCTTCTCCAATAGCATACGGCTAATTTCCTGCGTATTCCCTTTTAGAATCTCTTTGATTTCATCGATGTTTTTTAGATATTCTTCTTGTGACTGAAGCCCGATGCAGGGTCCTGCACAGTTCTTTATATGATATTCGAGGCATACATTGAACTTCCCGGCCCGTATGTTCTCCGGAGTGAGGTTTAAAGAACAGGTACGTAACGGATATAAATGCTTTATCAAGTCCAGCACTGCATACATCGAGGGGATATGGCTGTACGGACCATAATAAGATGAGCCGTTTCTGATAATCTTCCGGGTTCTGAATATCCTGGGAAAATATTCGTTCTGTACACAGATCGAAGGGTAAGTCTTGTCATCCTTTAATAAGACGTTATAACGCGGCTTATATTTCTTGATCAGATTATTTTCCAATAGCAGTGCATCTTCCTCTGTGTTCACCACGATATACCGTATATCAGCTATCTTGCTTACCAATACCCGTGTCTTTCCCGGCTCGTGTTCTTTGCTGAAATAAGAGTATACCCTTTTCTTCAGGTTTTTAGCCTTTCCAACGTATATAATTGTACCCTCCGTGTTCAGGTATTGGTAAATACCCGGCTTCTCGGGAAGGTTGGCTACAATCCCTTTCAAATATTCATTGGCTCTGCTTTCTGGTTCTGTATTCATAATTGTTAGGTACGAAAGATCGCTAGCTGCTTACTTTTGACACATTCTCTGCAAATAGAGGTAAGTCCTTTATAAAGACAATACCGATTCTACTTCTACGTCATCTCCGAACAATAATTTTCCATTCAGTTCTTTCAATTCGATGATGAAGTTTACATATACCTTTTTAGGCTTTAGTCTTTTCACCAATTCGCAAGCTGCTTTCATGGTGCCTCCTGTTGCCAGCAAATCATCATGTAGTAGAATTACGTCGTTTTCGTCCAGTGCATCTTTGTGAATTTGCACCGTGTCTTTGCCATACTCCTTATCGTAGCTTTCTTCAATCGTTTCTGCTGGGAGTTTGCCCGGCTTGCGGATTGGAATAAAACCGGCGTTCAGACGGGTTGCCAGAATCGGTCCCATAATAAAGCCTCTTGATTCTATACCCACTACTTTGGTGATTCCTTTATCCTTATACATATCGAACATGATATTGGATAATTCCTGCAAGCACCATGGATCTTTGAATAGAGTAGTGACGTCGTAGAACAGAATTCCGGGAATCGGAAAATCGGGTACTTCCCGAATGCTTTTGATTAGTGTTTCTTTGCTCATAATCATTGAATTATATCGTTTCTTTAAATGCTTTGTTTCACGTGAAACGTTGCCGCTTATCGTCCCGAAAGCACCAGCAGCACGTTGATGTCGCTAGGAGAGACTCCCGGGATTCTGCTCGCTTGCGCGATTGTTTCCGGATCTATCTTTACCAGCTTTTGCCGAGCTTCGGTGGAAAGGGATTGAATGGTGGAATAGTCAAATTTTCCTTTAATCTTGATACTCTCCAATCGTGCTAGTTTTTCAGCTATCATTCTCTCTCTATCAATATATCCTTGATACTTGATTAGGATTTCGGCAGCTTCGAGAATCTCTTCTTTCCGGTCTTGATCCGAACTCGTCGCTTTTTCCAGTTCGCGTTGAAACGCCGGAACATATTCTGCTATATTTTCTATTGTCACTTGCGGGCGGTTCAGAATCTCTATCAACTTACAACCTTGACGTAGGGGAGTTGTCCCTATTTTTTCGAGAGCATCGTTGATTAGTGCCGGTTTCATCGAATAGTTGCGCGCGAAAGAAATGATTTGTTCCACGGCTTCTTTCTTGCCTCTTACTAACTGATATCGATCTTCTTTTGCCAACCCAAGCTTAAACGCTTTCTCTGTTAAGCGCATATCGGCATCATCCATGCGAAGCAGAATGCGGTATTCCGCACGCGAGGTAAACATACGGTAAGGTTCATCCACACCTTTGGTAACCAAATCGTCGATTAATACGCCAATATATGCTTCATCGCGAGCCAGAGTAAATGCTTCTCCGCCGTGGCAGTTAATGTGTGCATTGATACCGGCTATCAATCCTTGTCCTCCTGCTTCCTCGTATCCGGTGGTTCCGTTTACTTGTCCGGCAAAGAACAGGTTTTTGATAATCTTCGATTCTAACGTATGTTTTAATTGGGTCGGATCGAAGTAATCATATTCGATAGCATATCCCGGACGATAGATAACCAGATCTTTGAAAGCCGGGATTTGTTTCAGTGCCGCAATTTGTATTTCCATCGGAAGTGAAGAAGAGAATCCGTTAAGATATAGCTCTTGTGTTGTTTCGCCTTCCGGTTCCAGGAATAATTGGTGCTGGTCTTTATCGGGGAAAGTAACAATCTTGGTCTCGATGCTAGGGCAATAGCGTGGTCCGATACTTTGTATCTGTCCGTTGAATAGGGGGGAATCGGGCAAACCTTCGCGCAAAATCCGATGTACTTCTTCATTAGTGTAGCATGTCCAGCATTGAAGTTGCTTTAAGTGGTGCGTGCTGGTATTCATGAAAGAGAACTTGTGGAAGTCCGATTCGCCGTCTTGTGTTTCCATCTGGTCAAAATGAACACTACGTGCGTCAATTCGTACCGGAGTACCGGTTTTCATTCTTCCGTAGGTGATACCGTGGCGGGCGATGGATTCGGTCAACTGATAGGAAGCCGGTTCGGCCATTCTTCCTCCCGGTAATTTATGACGTCCTACATGCATCAGTCCGTTGAGGAAAGTTCCTGCGGTGAGCACAATGCATTTCGCTTTGAAGGTGACGCCCCATGCGGTGACCAATCCAGTGACCTCACCGTTTTCTACGAGCAGTTCACATACGGTATCTTGCCAGATATGAAGGTTGGGTGTATTTTCCAGTTTCTCTCGCCAGGACCAAATGAACTTAGCCCGGTCGCATTGGGCGCGGGGGCTCCACATGGCTGGACCTTTCGAGCGGTTTAGAATCCGGAATTGAATGGCAGTCTCATCTGTCACTAATCCCATCTGTCCACCCAATGCATCTATTTCACGTACAATTTGTCCTTTGGCGATTCCTCCTACAGCCGGATTGCAACTCATCTGTCCAATCTTGTTCATGTCCATAGTGATGAGACAAGTTTTGGAACCTAAATTAGCAGCGGCTGCCGCTGCTTCACAACCAGCATGTCCGGCACCAATTACAATTACGTCGTACTTAAAATCCATTCCTATCTTATTTATTATCAAACGCTGCAAAGTTACAGAAAAGTTGTGAGACTTGTATCTTCAAGCTGTTTTTGCTTCTGAAAATCCGAGGAGGAATCCGGCTTAACTGAAAAAAACGTCGTAATTTCGGGTTAGAAATATGCAGATTGTTCGAAAATAGACCGCTTATTGGCTTTTGTGATTGTATATTTTGGGATGGAATGGCAATAGTTTGTCTTTTCAATCCCTTGTTTTGCTTTCTTTTTGTTAGTTGTGTGCTTGCTCAATTATGAGTGCAACTAGAGAGTAAAAGGAAAGATTTGTTGAAAATGCGGATTGTTGTGAAAATAAACGTGAGGTTTACACTCAAAATCTACCCTACGTCTTGACATAAGTCAAAAAAATAAGTCTGAATGTAATTTTTTGTATGATGGCTTTTGCTGTTTTCGCAAACAGCTATACCTTTGCAGTGTAGTTGTGAAACTACTTATATTTTAGGTATTAGAAAAAGGTAATAATTAAAAGGTATTAGTTTATAAAACTAAGGTATTAGATTTTAAGATTAGTTTTTAGGAAAAAGATTGTTTTGATTAGGTATTAGGAAAAAGACGTTTTCAGGTAAAGAGTAAATGAAAGATGAAGAAAAAGAAGAATCCCATTTATGGGGATTCTTTAAAGGTGGAGCGGAATGATTCGCTCTTTTTTTGTGCCCTTTGTTCATTCTCTTCACATTGAGATAAGTCTCAATTTATCAGTCTTTTTACGTGATTCGTTGAGTGAAAATACCTCTTTCACATCCTTCACAGTCACTACCGTGAAGGATGTGCCGCATCTCTGGATACGCCATAATAACCGGGAGCAGGCACATACATCGGCTGATTGCGCAAACCGATATTCACCAGCTTTCCTTCTCCACGCAAACGTACCAAATGCATTTTGGCCGTAGTACGTGCCAAACCACACACTTCCTGAAAATCACGGCGGGTCATCATCTGATGTTCGGCAAAATATTCTTTCAACAGCATATCAATCTCCACCTCTGACACCTTCTCCGAATGACGGACATACTTGGACTGATTGGCGCGGACACCCACAAAATGTCCTTTCAGATTACTGTCAGGGCGAAATCGGACAGTTTTGAAAGCCACCTTATTAGTCTTATGCGGAGTGCTACGAGTCACTTTCCCCGTAGCAGCCAAAGTGGGATAAAAATAGCCGATCCCCTCGATATGTACTTCTTTTCCCTCTCGCAACGACTCGCCGAGAATCTTCGATAAGTTATCAAGCACATTCTTTACATCGCCCACAGTCAACGAACTGTAGTCATGAATCTTGTAACAAAGAGTATCCGTATCCACTTTTCCATTCATAAAGATACGCGGATGCAACGCCGCTTCTTCTTCCGAAGAAGCATTAGGATTTTCATACCAATCAAACACAATAGCCATTACTTCTTATCAATTTAAATGTGTAACTTCATCATAGGACAACTTTAATCGGCTATTCGGACGATTGGAATCGGCTGTTCAGTCAACTATTGTCAGCCAACCGGACAACTCCAGTCGGCTTTTCCTAAACAAGCACTAAAGATACGACAAAGTAACGATATATCAGCATAGAAAAGCTTGTTTTTCGTTTCAGAAGAAAATAAATATTTTCTTAGTTAAATACTTGCAAACCCCATATTTCATGTTATACCTTAGCAGCATCAACCGGTCGAAAAAACAACATTTATTCATTTAAAAAACAAGAAAAATATGAAGACATTAGAATATAACTCGAAACGTTTGGCAAAAAGAATACAAGCATTGATGAAAGAATCGTCAAACGTCATCGTTTCACCGAACACTTCAAAGAACGTACCGAAAATGCAAGAAATAGATGAACAGGAAGCATATAAACAAGAAGTACATAAACACCCCGTCCTTCTAACACGACAAGTGATTGACTTTTTGAAAGTACGATATGACTTCCGCTACAACTTACTCACCGAAGAAACCGAATTTCGCCCCTCCGGGCAACGAGAAATTCCTTTCTGCCGCATAGACAAGCGAGAACTGAATACTTTCTGCCTGGAAGCCCACAAAGAAGGAATCAACTGCTGGGACAAGGACCTTCAAAGATACATTTACTCTACCCTAGTGGAAAGCTACCACCCTTTCCGGCTTTATATGAACGAACTACCTGCCTGGGACGGAACGGATCGGTTGAAGCCCTTGGCGAAGCGAGTATCCGACACTCCTATATGGATAAAAAGCTTCCACACCTGGATGCTCGGACTTGCCGCCCAATGGCTGGGAGTGAATCAAACACAAGCAAACAGCGTAGCCCCGATACTTATCAGCGAAGAACAGGGACGCCATAAATCCACTTTCTGCCGTATGCTGATGCCGCCACAACTAGCCCGTTATTATTCGGATAATCTGAAACTAACCGCACAAGGCAATCCCGAACGTCTCCTAGCCGAGATGGGGTTACTAAACATGGACGAATTTGATAAATTCGGAGCACAAAAGATGCCGTTACTTAAAAATCTGATGCAAATGTCCAGCCTCAACATCTGCAAAGCCTATCAGAAAAATTTCCGGTCGCTGCCTCGTATCGCCTCTTTCATCGGAACAAGTAACCGGACTGACTTACTGTGCGATCCGACAGGCAGCCGCAGATTCATCTGCATTGAAGCGGAGCATGATATTGACTGTACCGGAATTGAACATTCACAAATCTACGCCCAACTGAAAGAGGAATTGCTTGCAGGTGCCCGTCACTGGTTCAACAAGGAGGAAGAACATGCTTTGCAACGTCATAATAGCGCATACTATCATGTCAACCCCATAGAAGACATTGTGTGCAACATATACGCGCCTGCCATGTTGGATGAACCGGATTGTCTGTCACTCTCCGCCGCTATCATTCATCAAGAATTGAAAAAGAGGTTTCCGGCTGTACTTCGTAATTGTACTCCTATCCAATTGGCGCAGATTCTGACTGCAACGGGTATCAGTCGACAGCATACGAGATTGGGCAATGTGTATTTGGTGAAGAAAGTGAAGGGCTGTGAAGAGTGAGAATGATACTACCTGTTCACATAAGATATCTGTGAATAAGATGGTTACGCCTCTGTGACGACTGTGAATGACAGCATATATCATAGCAATCAGAAAGTAGTAAACAATCAAGTCCCGAACATATTTTGATTGGTAATGATTTTATTGCAAATAATGTTATTACTAATCGAAGTATTTCTTATTTTTATATTCCTCTTTAAAGCTTGCGCCTTTTGTGCCCTGTTGCGTTTTATTTTTTATTTTGTAAGTCGGCAAGGTCTGCGTTTCTGAAAAAAACAATATATTTGCATTCATAAATATCGCAAAAGTAAGTAGTTACGGTGATTTTTATAAATTTTGTTCTCTTTTTTCGCAGGAAAAGTGACAGTATGAACGATAAAATTGACATCATAGTAGCGGGAGTAAACCGGAAGGATAAAAAGATGTGGGGCGATTTCTACGATCGTTTTTATACTGCTTTATGTGTTTATGTTTCCAAGATATTGCCAGTCCCCGATGCGGTGGAAGATTTGGTACAGGAAGTTTTTATTTCTGTATGGGAGGGGAAGCGTACCTTTTCTGATATTAAAGAACTTACCAATTATCTTTATCGTGCCTGCTATAATAATGCCTTATTATATATACGTAATAATCAAATTCATGATACTATTTTAAGTTCTTTGGCGGAAGAAGAAAGTATGGTGGACGAAGATACGATTTATGCACTGACAGTAAAAGAAGAAATTATCCGGCAACTCTATTGCTATATCGAAGAACTTCCTGCCGAACAACGTCGGATTATTTTAATGAGAATTGAGGGACATACATGGGAAGAGATAGCGGAACGTCTGGAGATAAGTATCAATACTGTCAAAACCCAAAAGACTCGCAGCTATAAATTCCTCCGTGAAAGGTTGGGGGATTCCATTCATTCCATAATTCTTTTTTTATTTTTCTAAAAATAAAAAAACATTCTGATACTTCTTTGTCTTTTTATTGATTGATTAAAATTTATTCTATTTGTTAAAATCAAATCTTTTTCTTCTATATAATGACATTATGATATATTTCTACCTCTAAATTCTGATTCATTATTCTTTTATCTCAAAAAAATGTCATCTTTTTGTCACCCGTTTTTATGAGTTGTGTATATCTATAATAAAGATGAATTAAACAATTGTTTAATTAAAAAAACGCAATAAGATGAAGAAGTTCGAAAATGTATATCAAGACGCTGCTTTAATGAGAAAGGTTCTTTTGGGGGAGGCTGATGAAGTGGAACAAAAAGATCTTGAGAAACGGTTGGCAGAATGTCCGGACTTACGAAATGTATACGAGCAGTTACAGAGCGGGGAGACTTTGAAAGTCGCCTTTGGAGAATATCAAAAATATTCGTCAAAGAAAGCTTATCAGTCTTTTCTTCAGAGTATCGGGCAGATGGAATCGAAAGGCCGGAAGAGTCGTTCTCGTCGGGTGGGGTGGTACGCTGCTGCGGCTGTCGTTACTTTAGCCGTTGCTCTTTCTTTCTATATGTCGAATTATATCTCATCGGAAAAAGAAGGGAAAACTTTGATTCAGCCGGGAACGCAGCAGGCACAATTGACTTTGTCCGATGGCAGCGTGATTGATGTGCATAGAAAAGAAGTAAGCGTAGTAGTAGATGGCGTTCAAGTAAAATATAAGAAAGGAGTGCTGTCTTATCAGCCTACCGTCACGACACAACATGAGGAGAAAAACATTGAAGAACAATCTGGCAAATCAAATGAACTGGTAATACCGCGTGGAGGTGAAAATACTGTAATCCTTGCAGATGGAACGACAGTACATTTGAATGCCGGTTCTAAATTGACCTATCCGGTACGTTTTGCCGGTAAACGTCGAATTGTGCGTTTGGAGGGTGAAGCTTATTTTGATGTAGCAGGAGATGAGAATCATCCATTTGTGGTACAAACTCATCTCGGGGAAATAACTGTACTTGGTACTGAATTCAACGTGAATGCTTATGCCGATACCCCTGTTTGTTATACAACCCTAGTACATGGAAAAGTGAAATTCTCTACATTAAATGCGGAAACGGTTACTCTCTCACCGGGTGAACAAGCTGTTGTATTTGCCAATAGTTCAACGAAACGCAAGGTGGATTTGGAAGAATATGTTGGTTGGGTAGATGGTATGTACATCTTTAATGACCGTCCCTTGGGCGATATAATGAAGACATTCGAACGCTGGTACGACATACAGGTTTATTACGAAACCCCTAACCTGCGCGACATTACCTATAGTGGTAACTTGAAACGCTACGGAACAATAAATTCATTCCTGGATGCACTGGAACTGACAGGAGACCTTACTTATAAAATCAGTGGCAGGAATATATTGATATATGACAAAGTGGAAGAACAGGAATGGAAAAGATAGAATATTAGAATAGTTAGAATATTAGGTACACAAAAGTTTAATTATTAATTTATGAGAGAAAAACGATGGCTGCTATGTTTTCTAGTGGCAATGTGCTGTACGTTTAGTGCATGGGCATTACCGTCACAAGACAAGACGGTGACTTTGAAACTGCACAATGTCTCTATAGAGACTGTCCTGGATGCAGTGAAAAAACAGACAGGTGTGAATATGTTATATAATTCACAAATGTTCAAGGGTGTTCCTTCGGTATCACTTGATGTGAAGAACGAGAGATGGGATACAACTCTTAAATTAGTGTTGAATCCTCAAGGGTTTGACTATGTGATGAAAGACGGTATTGTTGTCATTCGAAAACAAAAGCGTGAAAACCGTGTCCGTGGTATGGTGACAGACTCACATGGAGAGCCGATTCCCGGAGCTAGTATTATTGTTAAAGGTACTCGTACAGGTACTTCTACCAATATTGAAGGTGAATTTACTTTGGACGTAAAAAGTGATAAGGTGGTGTTGGAAGTTTCTTTTATAGGTATGAAGAAGCAAACTGTCCAAGTGGATGCTACTCGTCGGAAAACGGTTGAAATTACATTGGTGGATGATGTCAAAACATTGGAAGATGTGGTTGTGACCGGATATAGCAATGTACGTAAATCCAGTTTTACGGGTAGTTCGACTCAGATTTCGGGTGATGACTTGCGTAAGGTGTCACAGACAAATATAATTGGGGCGATCCAGTCATTCGATCCCTCTTTCCGTTTGGTAGATAACGTACAATTTGGTTCTGACCCGAATGCTTTACCAGAAATGTATATTCGTGGACGTTCCGGTTTTGGCGTTAAAGAACTGGATAAAGATCAGCTTTCAAAATCAAATTTGGAGAATAATCCTAATTTACCAACTTTTATCATGGACGGTTTTGAAGTAAGCATTGAGAAGGTATATGACTTGGATCCTACCCGTATTGAGAGTTTGACGGTTTTGAAAGATGCTGCTGCTACTGCTATGTATGGTTCACGTGCTGCTAATGGAGTGGTGGTAATTACTACTGTTGCTCCGAAAGCAGGAGAGGTTCGTGTCTCTTATAACTTTACAGGAACGTTGGAAATGCCCGATTTACGGGATTATAATTTGGCAAATGCATCGGAGAAGCTGGAAATAGAGCGTCTCGCAGGATTATTTGATAAAGGACAAGCTAACATTCCATCGACTGCGGTAGGGATGAACAACTATTATAAGAAATACGCTTTAATTCAAAAAGGAGTAGATACGGATTGGATGTCTATTCCACTTCAAAATTCTTTCAATCATAAGCACAGTATTTACTTAGAGGGAGGAACACCTAATTTGCGTTATGGTGTGGACGGTTCATTTAATATAGCAGATGGTGTGATGAAAGGTACAGAACGTAATCGCTATAGTGCAGGCTTCTCTTTGGATTATCGCATCAAGAATTTGCAAGTAAGAAACTATGTATCTTTCGGGCATACGAAATCGAAAGAATCTCCGTATGGTTCGTTTAGTGATTTTAGCGGACTACAGCCTTATGACTCTCCTTATAAAGATGATGGAACACTCCGGGAGAAACTCACATATTCGAAAATTAGCGGACGTGACAATAATAATCCGCTATATGAAGCAACTTTGGGTAATTATAATTGGAACTCTTATGATGAGGTTATTGATAATTTGAGCTTTAACTGGTACCTGAATGATTACTGGACGGTTAAAGGGCAGTTCAGTGTAACGAAGAAATATTCCAAATCAGAGAAGTTTATTGATCCGCTTTCAAGTAAGACTAGTGTTACAGGTTCAAAAGATAATAATCTTGCCGGTGATTTGTATACGACGAATGGAGAAAGTTTGGATTGGAATTCCAATGCTTTTTTATACTATACACGTAGCTTTAACAAGCAGCACAATTTGAATGTTTCAGCAGGTTGGGAAGCAGCTTCAGGTACCACTGAGAGTACCAATGCTCATTATCGTGGATTTCCGTCGGGTGAGTTTCACTCTCTGAATTATGCGGCGGAAGTATATAAGAAACCTACTCGTACTGAGAATACCACACGAAGGGTTAGCGTATTAGCTTCTGCCAATTATACGTGGAATGATATTTATTTGGTAGACGCTTCTGTACGTTTCGACGGTTCGTCAGAGTTTGGGGCGAATCAGAAGTGGGCTCCTTTCTTCTCTGGAGGTTTGGGTGTTAATATTCATAACTATGATTTCTTCAAAAGTAACGGATATATCAATAAGTTAAAATTACGTGCTTCTTATGGGCGTACCGGTAAAGTTAATTTCCCGGCTTATGCTGCAACGACGATGTATGAAACTTTATTTGATGAATGGTATATAACAGGTTATGGGGCTGTATTGAAAGCTTTAGGTAATAAAGATTTGACTTGGGAAAAGACGGATAAGCTGAGTGTTGGTATCGAAACAAAAACGTTCCATGATCGCCTGACTGTTGATTTCGAGTATTACTATAATAAGACAATTGACTTGGTGAATGATGTCACTCTTTCCCAAACTTCCGGTTTCTCTACTTACAAAGATAATATGGGACAAGTTGCCAACAAAGGCGTAGAATTAAAACTTCGTGCGGATATTTATCGTGACAGAAACTGGAATGTGGCGTTATGGGGAAATATGGCGCACAATAAGAATGAGATTCTGAAGATTTCCGACTCTCAGAAAGCATATAATGAGAGAGTGGCCGCTTATTATAAAAATGAAGCACTTTATCAAGAAACATTAGGGCTGTCTCATGGTGCGGAATATTCGGTACCACTGCCACAGTATGAGGAAGGAGCTTCTCTGACTTCAATTTGGGCTGTACGTTCATTGGGCATTGATCCTACTACGGGTAAAGAGATCTTTTTGAACCGTGATGGCTCTATAGCTGATAAGTGGAATGCTGCGCAGGAGGTTGTAGTTGGAAATACAGAACCTAAATGTAGTGGTGCTTTCGGGTTGAACCTGTCGTATAAGAATTGGACTCTGTTTGCTTCATTTCTTTATGAGTGGGGTGGACAGGAATACAATCAAACATTGGTCAACAATGTGGAAAATGCGGACTTAGTGAACAAGAATGTCGATTTACGCGTATTGACGGACAGATGGAAAAAACCGGGTGACATAGCTCAGTTTAAAGATATTAAAGACCGGGGGATGACTACTTTGCCAACATCACGTTTCGTGCAGGATAAAGCATTGGTTCGATTGAATTCATTGAATGTCAGCTATGATTTTAACCGTGACTGGATAAAAAAACATCTCCGCATGAATCTGCTTCGTCTGGAAGCTTCTACGAGCGACTTGATAAACTGGTCCTCTATTAAACAGGAACGCGGATTGAGCTATCCGAGATCTTGGAAAGTGGAATTCTCATTAAAAGCACAGTTCTAAAAAAAAGAAGAAAAAATGAAAAAGATATATACAATAATATTTGTGTCATGTCTAGCAGCTATCTCGTTCAGTTCTTGTAGTGACTGGCTGGACGTGAGACCTGCGGATGAGATAAAGGAAGAATATTTGTTTGAGACAGGAAATGGTTATCGTACAGCTCTGAACGGTATATACCGGAAGTTGGCGACTTTCGATTTGTACGGTAGTAATCTGAGCTGGGGGTTGATAGATGGCTGGGGACAGGTATATGACTTGGACAAAGCCCCCGACAGCGGTGGTGGTAAAGCTATGAAGAAATTATCGAAGTTTTTGTATAAGAACTCTGAACTTACTCCTACAACAGATGCTATGTGGAGCGCAGCGTGGAATATCATAGCCAATTGTAATAACCTTGCACAGCAGGTGGCAGAGGAAGATACAATGCTGTTCTACAAACGTACGCAGGAGAAAAATATGATTTTAGGAGAAGCTATTGCCTTACGGGCGTATATGCATTTTGATTTGTTACGTATATATGCGCCGTCTTTGGCTATGAATCCGGGAGATAGGCTTTTTATTCCTTATGTGGACAAATATCCATCTTATTTATCCGATCGACAAACAGTCGGTTACTGTTTGGAACGCATCATCGCTGATTTAGTAGAAGCGCAAAAGATTTTGAAGGATGTGGATAAGTCATCAGAGTTTACTTCGGGTAATCGTTTTACTAAGTCTCCTTCCGGAGAAGAACGTTTTGTGTGGTACAGAGGATTCCATCTTAATT
>OGYL01002395.1_pt1 | contig 13254 bp, 16 predicted proteins | sample 1576541 | NCBI WGS metagenome assembly OGYL01 (sample SAMEA3541551, study PRJEB24748) | human gut metagenome | biome: human gut; feature: human-associated habitat; material: faeces | place: China | collected 2012 | reverse complement strand
GTTTCGGGGAAAGTCCGCGCATGGAAAAATCGATAAAATTATGCGTAGCGGATGGAAATTTCGCCGCCCTTCCGTACTCGGCATTAAGCCCATACCAAATCTACAGGAGAAGATTGACGCGCTACTGGAGAAATACCGCGCCGAAACGATAGATATTGATGATGTGGACTTCGAGGAAGTAGACCTCGAATTTGATACTTTATTCCCAGATACTAATAATCCCGATAATACACCCGATAACCTGTAAACATAAACTCATGTATATTAAAGGTCTATACTTCATACTTATTTCCTGTTTTTGCTTGTCAGTATGCCCCATACTCTTAAAATCATTATACATCTTGAATTTAAGAATGTACCGGATTATAAAACCGATTGCAAAAACAATTATTCCTATCCAAAACAGGTTCATTTTAATCCTATTACTAATCCTATCCCAGTGATTATAAAACCGACAATCATTACTGCGCCCCAAATAGCAATTAACTTTTTCATACCAGGGCTAACAGAGCCAAACTGAAAACTGAAAATATTTTGCATCTCAGAATCGTTGCCTTTTCTGCTTCTTATGCCTTTGACGGCGATACAGACCCCATATAATGCTCCTAATAGCATTATACCTATTCCTGTATAGATGAAAATGTTTGCCATAGTGGTGCTGTAATTATTTCTCTTAAAACGAAATGGTGGAGAAAAAAGTTTACTTTAACCGCCCCCAACGCCTCACGCAGCTTATCGGCGCGAACACTACCGTTATCGTCGCAGGGCGACGCACCGGCAAGACGGACAGCATCGCCGCTCCGTTTGTTCTGCGCAATATGCAACGTATGCCCGGCTCCACAGGCGGCATCGTCGTGCCGACCTTCAAGCACGGACTGACTAATACCATTCCGGGGCTGCTCGCCGCATGGAAGCGCTGGGGCTTCATCGAGGGCATACACTATGTGGTTGGGAGGAAACCGCCGAAGTCCTTCCGGCAACCAATCATCGACCCGAAAGATTATGAACACGTCATATCTTTCTACAACGGGTCTGTCGCCGTGATTATATCGCAAGACCGCCCAGGCAGCTCGAACTCGCTAACGCTCTCGTGGCTGCTGGTCGATGAAGCAAAGTTTATCGACTACGCCAAACTTAAGGACGAAACGCTTCCGGCCAACGGCGGCATCAAGTCGCACTTCGGCAAGCACTCCTTCAATCACTCAATTATGATATTGAGCGATATGCCGCAGACCCAAAAGGGCAGTTGGTTCCTCCACTACCGCGACAAGATGGACGTGGAGCTGATAAAGACCATTGAGGCGACGGTCTACGAGATATGGCGCATCAAGGAGCGAATACGCACCCTCAACGCCAAAGGCGCGACGGTGCCTCCGTATCTCAAAGGCTACCTCCGTCGCCTTGACCGCGACCTCAATAAGATGCGCTCCGTCGCGGTCTACTACCGCGAGTATTCCTCAATCGAGAACTTGCAGCTTCTCGGAGAGAACTACATTAAGCAGATGAAGCGCGACCTTACTCCTTTGACATTCCAAACCTCTATCCTTTGTCAGAGGATCGGAATTGCAAAGGACGGTTTCTATTCCTCGATGCGCGAGGGACACAAGTACGATGCCAACGATAATCAGTACCTCGATACTCTCGGATATGATTATGACTTCTCAACGCTCGACGCCCGCGCCGACAAGGACGTTGACCCCGACGCGCCAATCTGCATAGGCATGGACTACAACGCCAATATCAACTGGATTGTCGCCGGTCAGCCGCGCGACCGCCGCCTAAATGTCATCAAGAGCTTCTACGTCAAGTTCGACCGCAAGATACCGGCACTCGTTGAGGACTTCTGCCGCTATTACGCCGCCCATCGCAACAAGACCGTGGTCTATTATTACGATGCAACGGCTCTCGGCTCCAACTATGCCGTAAACGACCAGGACTTCCATTATAACGTGGTAAAGGAGTTCGAGCGGCACGGCTGGCGCATCGAGTCCGTATACCTCGGAAACCCGATGCACCACGACGAGAAGTATCTTCTCATCAACAACGCCTTTGCCGGAAAGCAACGCCTGATGCCGTTCTTCAACCGCTCGAATAACGAAGATCTTATCCTTGCCATTCAGTCAGCCGGTGTCTCCAACGGACGCAACGGCTTCCGCAAGGATAAATCCGGCGAAAAACTCGCCGAGTCAGAAGAAGACCTGCTCGAACACCGCACCGACGGCACCGACGCTTTCGATACCCTATACATCGGCGCGGAGAAATTTCCGTTCCACGACTCCTTCTCGCTGTCAACGAGCGGCGTTATTTGAAACTGTCGATAAATTGTTGCGTCTATATGCTCTCTGTTTCAGAATAATTGAGTAACTTTGCCGTCGCAATCCGTTGGGTTGCACGACATTTTGGAAAATGAAGAAGCATTATGCTTATCTTGAACTTGAAAACCCGAGAAATTTTCATTCGTACTCAAAGATATGGCATGATGGCTTCCCTCGCATAGCGTGGGCTGCTGTCAACCACATCTGAGTACAAGGCTTTCTCAGGGCCATCAAGTTAGACGTGGCATAGTTAGCTCACGTTTTCTTTATAAGAACACTGAACTGCAATGAAATTCAACTCTCTTAAATACAAAACAATGAACCGAAAAATCCTGCTATTTATAGCATCTCTGTTCGTGTTTGTCGGCTTACACGCACAGTCATCAGAAACAACTGAACCGACGGCCAGATCGATGAAAGAATACGACATTTCTGCGTTTTGTTCGTATTCTACGTGGCATCCTTCTCAGTATATACTCGATAACAGCTGGGATATTCTTCGCTATTTCCGCACTCCGGCAACTCTGCATACTCTGAAAAGTGCCGGAATAGAGGCACACAATAGTCAGATTCGACTTCTACGAGTTGGAGGCTTGTTGGATTGTCGCATTGTAAATGATTCTGCCTTATATCATACCGTCATGCCGATTTTTTCTAAAGAGCAGACGGATGAAATACGACTTGTAAGCAAAGCCATGGCTGACAGCGTATTTGAGGCTAACAAAAAGGACTTCAATTCCTTAATCAAATTGTTTAAGAAAAAAGGTTGGGAGAACCAAACGTATTCACTCGTTTTTTCGGCTTTGCTTGACAAGTATATTTGGGACGATACCCGTATTGTCAAACCTAAAGATATGACTGACCACGGAACATGGTCTGGTGTATATTGGGCTATGTACAGCAAACGTCCTGATATGAAATGCGGAACTAACAGCTATGGTCCTGTCAATTGCAACTGGTCGGACAGTTTGGGATATTGGCTCAACGATAATAAGTTAATTCGTGTGGCTAATGATATTAAGGCCTCACAAAAACCAGTCATCACAGACTCCGCATTGGCTGAAAACTTGAGTCAATGGGGTATCTGTAATGCCGACGGCTCGATTATCGTCCCTGTTATTTACAGAGGCAGTGGAGACGAAGTTGACAATCTTTGCAACAAGATTTCTGATAATCTGTGCGCCGCAGTCAAAGCTAAGGCAGATTGGTTCATGAGAACTTTTGATATTGCAAACAAAGACGAAGCTGAGGTTATTCTGTATCATGAAATGATGTATGACTTGCTTGCCTTACTCGAAAGCAGGGGCATAGTAAAGAAACCTGCAATTCTTCTTGGTGAGGAAACCGGCACTATCCATTTTGGCGACATTGTATTTATAATGCTATAAATTCTTCGTCAATGGCTATCAATAGATACATCGTAATCCTGTTGGCGTTTCTCTGCTCATTCGCCATTGTCGGCTGCGATGATTATAACGATGTCGATTACCCCGACACCAAACTCATCAAGGGACAGTGGCAACTCGTAGAGGACGGCGATACAGACAATCCGCTCATTTACAGATTTACCACTGACAGCGAAAATACCTGGTCATGGGGAGGTCTCGTTACTTACTATCTTTCTGCTGACGGAACCGTTACATACGACAAAAGATATACCTGGCACGTTTCTGACCCGGCAAACGAGGAAGACGGCAAGCCCCGCATTGAACTGACGTGGTACGATGCTCCCGAAAGTGACGACCTTTGGGCTGCAACGGAATATTATATCGTTGTCAAGCTGACACCAACGGAAATGTGGTTGAAGCGTGCACAAAACGGTCTCCCGGCAGACGTCAAGAAATTCATCCGCCGAGATGACTTGCCAACACCGCCCAAACATGACTGGGATTGATTTATAAGAACATCTAATCATACCTTAAAGGCAACCTCGGCAGATGTCGGGGTTTTCTTTTTTTGGGGGGAGTTGCGGCACCGCCGCCGGGCTGTCGTGTCAACGCTTTAGCGCTTCGCTTGCGAAGAATCGAGCCTAAGGTCTCGACCGAAAGGCTTCCATCCCTAACTCAGAATACAGCGAGCTTCGGCACCACTTGACGTGGATCCGAGGCTCGCTTGCTATTTGGCAGTCGCCGCGAGGCGATGATTCGCAATAATTGGAGGTTTACCGTGCTTTGATGCCCTTGAGGGAGGATTTATCAGTTGCTGCCCTGCATTGTTGTTTCGTCGACTCGTACATTGAGCGATTTCCCCTGGGCTTGATCGTCCGGCGTTCTTCGTCAGCGAAGCGCCAAAGGCGATTACACTGTCTGAGGTGTTCCGCTCTGGCCGTGAGTGATTACACGGTGCTGATTGCATTTGGGTAAGCGGTCGGCGTTCACCGCCAAATATATTCGCGTGTCGGCAATTAGCGTATGTCGGCTGAAAGCCGGTACGCGATGCCATAGGCAAATTGACCGACCGCAAATATGCCTTTCAGGTTACGAGGGTTATGATTTTGCCGAGACGTTTTGAGGAATTTACTTGTAAACACGCTCGGAACACGCTATGATATTTCACTTTGCAAAGTTAAGTCGTGCCGGGCTATCGCAAAACAGGCCTCCGGACTTCGGCAAAATTTTTTATAAATCTCCACCTTGCAGGTAGTATTTACCGCCGTGGGCTTAAAATATTTCTTGAAGTTTTTGCGCTTGCGCCCTTTCCACTTCCTTCCTTATTGCACGTAAAAATCAAACGCGCCCCGGCGCACAAGTAAAACCCTCTAAAACTTCAAAATCATGACCCACGTAATGAACATATTCGACAGCTCTCTCAACTCCAACCGCTCACTCAAATACTACTCAGTGGAAGTAATCACTTTCGACGGCGACAGCTACACGGAAGAAGTAGAAGCCCGCAGCGCCGACGAAGCCCAGGAAATCGCAGCTTCAATGTACGACGATGTCGACTACACAATGGTTCAGGGTTGCTTCGCATACTGATAAATCTTTCCTCCCTCAAAGGGTAGGCTGTCCGCCGGGGCAGCCTTTTCCCTTGCTCATACATCGCCACGCGGCTTCCTCATTTTTCTAACGGCTCTCCGGCACCGCTCTGAGCCGGGGATTGAGCGGTCAGGCCCTCCGCAAAGGGGCTGCTCCGGGCAGGTGCCTGACGGCCATCCGAGCTGACCGCTCCGCATCGAGGTTGCCGCTCTTGTTTTGATTGATTTGGGTCATATCCATTGCTTCGGGAGGGTGAAACGTGATTGACGTTGTCGGGATGATTGGAGCGCTTCTCGCAGCCCGAACTTGACTTTTACCATCGTTGTCTTCCCAACAATAATGGTCGAGCGCATCGCGTCAGTAGTCTGCCATATCCATTTGCCTTCGTGAATCAGAAGTGCGCATCACCGTTCGGGAGGTCAGACATCCGGGCGCGACGGACACCGCCGTCGCTTGCCTCGGAACAGGGGCGTTCGGAGTTCCGGGGTCAGCTCCGCATCGGGCGCAAGCACATATAGCACCGCTTCCGGCCTCATCCGCATCTCGACAGTCCTTGCCCCGACCTTGAAGACATACCGCTGAACTTGCCGCCACGACGAGTGCGGAGTCATTGCCGGGCTCAACAGCGGGGCGGTTTGGCCGATGTTCCTGCGATTAGTTTTCTATTTGCCTTTTCCGTATTCGGGGACGTGAACCGAGGTCTATTTTTCCAGTACAAAGTTAGGTCGCCAACTCAACTGCCCTCCGGCTCTCTAAAACCGCTCCGCTATTTATGCGACAATTTTACGAAAAATGGTACAAGCCTCATTTTTAGACGCTGCGCTTAAAATTCTCTGTAAATTTTTGTTCGGTCTCAAACAGCTTCCCACTTGATTGTACCGTAAAAATTAAGAGCCTCGGCTCACATCATTAACCCCAAACACTTCAAAATCATGGCAAAGAAAACTAAAAAATCCGCAGAAAACATCACAGCTCAAACCGCTGCTCCCGCCGTCGAGACTGCTCCGGCAACAACTCCCAGGCTCATCGTGGCTCAGCGCAAGTTCAACCGCTGGTACGTCTACTTCAAGGGCGTGGCTCCCAAGGACAACGTCGGATGCGGATGCAAGACGGCCAAAAGCGCCATGCGCTACATGCATCTGCTCAAAGCCCGTTACGGAGCGACTATCTCCCGGAACATCTACGAACGCCTCCAGTTCGAGGCAGCGCGAGAGGAGGCATAAGCCTCCCTCGCTTTCTTCCCGAATGTCTAACCTCCAATTCTCACAACGATGCGCGATTATATCTGTTTCACGAAACAAGGCAAATGGAATTTCCAGGCCGACAACGACTTTGACGCGATGCGTCTGGCATTGTTCTACTGCTGGCGCGATGACGAGGACTTTATAAAAGTCCAGTTCGTTAAAGGCTGCGAGAATTACACGCTCTCAATCTTCCACATCGACAACAACAATCACGAATGTTTCACCCTATAATCCCCGAAGCAATGGAAATCGACTACAACAAGTTTACCGAACAGGAGCTGCAAGTAATCCTCGATGCAGCGCGTACTATCAACTACGCCTTCGGTTCGCAGTATCCGAGCCACAGCGAGCAGATGGCTCTCCTGATTGGCGACCTGCATTTCCGCATCATCAATCAGATAGTCATTCAGGCTCACAACGCCCTCCGTTCTAAGTACATCGCGCGAGGCATTGACCCGGACGCGCCGGACTTCCGGCCAGACCATCTGGAGAAATGACTTCTCCAAACCGTCCGTTAAGCGGTTGACCTTCCGGGGTGGACCGCTTTCTCACTGTCTTTTATCGGCCACGACTGCAAAGTTACCTTTGCAGCATGGCACACCGGATTACATACAAGCCCCAGGGCATCATACTTTCTTCGGCTGTCGGTGAAATCACCGTCGCCGTCGAGGGGGAATATGTCGATGTTACGCTGACCGCCACCGGCGGCATCGTCATCCTCTCGGAGCGTTACTATGCCCACGGCGGTAATGTAACGCTCTATGATCTCGGCTCGCTTATCGAGGCCGAGATGAACAAGTCGGGCCAGTCATGCGCCGACTTTACCCTGCGGGTATTTACCGACTCGGTCAACAACAAGGCGGACTTCTGTGTGCTTCATATCCTTTACTGCGACCGCTTCACGGTCTGCACGGATATTCCGGCATTTCTCCGCGAGAATTTCCTGACAACACTCTCCATGCGCCGTGTCGCTCCCGGCTCCACACTCTCCCTTTTCTTCTACGCGGAATCCGGGGAGAGTCTGGAGTATTCGGTACAGCACACCTTCCTCAAAGCAGGTTCGGAGGCCCGGTTTATTCACTCATATTCCATTGACTCCGGCAAGACCGCCGCCACCTCCGGGGTCGTGCAGATCAACGTGCCGTTGTCCTCGGTCATTGCCGATGCCGCAGGGTTCGCCGCCGCTCGCCCCGGCGACATTACGCTCCTGTCGTTTACCGTCCGTTGCGGTCAGCGGTCTGTTACCTGTTTCGTCGACAACTCGCTCTCAGACCTTGAATCGTTCTACTTCCGCAACTGCTTCAATGTCTGGGATACGGCCACTTTGCCGGTGGAAACCACCGCAAAGACCGACGTTGACCGCTCCCTCGCCATCATCAACGGCAGCTCGCGGTTCTACAACCAATCCACGACCAAGACCTACGAGGTGGAGGCCGGGCCGCTGACTTCTGACGAAGCCGAATGGATAGACCAACTCTTTTCGTCGCACGATGTGTTCCGTATCGAGCCGGACCCGACCAACAGTTATGACCCGCTGCTTCTCGCCCCGATACTCATTACCGACTGCACCTGCGAAATACAGGACGGCGACGAGAAACTTAACAAAGTCAAGTTCACATGGCGATATGTTGAAAACCGCCCAATCGTCCGGCTCTCCGCCTCGCCCGGCATTTTCACTGAACCATACAATCTCGTTTACTCGTAAACTCGCAATGGCACAATCAATCCACATCTCCACTGCAAGAACTATGCTCAACAGCGGCGACCCTGTCGATATTTCCGTATGGAAATCCGACGGCTCCATACTGGAGCTGCATAACTGTATCTCACTGCGATACAACTTCTACGGCGGCTGGAGGAACGTAAAAATAATTTCCTCAGGAGAGTGCCGCAAAATCCGCGACTGCTGCATCTTCCGCGTCAACGGCCTCGAAGTTTTTCTTTGATAATCCGCTGAATCTCGCAGATTTTCACTAACTTTGCACAAACAAACGACTTAATAACACATGAACATTTTAATCATCGGCGCAACCTCTGGTATTGGCAACTCTCTTTACTCGCATTATATTTCATGCGGTAATCGTGTCGCTATTATGGGGAGAAGAAAAAACATACTTGATGAAATATGTGCTGCAAATCCTACGGATACGCTTGCGCTTCAAGTTGATATTTCTGATATAAATTCTTTTAGCAATGCTTTTGAGGAAGTCGTTAAGTCGTTTCAGAATATTGATTTAGCTATATTGTGCGCCGGTATTGGAGAACTAAACGAGCCCCTTGACATTAAACAGGAACTGGCAACGCTATCTACAAACGTTGTCGGCTGGACTAATGTTGTTGATACTCTTTATAACCATTTTGAAAAAACCGGCAAGGGGCATTTAGTTACCATCACATCTGTTGGAGGCTTACAGCCTACTCCGATTGCTCCATCTTATAGCGCAAGCAAGGCTTTTCAAATAAATTATACTAAGTCATTACAGGCCAAAGCAAGAAAAACAGCTATTACTGTTACTGAAATTCGCCCAGGCTTAGTTGATACAAGAATGGCAAAAGGGAACGGTTTGTTTTGGGTAATGCCTCTTGATAAAGTATCAAAACAGATTATTAAGGCAATCGACAACAAGAAGAAATTGTGCGTCGTTACGAAACGCTGGCGAATACTCAATTATATAGTTAAGCATTTTCTGTGATAATCCCCCGAATCTCGCAGATTTTCGCTAACTTTGCAATTATCAAACTCTTTCCGATTATGAAGAAACTCGTTGCTTTCTTATTGATATTATTAGCGTTTACTCCACTGCAAGCGAAGATACATTTTACTGACTTACCAGATACGTTGCAAGTTGATTTAGATACTAAATATGCTGTGCATTGGTCGGTTACTTTTACTCCTGTCGTTAGTCAAGGTAGTACGACGATGGAGTTGCTTCAACCTATGATTAAAGCGGTACGTCTAATCAATGAATCCGATAATTTTCAGTTGGCAGATAGTTCATTGCTTTATGAACAAAGCAACTGCACCATGGAACAACTGGAAAAGGTTTGTGAATATCTATATCATACGCCACTGCCAAGTCCATATGGGTGGTTTTTAGGATTACAAAACGATGATACTGTTGTATTCGGCATTAAGGATACTACCGAAAAATTTCAGGCCAATGTTGCCGAGGCGTCTGTACATATTGAACCTCTATATGGCAATATCCCTGTCGTTAATTTTCGGCTTGACAATGGAGAACCTACGGAAATAACACAGACTTTCAAAGACTTTACCGAGCGGAATCTATTCAAAGCTATTGCAACCGAAATCGACGGGGAGTGTATTATGGCACCAAGATTAAACAGTACTATCGAAGGCGGCGCGATAGAGGTAACATCAATGCCAATTCCCTTAATCAATAAACTCTTTCGCCCGAACCCGGAAATTGGAATCGAAGAAGAAGCAGTTATAATAGACTAATAGCCGCGTCTTTTCGCACCGCATACTTGCTCCATAATTTTGTGGTACCACAACCCACAAGATTATGGAGCAGCTTATTTATAGTTCGGTAGATATTCCGACACCCAAAACTTCAAGGTGCTGGCCTCCGGCCAGACACGAAAAATCCGCCTCGTCTGCATTTTCCGCATTATCCGCATTAACGGCCTCGAAGTATTTTTGTAGCTGCCTGATAGCCAAAATCTCGCAAAAAATGCTTAACTTTGCGATTATCAAAACTTCTCGCCCACCTGAATATGAAAAAATTTATATTTGCTATCATTGGTCTGGTACTGATAAGTGGCGTTATGATTTCTCAAGCCCAAACATCGTCTACGCCTAAAGAAGTGGTTGTAGGTACAAACCCTGACTCTCTTATCAATGTAATCGGTTACTTTTGTAAAAACGATACTATCGATTACTGGATTTCCGAATCCGAATGGAAATTCAATGATGGCGACACTATCAAGACTGCCGGTGTTTCATCAAAAGTAAGAATTGTTGTCACAGACTCCACCTCCACAGGTTATAAAATGACATATACATTCCTTGATTGTGTGGGCGACACCGCCGTCGCCACAGGTTTAGGCGCGTTTCAAAATAAAATTGTAGAGAAACTCGGTCAAAAGGTCGTTGGCACTACAATTGAATTTGAAACTAATGAATTTGGTCATATTACAAAATTCAACAACCTTAACAAAATTAAGAAACAAGCCAAGAGTCTTTACAAAGACTGTATGAATGAACTTGTAAATGTGGATGAAATTAAGGCATTGAAGGATATGGGCATAGATATGAAGAAACTGATAAATCAGAATGTCAATACCGATGAATTGGTGGATGGCTACACAAAAGAGCTGAATATGCTGTTCGCTTGTCACGGTAATTCATATCCCCTCGGTGAAAATCATACCCACGAAGATGCCACAGAAACACAATATGAAAACGACACTTATGTAACTGTCTATAAAGATTCTGACGACGATTATCATCTCTCCTTTGATGTGGTCAGCATAATTCCGCAATCGGTGATTAAGGATAAGGTTGGCGAACTCGTGGGGATGTTTGTCAACAACGACATCATAAAGGATTTTGCCGCTGAATATGATAAACAGGTCAATGTTGACGCCACCTCCGACTCCTATCTTGAATATAACTTTATCTCGAACGGTTGGCCATATAAAGTGCTCGACCAGACCACAAACATGATAGGGAAAGTCGGCAAATGCAAGCAAACATACATTTGGATAGACCACTATTCATTCTCCAATTGGGCTAAATAGAATAAATATGCACCCGAGTGACTTTTGCTAAAAATTGCGTCTTTTCGCTAAACTCATACCGTCCATATCTTTGCTGAAAAATCAGCATCGATATGGACTTTTCATTTTCTGAACTCAACTTTAACTCCGTCGAGACGCTTCCGGGCTACGAGGCCCGCGCAGCGTTTACTGTCAATTCCGCGTCAGTGTTCCGCGAAGACGTGGATATTGTGCCTACTATCGTTGACGATACTCTCTCTTATATTCCGTGGGGCGGCGACAATCAGATGCCGTTCGACTTGCTCGCGCTCGTCGAGAAAGATGAAACACTCGCAACCTGCCAGTGTTTCAACGCCGAGGTCTGCTACGGCTCGGGGCTGCAATACTGCGCCACCGAAGCCTCCGCTTCGGTCAAGTCGGCAGTCGATGACTTCCTACTTGACAACGACCTCGCCGCTTACTTTCTCGGCATCTGTCAGGACTTCAAGCACTTCGGCTTCGCCGTATCGGTGCTTATTCTCAATGAGGACGGCACAAAGATTGTGCGCCTGTTGAGAAAGGAAGCCTGTTATTGTCGCTTCACTCCGGCTGACAAGCACGGTCGTATTTCCAAAATCCTTTACGCCAACTGGCGAAAGTCTATCTCGTCGCGCAGCGACATCGAGGAAATCGACCTACTCGACCAGACTTCGCCGTGGCGAGATCTGCAAGACAAACTCGCCAAAAAGTCGAAGTGCCGGAAATTTGCGATTGTATCGCGCATCCCGACCGTGGATAGCACATACTATCCAATTCCGTATTACGGCGCGTTGTTCCGGGGCAAATGGTACAACATCAAGCAGCTTATCGGTATCGCAAAGGAAGCGAAGCTCAAAAACTCCGCTCCCATAAAGTACCACATCGAGGTCGGGGCGAAATATTGGGAGTCAATATTTCGTGCCGAGGGCATTACCGACCGCCGTAAACAACAGGCGCGTATCGTCGCCGAGAAACAGCAGATTCTCGACTTCCTCACCGGCGCCGAGAACAGCGGCAAAGCCTGGTTCTCGACTTTCTACGTCACGCCCGACGGCAAAGAGCAACACGATGTCGTAATCAACAAGATTGACGACTCCAAAGAGGGCGGCGACTGGGAGACCGACATTCAGGAGGCAATCAATATGATTTGCTTTACTATGCGCGTTCACTCCAATCTCGTCGGCTCTGTGCCGGGAAAGGCTCAGACCAACAACAGCGGCTCTGATAAGCGCGAGCTTTACACAATCGCCCAAGCCCTTCAGAAACCATATCACGACCTGCTCTTTACCGTCCATCGTATCATCATCCGCTTTAACAAGTGGGATAACGTCACAGTAGACGTGCCGTTTATCCAACTGACTACTCTGGACGAGCATCAGGACGCAAAGCAGGTAACTCTCCCAAAGTCTAACACCAAATCTGACAACCCAAATGAAGATAATAAAGACTGAGGCGCAGTTACGCGCCCATATCCCCAACATCATCGCCACGGTCAAGGGCGAAACACCCTTTATCGAAAGGCTTGCGCATTTTCTCGACCTTGCCGAAGACTGGGTAAAAACAACTTTCACTTCTGAAAGTACGTTCAACACAATCTGCGGTTATACCGACAGCAATCCGTTGAAAATCACAACGGCTCGTCTTGTCGTTGCCGACGCTCTGCGCCGTGCAATTCCCTCGCTCGACATCGTGCTTTCGCCTAATGGCTTTGCGGTGGTGAACACCTCAAACCTCGCTCCGGCATCGAAACCGCGTGTCGACAGACTCATAGGCTCGATGCTGGGCCACCGCGACGATTGCATCGCCGCTCTCTTGCCCGGACTCGTCGGGGCATCGAAGTGGCTCACATCTTCACAGGCTGATTTCTTCGGCGCGACACTTTTCCCCGACCTACGCATAGTTGGAAAATCCAGAGCGGACTGACCCCGTGCGCCAAGTCTTGATTGACCCCTTGAA
>OGYL01002390.1_pt1 | contig 13267 bp, 7 predicted proteins | sample 1576541 | NCBI WGS metagenome assembly OGYL01 (sample SAMEA3541551, study PRJEB24748) | human gut metagenome | biome: human gut; feature: human-associated habitat; material: faeces | place: China | collected 2012 | reverse complement strand
GAGGGTAAGGATAGAAGAGGGGGTGAAGTATATCGGCGAGCCGGATGAATGGGCGCGCATGCGCAGCGCGGATATCACTGTGCCTGAGATTTATTTTGGCGACAGGATAGAGTCTATTTCATTGCCTTCAACCCTTGAGGCGGTTTATGGTTATGGCATGTTCTCTTATTGCAGGCTGAAAGAGTGCCGGGTTTATAATCCCTCTCCCATAGTATTGGAGGAAAATACATTCCCGTACGACTTGTCCGGAGTGACGCTTTATGTTCCGGAAGGCAGTCTGGAAGCTTATAAGAATGCCGTGGAATGGTCGCGTTTCGGGCATATTGAAGAGTTCGACGCTTCTGCCATCAACGGTTTGCCGGCAGCTCAAGAGGTGAAAGAAGTAGGCCGCTATACGTTGGACGGTCGCAAGATTACGCAGCCGGAGCGTGGCATCAACCTGATTAAGATGAGCGATGGTACAACTCGTAAGGTAGTGGTAGACTGATTGCTTGCAGATAGAAACAAAAGAATCCGCTTTGACTATGTCGAAGCGGATTCTTTTGTTTTATATGGCAGGGGGCTTTTCATTGCCCGTCCATGTTTATGCGTCGATATTGGCGTAAGTGGCGTTCTGTTCGATAAACTCACGGCGCGGTCCGACATCTTCGCCCATCAGCATGGAGAACACGTAATCGGCTCCGGCTGCGTCTTCGATGGTGACCTGCTTCAGCAGGCGTGTTTCGGGGTTCATGGTAGTTTCCCATAACTGTTCCGGATTCATTTCTCCTAAACCTTTGTAGCGTTGGGTTGTCATACCTTGTTCGGAACCGTTGTTATATTGTTGCATGAAACGCAGGCGGTCGGCTTCCGTATAGCAATACTCTTCGATTTTACCCTTCTTGCAACGATAAAGCGGAGGAGTGGCGATATACAAGTGGCCTTTCTGGATGAGTTCGGGCATGTAGCGGTAGAAGAGCGTCATCAGCAGTGTGTCAATGTGGGAACCATCGACATCGGCATCGGTCATGATGATTACTTTCTTGTAGCGCAGCTTGTCGATGTTGGCTTTCTTGCTGTCTTCCGTATCGACGCCGAAGCGGATGCCCAGTGCCTGAATGATGTTGTTGACTTCTTCGCTTTCGAAGGCTTTGTGCCACATGGCTTTCTCTACGTTCAGGATTTTACCGCGCAGGGGCAGGATGGCCTGGAACGTGCGGTTGCGGCCTTGCTTGGCCGATCCGCCTGCCGAGTCTCCCTCGACCAGGAAGAGTTCGCATTCGTCGGGGTCCTTGCTGGAGCAGTCGGCCAGTTTGCCGGGCATTCCGCCGCCACTCATGGGCGACTTGCGCTGTACGGACTCGCGCGCCTTGCGGGCAGCCACACGGGCGGTGGCAGCCAGTATCACTTTATCTACAATCAGTTTGGCTTCCTTGGGATGCTCTTCCAGGTAGTTGGTGAGGGCTTCGCCCACGGCCTGGTTGACGGCGCCGCTTACTTCGCTGTTGCCCAGCTTAGTCTTGGTCTGTCCCTCGAACTGGGGCTCGGACACTTTGACGGAGATAACGGCGATGAGTCCTTCGCGGAAGTCTTCGCCTGATATTTCCACTTTGGCTTTTTCGAGCTGCTTGGCGCAGGTTTCTTCACCGTACTTCTTCAGTACACGGGTCAGCGCAGCACGGAATCCGGCTTCGTGTGTTCCGCCTTCCTTGGTGTTGATGTTGTTGACGTAGGAATGGAGGTTCTCGCGGTAGCCGGTGTTATACATGATGGCGCACTCGATGGGCACGCCGGCTTTTTCGGTGTTCAGGTAGATGACGTCGTTGAACCAGTGTTCTGGATGATAAGGCACGTTGTCCTTTGAGTAAGGAGCCGGACCGTTGGTCTTCGGGTCGGCGTAGATGCGGAACACAGAGAAGTCGCAGGTCTGGCGCGGCCACATCCAGTTGTCGGTCTCGCCACCGAACTTACCCATCGACTTCGGTATGGTGAACACCAGTCGAAGGTCGGTGAAGTCGCGGTATGTCGTGACGTAATATCTGTTTCCCTCGTAGAAAGGTTTGAGCTCCACGCGCAGCGTACTGTCGTTGGCCTTCACCTCTCTTGACATCGCGTTCTCGAGCGAGTCGAGCAGATGCTCCTGGCTGCTGATGCTCATCTCCTGTATTCCGAGGCTGTTCACATAGTCGGTGATGTCTTTCTGATCGACCATGAAGCTCACGAACATATCCTCGTTTGGCAGTTCCTCCTCATAGCTCTTGGCATAGAAGCCGTTGAGCATATAGTCGTGCTCCACCGTTGAGTGGCTGCGTATTGCCTCGAATCCGCAGTGGTGGTTGGTGAATACCAGTCCGTCGGGCGATACAACCACGCCTGAGCAGTAGCCGGAGAAGTTCACCACGGCGTTCTTTATGGCGTTGTCTGCCGAATAGAGACCCTCATACGGCAAGGCGAAGCCGTAGCTCTGCATCTGTTGGAATACAGGCTGTGGCAAGTCGAAAAGTGTCCACATGCCTTCGTCGGCGTGTGCGGCTGTTCCTGTAGCGAGGAGAGCCGATAATAATAAAGTCTTGATTTTCATAAATGTAGATGTTTATTATGATTATTGTTTGTCTTTTTTGTGTGGTGGACCGCATCTGTGCGGGATGACGGCCCGGCCGTTTATTTCTTTCTGAAGTACTTACCCACTACCGAAAGGCTTGAGAGCGGGAAGTCGCGTTTCACTATCATCGCCATGAACAGCAGTATGAGCAGGGTGTTGACAGACAGGGCTACCCATACGGGAAGGTCGGCGTTGGCGAACCGCATTGCCGCGAACATGACCAGCGCTACGCCGACATAGAGCATAATTTCCTTCACCGGATAATTGATGGGATAGTGTCTCTGTCCGACGAAGTAGGAAAGAAGCATTGCCGTGCCGTAGCCGGCGAATCCTCCCCAGGCGCATGCCATGTAGCCGTAGCGCGGCACGAAGATTACGTTTACGAGTATCAGCACCAGGCAACCAACGCCCGAGAACCACGCGCCCCAGATGGTCTTGTCGATGAGCTTGTACCAGAACGACAGGTTGAAGTAAACGCCCATCATTATCTCGGCAGCCATGACGATAGGCACTACCTTGAGTCCGCTCCAGTAGTCGCGGCCGATGAGGTGGCGCAGGATGTCCATGTAGCCAATCACGACGAGGAATGCCAGCAGCGTAAAGATGACAAAATATTTCATGGCTTTGGCGTAGGTCTCGCGGTTGTCCTTGTCTTTCGACTTGCCGAAGACGAACGGCTCGTAGGCGTAGCGGAACGCCTGGGTTATCATTGCCATTATCATGGCTATCTTGCTCGCCGCACCGTAGATGCCGAGCTGGGCGTGGGCGTCAGCATTTTTGTATATGTATGGGAAAAGAATCTTGTCGGCTGTCTGGTTCAGAATGCCCGCGATGCCGAGCACAAGGATAGGCCAGCTGTACGAAAGCATGCGTCGCAGCAGTGCGCGGTCGAGCACATAGCGGAAGCCGGTGAGCTCTTTCACCAGGCAGAACATGAGCGACGCGGAGCAGAACAGATTGATGTAGAACACGTAGCCCACGCCAACCTCAGGGCTATATATCTTTCCCACGAGTGAGTCGGCGCCGCCGTTCTCATAGAGAGCGGGCAGAAGGAGGAAGAACACGAGGTTGAGTGCTATGGTGAGCACGATGTTGAACAGCTTCAGTGCCGCGAACTTCACCGGACGCTTCTTGTAGCGCAGATAGGCGAAGGGTATGCACTGGAAGGCGTCGAGAGCCACGGCGATGGCCATGACCCATACATACGACGGGTGGGCGGCATAGCCCATGGCACCGGATATGGGGCCTATGAACGTCAGGACAATCACGACGTCCTGACTCAGCAGGTTGTTGACCTCGAGCAAAGCCCTCAGGCTTATGCGCTGTCCTATTTTGAAATCACGGCTCAGCGACACGTCGCTCGTATACCATGGCTGGGTATAGTTGTATCGGATATTTTCCTGCTGGTTATAGCGCTCTCCGACATAGATGTAACTATAATTGAGATTCCATTCACGCCATGTCAGATTAACCACCGCCGAGCCGGAATGGTGGGGAATATACGGAATCTGGTCGCGATAGTAATTGTCTGATGGATTGGTCACGTCGATGGCTCGCTGATAGGTGTACTGCGCGCGAACCGTGGCAAAGAAGTCGCGCAGCGGATTGAGCGTCACCTGCGCCGAAACGTCGAGACCGCGGATGTCCACCTTGCCGAGATTGAGCATCGTCCAACGGAACTGCTGCCCTTTGGGATAAGCCACAATTTTGTCTTTGACGTAATTGTAGTATGCATCGCCACTGAACCGCATCTCGCTCACCAATCCGCCGCCACGCTTGCTGAACAGCAAGCCAAGATTGTACTGCGTCACGCGCTCGGGATTGAGTTTCGAGTTTCCCATATCGGCATAGTACAGGTCGTTGAACGTAGGCATTCTGTACGACTGTTTGTAGAACGCCCTTGCCGACAAGCCTCTCACCAATGTGTATGACACAAACGCAGCAGGTGTCAGCACATGCTTGTCGGAGGGCGACTGCTGTCCCTTGAGTGAATCGTGGATAAACGTAGCCAAAACGCTCGCCTGCGCCTTTAACCTGCCCAGGTCGAACGCTGTTGCAACCGACAGCATATTTGAGAAGCGGTCGGGTTGCGCAAACCCGTAGACATCGGCGTCGAGCGTGTTCCATTGAAAATCATATGCAGCCGAGACGTGCCACCACGGAAACAGCACATATTCGTTTGCCGACGAGAAGTAGACTTCTTTCTGCTTATACAGATTGTCGATTTTTATCTGCTTGTCGTCGTTGTTGACATAATGAGTGCGGTAGAACGCATATTTCAGATTGTTGAGCGTGGTGAACTTGCCGAATGTCTGAGTATAATTGACTTGAGCGAACGAGTTGGTGTCCCAGATGCGTTCTCCGCGACGCCATACGTTGTTGACTATCGCCCCCGGCACGCCACGCTCGGAATTGTAGTTGTAGACCTTGAAATGCCATTGTCCTGACTTCACCACACCATTGAGATTAGCCTCCAGACGAGTGGCGTTAATGTCGCCGTTCTGGCGCACGGCTGTTGTGTCGTATGCCAGTTCTCCAGCCGGATTGACACGCCGGTAACGGAATTTGTACTTTCCGCTCGAATTTATCCATTCCGCGCTAAGCGACGCGTTGACTTTGTCTGACAATTTCAGCTCCAGCAACGCCGACGGATTGAGCAGGTCGAACGAGCCAGCCCGCAGCGTGGCGCGCAGATGATATGTCTCTCCTCCGTTGAATTCAGGAGTGCGCGTTCGTATATAAATAGATCCAGCCGAGCCGAAATCCTTGGCAGGCTGAAGAATCTCGCTTTTCTGACCGTTGTATAACGAAATGCCGTCGATATTGTCGAGCGAGAACTGCCCCAGGTCGACTTGTCCGTTTTGTGCGTTGCCGAGCTCCACACCGTCATAAACCACACCGGTGTGGTTGGTGCCCATTGATCGGATGTTTACTGTCTTTATACCACCCACTCCCCCATAGTCCTTCACCTGGACTCCGGAGAAATAGCGCAACGCATCAGCCACACTGTTGCTGTTGAGACGTTTCAGCTCCTCGCCGCTGAGTTTCTGCGCAGGGATGACATCAATCTGCGGCACCGTGGCTGTGACAACAACTTCTTTCAGATTGAGCATCCGTTCCGCGGTTGTGTCCTGTGGTTCTGCCGCCAAAACTCCAAGCGAGGGCAAGCATAAAAACAATAAAGGAAAAATCCTCATTCGTAATGTTACAGTTTACTTAAAACAAAAAAACGCCCGTTTTTGCAAGTCATAAGACTTCTAAACGGGGTCAATCTGTTAAAATCGCAAACATATAACGGCTGGGCAGAGTTACTGCCAGCCATCACATATAAAAGTCCATAATCCCGCAGACAATCTTATGTATATTTTGGTTGGCAGGTCTTCTGACTTATTCCTGATGCCTTTGCCTTCCCGACAACTATTGTCTGTGACTTTCTAAAAGCATCTTTTGCCTGCCGGACATTTGTCCGGCATCGAGAACTTACAGCAGCGGGTACTGTTGAGGACTTTCACCTCATTCCCTTTTAATGCTCCATCACGGCTCGTCGCTACAAGCCGGAGCAACCATTTCCGACGCAAAGGTAATACTTTATTCTTAAATGCGCATTAAATCATGTATGTTTTTCACAACAAGCGAATTTTGACTTTCAATGCCCGGAGTAAATCAGCCCGTAGCCAATCAGGCGGTCGTAGCGTTCGCCCGGCACCCGGTAGTATGCACGGATCATGTATTCGTTGACCGTCTGGTAGTGGTCGCCCTCGATTTTAGCCGTCTGCGCCACATTCATTCCATTTGGCAGCCACAGATATTGATAGTTGTAGGCTCCCTGCTTCAACGGCAAGTCGAGTTCATAACATTGTGTATCAACATTATAATGCATACGGTTTGAGTTGGCGAACCGATGCTGCGTAAATTCTCCGTCGACATACACGTCGCCGTCGGCAAGCCTCGGCATGGCAAGCGAGAAATGGGTTATCATATAGTCCGCCTGAGTGTTTGAGTCGTAGGAGTTGCTTTCACGGATTGTGAACCGTCCGTACTGCGTGCGGTCGAAAGAATAAGATTCAAACGCGCGAGGCTCGTCGGTTTCCAGCACGGCATGGTGGTATGGATGGCTGTACGTGTAGCGTTCCACCCCCATCCCGGCATAGTTTGTTGTGACCATCTCAAACCGACGGAACTCGTTTCCTCCTGGAAATATCAGCTGACGGTCGTGGTCGAACACAATAGTGTTGCCGCTGACACGCAAAGGCTGTGTCACCATCACCTCATTGTCGGTGCGCTGGTTTTGGGTGACAACGACACGCAGGTCGGAGTAAGGGTTGTTGATGCTCCAGTTTGCGGTGTTTATCGTTATGGAAATCTGTTGATGGCTGTCGTTATAGTCCACGTCGGTGCGCGACGACACAGCGGCACCGATGCCCACACGCTTCTCCACAACACAGAATCTTTGTTGCAGCAGAACGCAATCGGGATCGTCCTCAAGATACACCTTCAGCAGATAATTGCCCGACAGGAGTATCGGCATATCCTGATTAGGCAGGCTGATGCCGTAATGCACATACTGCTCAAACGTGCCAGAGGAGAACTCACAGTCTTCGACATCGGCTTGATTAAAGCCGTCGACATAGTCGCTTTCAACGATTTGCGACGGTTGCCACGCAGCATCGCAGTGAAGCAGCGAATAGCGCATATAGCGACGCTCGGAGTTGATGTCGTCAAACTCCACACGCACACGGTCGTCGCCTCCGAGTTCGATTACTGGCGGTGCGTAATAGTCGGTTTCCAGACAAGCGCGCAACGACCGCATCGACTGGTCGAAAATGCGTGTCGACGTGTCGACGGCATAAGTCAGCGTTGCCGACAACATAAGCAATGACGTGAGAAGCAGTCTCATAATTACCAGTTTATAGGTGTTTCACCGTGTTGTGACAAGTAGGCGTTGGCTTGCGAGAAATGATGGTTTCCGAAGAAGCCTCGATGGGCTGACAGAGGCGACGGATGCGGCGACGTGAGCACAAGATGCCGCGAGCGGTCGATAAACGCGCCTTTCTTGATGGCATAAGCGCCCCAAAGCAGAAACACCAGATGCTCGCGTGTGGCAGCGAGATGCGCAATCACGGCGTCGGTAAATGTTTCCCAACCATGACCTTGATGTGAAGCCGCCTCGTGGGCACGCACCGTCAGCGTGGCGTTGAGCAACAACACTCCCTGCCTTGCCCACCGCTCAAGATTGCCCGATGAGGGAATTTCCGTGCCGATGTCGGCTTTTATCTCTTTGAAAATGTTGAGCAGCGACGGCGGAAAAGGGATTCCGTCGTTGACAGAGAAACAGAGTCCGTTGGCTTGATGCTCGCCGTGGTATGGGTCCTGACCGAGAATCACCACCTTCACTCGGTCGAACGGGGTGGCATCAAACGCCGCAAAGATTTCATTTCCCGGCGGAAACACCTGTGATGAAGCATATTCACGTTTCACGAAATCGACAAGCGTGCGGAAGTAATCTTTTTCAAACTCTTCGCCAAGCGCTTTTTTCCAACTGTCTTCTATCTTTACATTCATAAATTCTGCATAAACCTTTTTGCAAAGCTAACATTTATTTTGTACTTTTGCCAACGCAAATCGGAAAAATGCGCCCGTAGTTCAATGGATAGAATATCGGATTCCGGTTCCGACGATTGGGGTTCGACTCCCCACGGGCGTACTAAAAGTCGGACGGCAATAATGGCTGTCCGACTTTTTTTGTGCCGTGGAAAAGAGCATCGAGTCCAGGCACGCTCTGCTGTGCTCGCGCACCGGGTTACGGCAAAGTGTCGTCGCTCTGCGACGATAACCTATTTTCATAAAACATTTTCAAACAAGTTTGAATGTTTTTCACTCACCTTGCACTATCTTTTCATAAAATAGGCTGCGCCTCGGAAAAACATTTTCAAACAAGTTTGAATGTTTTTCACTCACCTTGCACTATCTTTTCATAAAATAGGCTGCGCCTCGGAAAAACATTTTCAAACAAGTTTGAATGTTTTTCACTCGGCTTGCACTATCTTTGCAACGTGAAACGGATATTCGTATATATAATGTGCTTTGTCATGACGTTTGGCGTCGCGGCAAAGAAGAAACAGACAATTGAGCCGGGATACTCTTGGCAGGTTAGCGGACCGCTCGGACTCCGCACACCGTCGACCATCGACACCCTTTATCAAGGCTATCACCGCCAGTTTGTGCCGGCGATGACTACCGACGCATACGCGACAACCGGCAATTTCGGCTGTGCCGGAGTTGACGAGATATTTTTCAACCGTGAGGAGTGGTCGGAATTTCAATTTGAGGATGTGTTGAGCCATTGGCTCCACAGCGCCGACAATCAGCGCTATTACAACACGCGCGTGCCGATGACGCTGCTCGGCTACAGCTGGGGCGGCGGACGCAATTCCGGACAGGACCGGCTGAAAGGCGAGTTTTCCGGCAACGTCAACAAGCGGCTGCAGTTTGGTGCCCAACTCGACTATCTTTATTCAAAGGGCGGCTATGACCGTCAGGCTCTGAAAAATTTCGGTTGGGGTTTCTCGTCATCGTATATCGGCGACCGATATGACATGCACGCCATGTTTTTCAGCTACAATTCGCTGAACCATGAGAACGGTGGCATCACCGACGACCTTTACATCAGCGACCCTGCACAGCTGCAGGGCGGCGACTCTAAAATCGACGCCAAGGCGATACCTGTGAATCTGTCGTCGGCTTTCTCCCGCGTAAAAGGTTGGGAGGTTTACATGAACCATCGCTACAAAGTGGGCTATTGGCAGGAGGAAACTGTCAACGACACCACGAAACTGCGCACCTACGTGCCTGTGTCGAGCTTCATCTGGACTATGGACTACAAAACCAACACCCACAAGTTCAAAAACCAGAGTGCTACCGACGATGCCAAATATTTTGCAAACAATTACCTAAGCATGGACGGCACCGACGAGGAAACAAAATATTGGCATCTGCGCAACACTTTCGGAATAGACCTTATCGAGGGTTTCAAGAAGAACGCCAAATTCGGACTGTCGGCTTATGCCTCCCATGAGCTGCGCCGCTACACACAGGTTGTCGACACTATGCTCACAAGCCAATATAAACCTGAGGGATTGACTCCATTCCCTTCGTTCGGCATAGACCACAGCAAGACGGAGAATCTGTTGTGGGTGGGCGGACAGCTGACCAAGCAGCGCGGATCGGTGCTGACATACTCGGCGACGGCTCAGTTCGGACTTGTAGGCCCGGTGGCTGGCGACATCGACATCAGCGGCGTTGTGAGCACACGTTTCCGTCTTTTCGGCGACACCGTGCGCATCACGGGCGAAGGATTTTTCAAGAACACCGAAGCGCCATATCTGCTAAAGAACTATATTTCAAATCATTTCGCCTGGAAAAACGATTTCGGCAAGATTCGCCGCGTGCGCGTGGGCGGCACACTCGACATTCCACACACTTGGACTTCATTTTCTGCCGGTGTCGAAAACCTGCAGAACTATGTCTATTTCAACAACGACGCTCTCCCTGCTCAAGAGAGTGGCAGCGTGCAGGTGTTGTCGCTGCGCTTGAAACAGGACTTGCATTTCCGCGCGTTCAATTGGGAAAACTCCGTGACATACCAGACATCGAGCAAGGAAGATGTGCTGTCGCTGCCTAAACTGGCGGTCTACAGCAACCTTTACTTCCAGTTCAAGATTGCCCGAGTGCTGCACGTCAACCTCGGTGTGGACTGCAGCTACTATACACGCTACTACGCTCCGGCTTACCAACCAGCCACAATGGCGTTCCACACCCAGCATGAGAAACTCATCGGCAACTATCCGCTGATGAACGCATATGCCGACTTCAAGTTGAAGAAGACCAGATTTTTTGTGATGTACAGCCACTTGAACCAAGGGTTGTTCGGCGGAAAGGAGTATTTCTCCGCCCTTCACCATCCAATAAATCCAAGCCGTTTCCAACTCGGACTGTCGGTTGTTTTCGCGAACTGACAAACCACAAACTGGCATCGCTATGAAGACACCAATGCTGATGAAGCCCAAATTGAAAATATATGCGGCACTGCTTGTCGCCACCATAGCACTGATGGTGGCTCTCGGACGCTGCAGCCGCCAATATGCGTCGAAGGAAGCGCAGAGCAGCGGCGGCGACACCATCGATGTGGCTATAGAGTATTCTCCCCTGTCGCTGTACATGTATGCCGACACCCTCGGCGGATTCAGCCACGACCTGCTGAATCTAATTGCCAAGCGCGAGCATCTGCACATCAAATTCCATCCGATGACGTCGCTCGACGGAAGCCTGAAGCAGCTGCGCGAGGGAACGGTCGACATCGTAGCGGCACAAATGCCGTCGACAAGCGATTTCAAGCAACAATATCTCTTTACCGACGCTGTGGCAATCGACAAGCAGGTGCTTGTGCAACGGCGCGGAAAAGACGGCGCCGTGGCTGTAAAGTCGCAACTTGACCTTGCCGGCAAGACGGTGTGTGTGGCAAACGGGTCGCCTGTGGCTACACGCATTGCCAATCTGGCGCGCGAGATCGGCGACAGCATCCATGTGCGTACGCTCGACAAAAGCCAGGAACAGCTGTTTCTGCTTGTAGCAGCAGGCGACGAGCTTTATGCCGTGGTCAGCGACAACACAGCGCGCAGCCTTGCCGTCCGCTATGCCGACATCGACGTCAGCACCGCCATCAGCTTCAACCAATTCCAGGCATGGGCTATGGCAAAAAACGACACCGTCCTGCTACAGCGCATGAACAAGTGGCTGCACAACGTGAGGCAAACCGATGAATACAAGCAATTGAGGAAACGATACAATCTTTGAAAAAATGGAAATCAGAATAGATGATTTGAAGCGTATGCTTCCAAATCCTGACGCCGAGCATCCAACAGACGACTACTACTTGATGCTGGCACAATATGTCGACAAACTGTGGGCTGGCATGAAGGTGCTGCCAGAAGTGGGCGAAGGACTGCGCAAGCGCGTGGCACTCGACCTTGTGGGATATTTTCAAGATGTAGTGGCAGATGCCGGACTCTGGCGTTCGTTTGTCAAAATGTGCCGTCATCTCTACGGGCGTCCAGTGCCGTTCTACGATGAGCCTGACGGATATGTCGACGCGGAGCTGAATCAAATCGACGTGCAGTTCATTGCCTGGTACTCGCTGGAGTCGCACCTCGGCTTCATGGGACTTGTGTCGCCCATCGACAGCGACCTGCTGCGGTTGTCGCATCAGGTCTACCGCCTGTTCGCATACATCTACGATGACGCTCCGGCAGCATCCGATTTCAAGCCGCTTCAAGAGCTCGACCTTGACGACCGCGAGCAGGTGCGCAACATCTTCCTGACATCGGGATGGCTGTTCTGGAACAGTTACTTCATGCGTCCTGTCAGCAAGCATCACTATGAGCCGGAGGTTGATGAGAATGAAGAGCTGTCGGTCGAGGAGACGCTGACCGACGAGAGACGTCTGCACACCACGTTCGAGCAGCCTACAGGACCGCTCGCACTGCTTGCCGACGAATGGCTGCGACTGATTGTCGACGACCGCATACCGTCGGCTGCAAATCCGCGACGCGGAGACGACCATAAATATTTCACCGCCTTGTGCCGTGCCACCGGCGGCGAGCCGATAGCGTTCTGCGCCACATACGACGATTTGGAGCGTTTTCTGTCGGAGCGACTCGGATGGGGCGACGAGCCTGGCGGACATTTTCCTCACCTGCGTGGACACAACAACTTCGTAATCTATGCCGACCGCCACAAGGGAATGATTATAGCCAAGGACATAGCGCAATACGTCAGCCACCCTTCAAACACGACTTTCGACGCCACGGCAACCGATGCCCACCGCCTCGTGATGGAGCAAGGGGTATGCCCTGTCGACCTGCTCCGCTATCTGTTTGACAACGATATGGTTCCGGCCGCCCGTTGGCCGTCGGCAAAAGACACGTCGATTCTTCACGACAACTGGGACTTCCTCGCTCGCTTGTATCTGCAAAAATACTATCGGGCAGATTAAACCAAAAGCCTCTTCTGATTGTCTATAATTGAAACGACATAAGTTTCTGACTATGGACAAGATGAAAACAGTGATTGCCGCTGCGATAGTCGCCGTGGGAATCGTAGTATTGGGGTTCTGCATCAAAGCCGGACTCGGCAGTTTCCTGCAAAACCAGCGGGTGGTGACCGTGAAAGGCTTGGCTGTGCGTGAAGTGAAAGCCAACAAGGTGATTTGGCCTATTGTGTTTAAGGAACTCGGCGACGACCTGCCGAGCCTTTACAACCGCGTTGACGCCAAAAACCAGATTGTGAAGAAATTCCTGCGGTCAAGCGGCATCGAGGATTCAGAAATAAGCACAAACGTTGTGGTCACCGACCTTCAAGCCGACTCCTATAGTTCCAACCTCACACCCTATCGCTACCGCATCAATTCGGTTGTGACGGTCAACACCAAGAAGGTTGACACCGTGTTGAAACTTATCGAGAACCAGTCGTCGCTAATAGAGCAGGGCGTGGCAATCTCGTTCGACTACAGCGCCACCACACAGTTTGACTTCACAGACCTCAACACCGTGAAGCCTGAAATGATCAAGGAAGCGACGCAAAACGCTCGCAAGGCGGCGATGCAGTTTGCCGCCGACTCAGAGAGCAGCC
>OGYL01002387.1_pt1 | contig 13273 bp, 6 predicted proteins | sample 1576541 | NCBI WGS metagenome assembly OGYL01 (sample SAMEA3541551, study PRJEB24748) | human gut metagenome | biome: human gut; feature: human-associated habitat; material: faeces | place: China | collected 2012 | reverse complement strand
TGTATTCAGTGTTGGGGTTGGCGTTGTCGAAGTGGTCGTGATGGTCGTGGAAGTGTGGTGACGCCATGGCTTCGGTCAGTTGAGTGTTGGGCAGTGGCGTCTGCCTGAGGCAAGCGTCGGCGCAGGCCTGGTCGAGAGCCAGGGGGTCGAATGATGCAAACATGCCCACGTCGGGCAGTATGGGCGCGTCGTTACCGGCATGGCAGTCGCACGTTGGCGATACGTCGCACACAATAGATATGTGGAAGTTTGGCCTTCCGTCCACCACCGCCTTGGTGTATTCAGCCATACGGCAGTTGAGCTCCTTCACGGCAGCGTCGTTGGAAAACGATATGGCGTCGAAGTTGCATGCCCCCACACACCTTCCGCAGCCCACGCAGTTGTCTGTCACCACGCTCATCTTGCGCGTCTGCCCGTCAAAGTGCAGTCCGTCGTTGGCGCATTCCGCCATGCATCGCTTGCATCCCCTGCATTTCCCGGGGTCAATCTGCGGCTTTCCGTTGCAGTGTTGCTCCTTCTTTCCTGCCCGCGAGCCGCATCCCATGCCAATGTTCTTGATGGTTCCGCCGAAGCCCGTCATCTCGTGGCCCTTGAAGTGGGTCAGCGATATGAACACATCGGCATCCATCACCGCGCGCCCAATCTTGGCCGCCTTGACATATTCGCCGCCATTGACAGTCACGTCCACGTCGTCGGTGCCTTTCAGCCCGTCGCCAATTATCACCGGACAGCCCACGGTGAGCGGTGTAAATCCGTTCTCCCACGCACAGTACAGGTGCTCGATGGCATTCTTGCGGCTGCCGGGATACAGCGTGTTGCAGTCGGTGAGAAACGGTTTCCCGCCCAGGCCCTTCACCACGTCGACCACCGCCCGGGCGTAGTTCGGCCTAAGGAAGCTCATGTTGCCCAGCTCGCCGAAGTGCATCTTTATTGCCACAAACTTGCCGTCCATGTCGATGTTGCCAATGCCGGCGGCCTTGATTAGCCTTTTCAGCTTGTCGGCCGGCCCTTCGTCGGGGCGGCAGCGGAAGTCGGTGAAGAACACCTTTGATGTGTCTTTCGTCACAGTTTCGTTCATAGTGTTTGCTCCTTGTCGTTTTCGTTCATAAAGTATTTTGTTCAGAGATAATGCAAACGGGCCCACTGCGGGCTTGCCCGCCTGTTGCCCGGGTGCCGCCAATCTTATTCAAAGACAATGCAAAGTTAACCTTTTTCTGTGGTTATCTGTGTAGACGCATTACTTTTTCTTGCCCCGTCCCGTCGGTATTTTGCCTGCAGCCCTGCGCCCGCCCCTTCATTCCCCGGCCATGGGCTTAGCTTGCGACCTGCTTTCCGCGTGGCCGTCGGGGGCGTTGCCACCGTGACATTCGGCCACCTCGGCGGCTTCCTCACGGCGCAGCCGCCTCCAGCTCGGCATCTTTTTCAGCTCACGGCGCATGGGCGCGTCGTATAGCATGAAGAGCAACAGCAGCGCCAGGCAAGCGTAGGTGCACCAGCCGTAAATCTGTTTCAGGCCCACCTCCATCGTGAGTGGCACAAACTCCGCCATCATCCGGGCCACGGCCCCAGTGCCTCCGGGCATCGCCACGCGGTCTATCGCCGCCCCGTAGCGGGCCGTGTTGTCGGCCGTTAGATACTGCAGGGTCTCGGTGTAAATGGCCGACCCCGTCACGCCGCCAACAACCATGTGCAGCATGTTGAACACGCTCAGAGCCTGGAAGAAGTGGCTGAACGTCATGATTTCCTCCAGGCAAACCATGAATGTGGCACTGAGCACGGCGTAGGCAAATCCGCGGCAGGCCACGGGCAGGTAGAGCTGTGATATGTGGATGTCGGCAGACAGGGTGAAATAGAACCCCGCCAGGTAGCAGGCCAGCACGGCTATGCCCACCGCCAGCAGCCTGAGGTAGCCCAGCCGCCATACGTGCATCCACCGGAAGGCGAAGAGGCAGCCTGCCACTATGCCGCCCAGCGCAGGCCAGTCGAGCCTCATGCTCACCGTGGCGTCGTAGTGCATGACGCCCTCATAGAACACTTCCTCGAGCGAGCGCTCTGCCGCCAGTAGCATCTCTACCACTGTGATGAGCAGCAGTATGGCCGCCAAGTGCCTGTAAGTCCACATCTGCGGTTCTATGTACGGGTGGCGAATGTGGAGCATACGGCCCACGCATGCCGCCAGGGTCGCAGCCGCCGCGGCCGCCACCGCCATCATCACATGGCTGGCCCACCAGTCGTGGTAGTCGCCGTAGGCCAGCATGTAGGCCACTTCGAGCAGCAACAGGGCCCAGAGCAGAGCCCCCAGCCAGTCGATGCCTACCAGCGGAAACTTCTTCACTATGCGGAAGTGGCGGGTGCACAGCGTTATTATGAGCAGGTCGGCCATCATCAGTCCTGCCACCAGCCAGTGCATCGCCGTCCAGTGGTAGTGGTGCATCAGCGTGGTTGCGGCTATGTCGGCCACCTGCATGCTGCCCAGTATCACGATATGCAGCATGGGGAAAAACACAGTGAAGTCGCGGTTGGGCGTCATCCACAGCTGTATGGTCGACATGCACTCAAACGTTCCCTGTATCTTGCACACGCCCTCGACGAAGCACACTGCCCACAGCAGCGGCAGAAACGATAGGTGCGGGGCGGCCAGGTTGCAGGCCATCACGCCCGTGGCGGCCGCTGCGAGCAGCGTCTTGTTGGTAAACCTGAACTTCATCCTGAACAGAATAGGGAAGTAGACGGCCATTCCCGCCAGGTTGGCGTAGAGGCACATGAGCAAGTCTTCGCGCATCATGGCCGTCTCGCCCATCATCTCGGCCATGGTGCCGAGGTACAGTCCGCCCGACAGCTGGAACGTCACGGCCATGAATACGTAAAGCCACGGTTGCAGCCTGCGCGGCACAGCGCGGCGCATCATGGGCATGGCGAACGGCCCGTTGGTTACCGGTGCTCCCATGTCAGTGCTTCACTTTACATTCCACGTTGAGGCCGGCGCGCAACCGTTTCAGCTTGTCGGCGTCGTTGCCCGCAAGGGTTATCCTTACCGGCACGCGCTGCTCCACCTTTACAAAGTTGCCCGTGGCGTTGTCTTGCGGTATGAGCGAGTAGGCGGCGCCGGTGGCGCCGGATATGGCCTCCACCTTTCCTGTGTATGTCACGCCCGGCACGGCGTCGGCCGTCAGCACCGCCTCGTCGCCCACGCTGATGTTGTTGAGTTGCGTCTCGCGGTAGTTGGCCGTCACCCACAGGTCGGAATCGTCCACAATCTCAACCATCGTCTGTCCCGGTTGCACCAGCTGGCCCTCGTGTATGCCCTTGCGTCCGGTCGTTCCGTCGCAGCTGGCCACTATCACCGTGTACGAAAGGTTTAGCCGTGCCAGGTCGACGGCAACCTCGGCCACCCTCACCGCCGCCTCGTTCTGTTCCAGCCTGTGGCCCTGTTCGTCTTTGGCCAGGGCCGTAGAGTGCCTGGCCCTCGTCAGCCCCTCGTAGCGGGCCTTGGCCGACTCGTATGCCGTCTTCACATTGTCATGTTGCTGCTGCGTCACAGCGTCGTGTGCCAGCAGCAGCCTGTACCGCTTCCATTCGCGCTCGGCGTTGTCCATCTGCACCTTGGCCTCGTCTATTCCGGCGTCGCTCACCCACAGGTTGTTCCGTGTTGTGGCAATGCCCGTTGTCGTGGCCCTTCTGCCCGAGGTGGCGTTGGCCAGGTCGGCCTCGGCCTGCGCCAGCCGTAGGCGGAACTCAGCGTCTTCTATTATCACCAGCGTGTCGCCCTTGTGCACAGTTTGGTACTCCTCGAAGCAAACCTTCTTGACAAAGCCCTGCACCCTCGAGTTCACCGGTGTGATGTGCCGTCCCACCTGCGCGTTGTCGGTGTATTCCACTCCCGGGTGCACAAACCGGGAGCAGACATACGCCAGTCCTGCCACAATGAGTGCTATCACCACAGTGTTGTATATTCTCTTTTTAGTATTTCTTGAAATCATAGTCATGCAATTTGTATTGTTGTTTAATGTTTGTTATTGCTCAGTATATGCTTTCCGCCTCTACAGTCTTCCCAAGGCATCCGGCCAAGGCAGTTGTCTGCCAGCTCTTCCAGCTCCTCTACCTCCCGGTCATCCGTCCGTGTCAAATGTCCTCTAACTCCTTCTGCCTTCTCATAACTCCCTCTACCTCCCAATCCATCCCTCCCTCGGCTCATAGCGTATGCGTAAGATACCTCATGCGGTAATAGTTGAAAATCACGTTGATGCGGGCGTCAGCCAGTGCCAGGTCGGCGCCCAGCTTAGCGTTGGCCGCATCGAGCAAGTCGGTGAGCAAGGCCAGGCCGTTGCGGTATCTGTTGTTAGTCACATGGTAGTTTTCGTCGGCCAGTTGCACATTCTTCTCATGGGTGTCCACCTCCTTGAATGCCGTCATGAAGTTGGTGTATCCCGCCTGCACGGCGTTTTCCACCCGTTCGCGGGCCAGGCTGTGCATTTCGGCCGCCTGCCTCACCTTGAGCCGGGCCTGCTTCAGCCTGCCCGTGTTTTTGAACAGCGACGAAATGTCATAGCTGACGCTCAGCCCCACAAACCAGTAGTTGAAGTTGTTGTCGAGCGCGGGCACCTCGATTGTTATGGGCCCGTCCAGATGGTCGGCAGCCACCATGGCCACCTTTGGCAGCCGCCCGGCCCTCTCGAGCCGGGCTTTCTGCCTGTTGGCCTCTATGTCGTTGGCGGCCTGTTTGATGTCGATGTTGCCCATGTCGGCCATGGCCTGCCAGTAGGCTTCGCCCTCTGCCGCCACTTCAGCCCCTGCCAAGGCCGTGTCCGGCACAATCAGCGTGCTCACGGGCAGGTGCAGCGTGGTGGTCAGCTTGTGGTTTGCTATGGTTGCGGCGTCGGTCACCTTGGTCAGTTGCAGCCTTAGGCACTCCACCTGCAGTTCGTAGCGCGTGATGTCGTTTTTCAGGGCCGTGCCCTGCTCGCGCCTCGCCCTCATGTCGGCAATCACCCGTTGGGCCAGTTCAATGTTGTTTTCCAGCACCCGGGCCTGGTTGTTCAGCTTGTACAGGTCGAGGTAGCATCCCAGCAGTTCGAAGCGCGTGTCCTGCCGGTTCTTCTCCCGGTCCAGTTCGGCCTGCCTCCGGCCCAGCTCTGCCAGGCGTATGCTGCCGTCGATGGCCCCTCCGGCATATATGGTCTGGCGGGCCTCTATGGCGAAGTTGTTGCCGAAGTGAGGCATGCCAATGGTCAGCGCGTTGCCGAAGTCTCTGTCCCACAGCCTGCCGTTGGCCAGGTAGCTGGCCGATGCCGATGCGCTGATGTCGGGCAGGCGGTTTGCCTTGGCCGCTTTGAGGGCCTCGCCGGCCGCTTCCGTTCCGGTGGTATAGGCCCTGATGCTTTGGCTGTTGGCATCGGCCAGGCTCAACAGTTCGTCGATGCCCATTGTGCGCGGCTGGGCATGAAGGTCATGGCTGCACAGTGCCGCAGAGCATAGCAGCACTATGAGCCCTTTTGTTTTGCTCATAAATAAAGATGTTGGTTAAGTATCTGTTCAAAATTAACCGAGATAATTGACCTAGCAGGTGTCTTCCATGTCTTTGCCACCATCTTGTGTGCTCTTTCGGGCCGCATACCCAAGTCTCATCGGTCGCGTAGCCCGCTACGCTCTCTCTTCGGACTTTGGCATGCATCTCCGAAATAGCGCACAATTTGATGGCAATTAATTTTGAACACCTACTTAATGTTTACGGTGTGGATATGGTTTGGAAAGACCGTGCGGCGTCGCTAAATCAGAGCGGCGACGCCCCAGAAGTGGAAACTGTGAATCTTGTTTCTGTAAATGATTTTATAAGCACTCATTTGCCGGTCATTCCATTTTTCAGGCTGCAAAAATAATAAAAATAAGGATAGGACGTAACTTCCGGCTTTCTTGTTTTCACGTAATTTAACCCTTGTTGCGCGCCATCACAATGATGTGTCGCCCGTTTGCCTTGCCGTCTTGCCCCGGGTGGCATCAGGTTGCCAAGTCGCTGTCTGCCAGGGCTTTTCTGCCTGCCTCGCAATATGGCCCGTTTCACGTCGTAAAACGGCCCGTATCTCATGGCGTTAAGGGCCGTTTGGCAAGCCGGTTCGGCCTTTGTCGTTGCCTGCCTTGTCGGGGCGCCGGGCATTGGGGTGCCACTGTCGGTGGCTGTGGCAGTTTGCGGCCTTGCCTCTTTGGGCGTGAGGCGTGCCATGCCGGTGTGGCCACCCGTCACCGCATTGCCGGCTTTCGGTTGGCAGCAAACCATGGCCGGGGTGGGTGGGGCTTACGCTGCCGCAGCCGTTTTTGCCTTCTTCTTCAGCCTGTTCTGGGCCTGCCTGAATGCGCTTTCGCTCAGCCCCATTATTTTGCAGATGTCTTCCTTCTCTTTGTTTAGGTAAATGAATATAAGCATTAGCTTGTTTTGCTTTGTCAGGTTGGTATAGTCGTTCTCCATCTTGTCGTTAAGCCCCGGTATTGCGCAGCAGCAGTAGCCTATGAAGCGAGCCGTCTTGTCGTTGCTCCATTTGGCTATGCAGTTGTTGTTTATTATGACGTAGTCTGTCATTTCGTACATTTCTGCCAGGCATTGCCGGGCTTCGGGGGCTATGCCTTCGGCCCGGTTGGGGGCTTGCGCCATTGTTTCCTGCGGGCGTTCCTCCGGCTGCCCGGCCTTTGGGCCATCTTCGGCGTTGCCCTTGTTGCTCTCGGCGGCCGCGTTCAATGTGTTGTACAATATATTTTTGAATTCGCTGTAATTGTCGATTATGGCCTGCAGTTCATGTTTGGCCTTCCTTATCTTTCTCTTAAACAAGGCATTTTGGGTGTACTGTTTCATTATTGATATGGCAATCAATGCAATGGCCACAATGGCTATGCAGATTATGCCATGCTTAAGCTTGGCAATTTGTTGCCTGTCTTTTTGCGCAATGTCGAATGTGGCCTGTATCTCGATGATGCTGTCAGCCTGGTTTCTTCTCGTTATAGAGTTGTTCAGGCTCATTATGCTGTCGCCCAACGCGGCAGCATCTTTGTATCGGCCTTGGCCCTGTTTCTCTTTCCTTATTTCTGCCATCATCATCATCTTATAGTTTGGCGTGGCCGTCTTTATGGCTTGCTTTATCATCGTGTCGGCTGTAGCCATGTCGCCCTTATTCTTGTAAGTTTTTGAGAGTATGTAGTAGGTGTCGTGTTTCGGCCTAAGGTTTATCGACATGTCGCCATACTTCTTTGCCTTTTCGAAGTCGCCTTTCACATTATATATATTAGCCAGCCCGCTGTAAATGTTTGCCTTGCCAAAAGAGTCGGTGTGTTCGATGTAAGGTATGCATTTCTCAATGTACGCTATTGCATTGGCCGTGTCTTTCAGGTTGCCGTATATGTCTGATGCTTGCATGTAGATTCCTGGTATTAGAAAAGCTTTGTCATACTTGATTTTTTCAGCATATTTTAGCGCTTGTTTTATATATTTCAGGGCATATCTGTTTTCTCCAAGTCTCTTGTTGAAGTAAGCAAGGCTTGCATATATCTTGGCTTTTAGGGCGTCATCGCCTGTCTCTTTGGCTATGCCTGCGGCCTCGAGCAGGTTTCTTAAGGCATTTTTTGTTTCGTTTCTGTCATATTGTGTGCGTCCTTTGAAATACAATGATCGAGCCAATTTTTGCTTGTCGCCATTCTGCCTGTAGTGCTTTATGCTTATGTCTATCATCGAGTCATTGGGCAACACTTCGCCATTTCGGAAGCAGAGGTTTGTTTTCTGCAGGTTGTAATGGGCAATGTCTTCTTCTGATTTCAGGTCGCTTGGGGCTATTCGGCTCAATTCCGCACGGGCTGAGTCGTAGAGCTTTCTCTCCAAGAGAGAGTCTATTTGTGCCAGGCGCGCCTCGGATGTTCCTTGCGTGCATCCTGCCATTATGGCCAATATGGATATGAATGTGGTTAGTAATATTGTTCTGCCGAATCTCATTGTTTTATGTATTTTATGTTTTAAATTGTGCAAAGTTAACTTATTTTTGTGTAATAAGCGTCTTTTCGTGCAATAAAAATAGGGTAGCATCTTGATTTTCCCGTAGTCGCTTACAGGAGGAGTGCCGCATCTTGCGTTGCAGGGGCCACACAGTGTTGCTGCCGACGATGCCGGCACGGTGACGAGGGCATGTCTCTAAGTGGTTTGCCTCGGGCTTTTGCGTAGCCATCTTTCAGTCACCGGCCTTGTTTTTTCAACCCAAATCGGCCATTAGAGAACAAAGTGGTTTGATGCCGTTGCCAGGCAGATAGGCTGCCAACGTTGGCGAAGGCGTAGCGGGCTACGACGAGACAAAGCGGCTGGCAAGATGCCGACAAAAGCATTAAGGCACTTGGAAAGCCAAGATAGGATACTGTGACGTATCACTGGCGGCCTGATGGATGATTGGGGTTCAATCATCTTGCACGTTTTTCCGGGTTGTTTTCCAAATCCTCGTTGGTGGTGTGGCCCGTAGCACTCTCTATTCGCGCTTTGAAAAACGTGGCCGTTACTGCGCACAATCCGTTTGCAATCGATTTTCAAAGGCTGCTTATTGTTGATATTATTGATGGGTATGAAAAGTTTTTTTGTGACATTTTAGCCTGTTTCTGGGCTTTTATGCCATGCGCCAATCTCTCAAAACCCCCGTAATTGCGGGATTTTTTGGCTGCAGATGCACTTTTTTTATGTCACACCAAAATTTCTGCCTGTTGCAAAAGTCAGAAAAACGCCTTAACTTTGCATCGACAATTGAAACCAAAAAAACTATAAAGTTATGATTACTAAAACAAGAATTTTGTCATTGGGCGTCGCGCTCTTGCCATGGCTGGCAATGCTTGCTTCCGCTGATCTTGAAGTGACCAAGTGTGGAGGTGATAACGATACCCGCAACGTGAATGTAGGTGTAGTGCCTCCGGTTGACATAATGCAAGGGAAGTAGGAGGCTAACGGCTTTCTGCTTGTTATGCGATGTTAATTTGCCGAGGGGTAAACAATAAATATTATTTAAGGTTTTACCGGGTAAATATAAACTCCTAAATTTGTTGACGACCAATAACTGATATATGATATGAAGAAATTGATTTTGGCAGCCTTGGTCTTGTTTAGCCTGTTCCAGTCGGCACAGGCCCGTGGCATCGTTGGCAAGTGGTATTGCACCAATGCATTTCTTGACAGCTTGGGTCAGGCTTATTATTTTGATGACATAAACGGCAGCATCGAGTTTAAGGAAGATGGCCGGTTTACTCTTTTGATTGATGGTAGCCAACTGGTGAGCCGGTCTAGCTCTGCTGCCGGTAAAGCCTGGGGAACACCATCGTACATGAAAAGGAAAAAGGCCATTTACCGTAATCTGTATGTCAAAGTGGCTGGCAGGTATCAGGTGCATGACGGTCGCATTACAACAACCGTTAGCCCAAAGGATGTGGTTTGCTTCGTCAGTTCGGGGAGGGAATCGCCGAAGTTGGCAGATATGGACGACAGTGAGCTTGAGGCAAGGTGGAAGCAGCACAGGCAGTTGGTTTATGAGCAGGCCGAGACAAATTCGGAAAGGCAGGCGAACACGATAAAGACTGAAAAAGAATACCTGTGGGTTTGGAACAATGAGCCTATCGTTATCACAGCAGACAGCATTTCTGTTGGAGACTGGAAAGTCTTCACATCCAAGCGTGGTGTCGGGTGGGGTGAGTATATGGCCCAATATTGGAAGAAGCCTCATAAATACGCGAAGGTGTTGAACAAGACGGCCGGCCGTGCAATCGAGATAATACAGCATCCGAAAGACTACACTGAGAAGAAACATAGTTGGGCCCTGAGGACGCTTAGTGACATAACGGCCGGTGACTCTGTGTCTTATTATTTGTTCTATCTCGGGCTTGCCTATTTGGATGGCATAGGTGTTGCGAGCGATGTTGACAAGGCCGTGACATTGTTGGAAAAGGCTGGGCAGGCCGGTTATGACAGGGCTTATAATGTGCTTGGCAATATGTATAAGCAGGGCGGAAACGGAGTCCGCCAGGATTTCAGGAAAGCATACCGCTATTACTGCACGGGAGCAGAGCGCGGCCATAACATGTGTATTTATTACAAAGGCCTAATGCAATATAAAGGTTTGGGTTGTCGGCAGGATTATAAAGAGGCAGCAATGACTTTTCTGACATCTGCCAATGACCGCGATGCCAATTCATTGTATATGCTTGGGCTTTGTAGCAGAAACGGGTATGGATTGGCAAAGGATTCTGCTGCCGCACTCTTTTGCCTTCAGCGTGCTGCGCGCATGCATTGCCCTGAGGCTTCCGAGGAGTTGATGCGTCCGCACGAGGAGACGTATATGCACGATGTCTATGCCAATGCCCCCGGGTATTCTTACATCCCCGACAGCCTTCCCGACGTACGCCCTTCTGCAGTGGCCGTTGACTTGCCGGCCGGTGATTATCGGGGTTTCATCGTCACCTACGACTGGAGCGGCAAGTACATCCTTGATGAGCGCCCGTTTGCAATGATGTTAAACGGCGTGACTGGCGGCGGACTTTCGGGAACGCTGACGGTAGGTGACGAGTCGGCTAAATTCTGCGGTACACTTTCTGGGGGCCGCCTGGTGTTCACCGAAGGTGGGCTGACCATGCCCGACCGCTATGTCCGCGGCGGCAAGCAGTATTACGACTTGGGCGACATGGCGCTCGAAGCCTGTGGCGGCAAGGTGCGTGGCAGGCTGAGCCTCAAGTCCCGTAGCCGGAAAGAGCCAGGCAACCCCATGTATTTCGAGCTTGTCGGCAATGCCTCCGGGGCATCGGCCGGCACGGAGTGATTGTCATTCACAAGCACCTGTATTATCTGTTGAATGTTCATTGAACCGAAAATAAAAATGCGATGAGTAGAGTTTACATTAAGGTTCTGGCCGTAGCCTTGTTTCTTGCAGCGGCGTCTGCAGGCCGTGCGAGTGGCGGTGGCGCAGGCTTGGCCGACAGCCTGCGCGGGCGTGTCGGCAACATCGGTGTGTTCAACCGCCTTTTCCCGCAGGAGAAGGCTTACCTTCACTTCGACAACACGGGCTACTTCCGCGGCGAGACGATGTGGTTCAGTGCCTACGTGGTGCGCACCGACCGCGGGCTCCTGTCGGACATGAGCCGTGTGCTCTACGTAGAGCTGCTCGACCCTACGGGCGAAGTGATAGAGACGCGCAAGGTGAGTCTTGACGGCGGGCGCGGGTCGGGTTCGATAAAGCTCGACAGGCTTCTGACGAGCGGCTTCTACGAGGTGCGTGCCTACACCCGCTACATGCTCAACTGGGATTCCGGGTGGGCCTTCTCGCGCGTCCTGCCAGTGTTCGACGCGCCCAAGGAGCCCGGCGACTACGGCCACCCGTCGATAGCCGTGCCCGACCACCGCAAGCGCCTTCCGAGCGTCAGGCAGGAGGACAGCGTTGGGCGCAGCGCTCTCAATGTCGACTTCTATCCCGAGGGCGGCCGGCTGGTGGCCGGGCTTGGGTCGCGCGTGGCCTTTGCCGTGACCGATGGCTCGGGCCGTCCGATTGACGCCGTTGGCACCCTCGTGCTTCCCGGCGGTCGCCATGTGTCGGTTCATACACTGCGCGAGGGCCGCGGCGTGTTCGACTACACGCCCTCCGGTGAGCCCGCCACGCTGCTCTTGACAGACGGTAAGGGCGCCCGCCACCGCTTCACGCTCCCCGCGGCCGATGCCGAAGGTTGCGTCATGTCGGTGGATGCCGTCGACAGCGACTACGTCTACGTGGACATCCGTCGCACGAGTGGCTTTGCCGTTCCGCTGGCCCTTGTTCTTGTCAACGGCGGCAACGTTGAGGGCAACGACATCATCGGCGGCGGAGAGCAGGCGGCCCGCCGCCGCTTCCCCAAGGCCGACATGTCGCCTGGCGTGAGCCAGCTGGCGCTTCTGCGCCCCGACGGTCGCATCGTGGCCGAGCGCATGGTGTTCGTCCATCCCCGCGGCGGTGTCGACACGGTGTCGGTGAATGCCGTTGGCGCTCTCTCTCCCTGCGGCAAGCTGAGGCTTGAGGCGCGCACTGTTCCCGGGGCGACGTTCTCGGTGTCGGTGCGCGACGCAGCCGGCGATGTCAACGGCAGCGCTGGCGACGCGGCCACCTGGCTTCTGCTCACGTCAGACCTTCGCGGCTACATCCACCGCCCGGAATACTATCTCGAGTCCGACGACGAGGCCCACCGCCGCGCCGCCGACCTCCTGATGCTGGTCCAGGGTTGGCGCCGCTACGACATCAGTCAGATGGACGGCACGGCCCGCTTCGAGAGGCGCCACCCCATAGAGGACGGCCTTTATCTCTACGGTAGCCTTCACCGTGTGAAGCGTAAGGATCCCCTTGGTGGGGTGCGGCTCACGGCCACTCTCTACAAGCGCGACGGCAGCAACATGGGAGGCGTCGCCGTGACCGACAGCTCGGGGCGTTATGCCTTCAGGCTTCCCGACTGCGAGGGTGAGTGGGCCATGCTCCTCAACACGGCCACAGCCAAAGGCAAGCCGCGCGACTACCGCGTGGCCATCGACCGCAACTTCTCGCCTGCTGCGCGTGCCCTTTCGCCGCAGGAGATGGAACGGCATGAGCATGTCGGGCGGCGGCCAAACGTACAGGCAGTGCGTGACTTTAGGATGCTGGCCGGCGGACTGTCGATTGACGAGCGGGTGCACACGCTGAAGGAGGTGAAGGTGAAAGGTCGCCGCCCGTTTGACAACGCGAGGAAAATTTGGGAAGGTCAGCAACGTGGCGCATACAAATCTTACCTGCGCTATGACTGCGACAAGGCGGCCGACGAGATATACGACCGCGGCGAGGAAATGCCCGGGTTCATGGCGTGGCTGGCAGGCAAGAACAGTTTCTTCAGCGGTTCCACAGACGATATGGACGCGCTAAAGCCGGTGCTTGAGGGGAGTGAGCAGATGATGAGTGTGCTTGAGGAAGACTTTGATGAGAAAAATAAAGTGCCGGTTTCTTTTTTAGCTGAAAATAAGGAAGCGTATATAAAGGCCGATCAGGAGCGTGGCAAATATGATGAAATAGCCATAGGCCATGTGCTCACCCTCCAGAGAATAGGCATGTCTTACAAGAAGCGGCCTGTTGTATGGATACTCAACAACAACTTCTACTGCATATCGGACGCCCCGGCGTCAATATCCTTGCGCGATATAATGGACATATATTATAGCTCTTCTGAGATGATGCCCATTAAACTTGACGAGGTCAAGTCGGTGTTCATCTCTGAGGACGATGATATATGG
>OGYL01002366.1_pt1 | contig 13321 bp, 9 predicted proteins | sample 1576541 | NCBI WGS metagenome assembly OGYL01 (sample SAMEA3541551, study PRJEB24748) | human gut metagenome | biome: human gut; feature: human-associated habitat; material: faeces | place: China | collected 2012 | reverse complement strand
GATATATCTTTTATCCTAAATGATTTATTACAGTTTGGATAGAAGATGATCGTATGCAAATTGTAATATGAGGGTGAAATATATGTATGATTATGAGACAAGTGAGCAACTTTTTATTGATATCTGGGAAAAATATGGATTTCCAGATGAGGTAGATGATGCAGATGTTATATTTAATATTTTAAATGATTTGGTTATTGAAAGTAAGCATAGGATAGTATTAGATCATTATTCGCATATTAACTTTGATGAAATAATAAAAGTTGAGTACGATAAAGAGAACAGCATTTTTAAGTTATATTGGCTGGATAATAATAAATATAGAATAGCTAATCTTAAACATGAATTATCAGAGATGGATTCTATGATATGGTTTGTAAGTGGTTATTGCACATATGAATATCTTGCTGTAGATATAAATAAAATTAAATTTTTCAAGAAAAATAATCATATCTTTGTCATGATTCAAGCTAATATGATTACAGAAAATCTCGCGCACAACGCCTTTGTTCTTTGCTGTGCAAAAACTCAAGCACGTTCCTGCCCACTTGCCGTCGGCGGCATGCGCCATCATGGCAAGAAGCAACAGCATGACAGATACATAATGTCTCATTCTTGTTTTTTTGTTTGGTTTACATCGCGAAGTTAATCACTAATTCCGCATGAGGCTTGCAAGCGTGTTCCGTATTGTTTGCTATTTGTTTCATGCCGCAAAATAAAAGCCGTTTCATGGCCTCACTGTCCTTAAGTATTGCTAATTTCGCGGAGAAACGAATAACATACCTAAAATTAGAAATGAGAAAAAGACAATCTTTCATCAGGCAAATGGCCGTGTCGGCCTTGCTATTCGTGGTGTCGGCCATGGCCGGCGCCCCCCGGTTCGTGAGTTTCACGGGCGGCGGCCTGCTGCTTAACGACGGCCGCGTAACCATCGACCTTGACCCTGCCGACCTCAAGGGCGTGTCGATAGCCGCCCGCAACCTGGCCACCGACATCGGCAAGGTGTGCGGCGCCGAGGCCACGGTGGGCCGGCATGCCGACGCCAAGATCGTTGTCGGCACCATAGGCCACTCTGCAGGCATCGACCGCCTGGCCAGCCTCGGTGTGATAAACGCCAAAGACCTGAAGGGCAAATGCGAGAAATACATCATAACCACCACCGGCAACCAGGTGGTCATTGCCGGCTCCGACCGCCGCGGCACCATCTACGGCATATACGAGCTGTCGAGGCAGATTGGCGTCTCGCCGTGGTATTGGTGGGCCGACGTGCCTGTCGAGCACCACGAGCGCATTTATATAAAAGGTGGCACATACACCGACGGTGAGCCGGCTGTGCGTTACCGCGGCATATTCCTCAACGACGAGGCCCCCTGCCTCACCTCGTGGGTGAAGAACACATACGGCACCGACTATGGCGGCCACGACTTCTACGCCCGCGTGTTCGAGCTGCTGCTGCGCCTCAAGGCCAACTTCATGTGGCCGGCGATGTGGGGATGGAGCTTCTATGCCGACGACCCGCTCAACAGCAAGACTGCCAACGAGATGGGCATCATCATGGGCACGTCGCACCACGAGCCCATGGCGCGCAACCACCAGGAATGGGCACGCCACCGCAAGCAGTACGGGGCGTGGAACTATGAGACCAACCAGAAGGTAATCGACGACTTCTTCCGCCTCGGTGTTGAGCGCGCCAAAGACACCGAAGACCTGATAACCATCGGCATGCGTGGCGACGGCGACGAGCCCATGGGCGGCGAAGACCGCAACGACAGCGAGTACAAGACCAAAGACGAGCGCAACATAGCCCTGCTGCGCAAGATTTTCAAGAACCAAAGGGCCATCATTGCCGAAGCCACCGGCCGCCCGGCCAAGGAGAGGCCACAGGTCTGGGCCGTCTACAAGGAGGTGCAGAGATACATGGCGAAGGGACTGAATGCGCCCGACGACGCCATAGTGCTGCTGTGCGACGACAACTGGGGCGACGTGACCCGCCTGCCCAACGCCAGCGAGCGCAAGCGCAAAGGCGGATGGGGCATGTATTACCATGTAGACTATGTGGGAGCGCCCCGCAACTCAAAGTTCCTCAACGCCACGCCAATACAGAACATGTGGGAGCAGCTGCACCTCACCTACGAATATGGTGTCGACAAGCTGTGGGTACTGAACGTGGGCGACCTCAAGCCAATGGAGTATCCCATCGACATGTTCCTGAGCATGGCATGGAACCCGCGCCGCTTCAACGCCGGCAACCTGCTTGACCACACGCGCGAGTTCTGCGCCCAGCAGTTTGGCGAGGCCCATGCCGGCGAGGCAGCCGGCTGCTCAACCTGTGCTGCAAGCTCAACGGCCGCTCTACGGCAGAGATGCTCGATGCCGGCACCTACAACCTCGACAAGGGCGAGTGGGACGAAGTGGTGGCCGAATACACCGAGCTTGAGGCCGAGGCACTGGAGCTGTACACCAGGCTCCGCCCCGACCAGCACGACGCTTACCGCGAACTGATTCTCTTTCCCATCCAGGCCATGGCCAACCTCCACCGCATGTATCGCGCCCAGGCCATGAACAACAGGCTCTACGAGGCCGGCAACCCCGACGCCAACGTATGGGCCGACCGCTGCGAGCGCTTCTTCAGGCGCGACTCGGCTCTCTGCGCACAATACAACAACGAGCTGGCCGGAGGCAAATGGCGTGGCATGATGATACAGAAGCACATAGGTTACACATCGTGGAACGACGATTTCCCCCACGACATCATGCCACGGGTATACCGTATGGCTGCCGGCGGGCAGGGCGGCTACGTGTTCGAGGGCTCCGATGGCGTGGTGAGCATCGAGGCCGAGCACTATTTCTGCAAGCGCGACGCAAAAGAGGCATGCTGGACAAACATACCCCACATGGGCCGCACCCTGGGCGCCATGGCCCTCATGCCCTACACCAAGCCTACCGACGGGGCCGAATTGACATACAAGTTCGGCGGCATTGGCGGCGTGAAGACAGTGAAGGTGCACGTCGTTGTCAAGTCAACGCCCGACTTCCAGGTCAAGGGCGGCATGACATACGAGGTGAGCCTCGACGGCGGCGATGCCGTAAGCGTCAACTTCAACAGCCGGCTCAACGAGAACCCCGAAAACGTCCACTCGGTTTATTACCCCACCGTGGCGCGCAGGGTGGTCGAAAGCACCGTCACGCTGCCCGTGGGCCCCGACAGCCTCCACACCCTCACACTGAGGCCAAAAGACCCGGGCATCGTGTTTGAAAAGGTGGTGGTCGACGCCGGCGGCTACGTTCCGCAGTTCCTCTTCGGCAAGGAGTCGGGCAAGAGGGTGGCCGCAGGCCGCCGATAAACAAGCCACAATCGGATTGCAGGCACATTTAAATAGTTGATTATACTTTGTTTCTTCGGTATGGGCGCATCGCAATTAACGCGCCCATACCATTTCAACCAACCGTCGGCATGCCTGCATCTGTAACGAATATTCGTGGCACTACAACACCTCGCCCACCATCGTCACGCCCGTTAGCGGCCACCCTCAGCGGCCGGCCCTGAGCCACAGACTTGCAATACGGCCCTTTCGGCCGGCCCGAACGGCCCGTATCGACAGCCGGAACGGCTCGTTTCACGTCATCATACGGCCCGTTTCATGCAGCGCCACCTTGCCCACTGACTACCATAACAGTTTCAACCTTGGCGAAGAGGTAATATGGGAGCCAGCGAGTTGCGCCGTGAGCGAGCCGTAGAGCTGGCTTTCGAGGGTCACCGTTTCGTTGACCTGCGACGGTGGATGCTGCTAACCGAACGGCCGTACACGCTGAAAAAGGCCGTATTCTTCGACCGCGACCCCAAGGGCGTAGACTATGACAACCCGCAAGACGCTCATGTATTGAACATCAGGGAGGAAATTCTTTTCGAGCGCAAGTTCCAAGACAGGCACTACTGGCTACCGTTCTTACGTGATGATGTACGAGAGCTTTGGCCAGAACCCCGGCTGGAACTGACGGCGGGCCAATACAAATTAAAGCACAGCTTTACGATACGCAAACGATAGGTTTATGTAACAAGGGTGCCGCAGAAGCGGCATCCTGAACCAGAAAACAGTAACAATGAAACGAAAAGACTTATATATCAGAGCCATGATTTCGATTATGACGGCGGGCTGCCTTACCGAGGCCATGGCGAGGGAAGTGACAGACAGCGTGGGTGTCAGCAATGGCGAAACGGTGAACGTGGCGTTCGGGCAGGCCGACAAGCGTGACCTGATGGGAGCCGTGTCGACAGTGAACGTGGCCGAACTGTTGGAGAAAGACTACCACACCGGCGCGACCGACGACCTCAACGCCATCATAGGCGGTTACTCCGGCACCATATGGGGACAATGGCCCCTTATCATAATTGACGGCATTCCACGCAACGTAGCCGATGTCAATGCCACCATGGTCGAGACGGTGACCGTGCTAAAGGGAGCAAGCGCGGTGGCCCTCTACGGCAGCCGTGGGGCCAAGGGCGCGATTATCATCACAACAAAGCGTGGAAAGGTGTCGCGAATGCACATCGACGTACGTGCCAACGTTGGCCTGAAAGTGCCCAAGGCATTCCCCAAGTACCTTGACGCTGCCAGCTACATGGCCCTATACAACGAGGCGTGCCGCAACGACGGAATAAACGAGCGGTATGATGCCACCACCATCTACCAGACCGCACGCCACTCAAACCCTTACCGTTATCCAGACCTCGACCTATACAGCTCTGACTACCTGCGCAAGTTCACCACCACGGCCGACGCCACAGGCGAGGTTTACGGAGGTTCGAAAAGCACCCAGTATTACGTCAACTTCGGCATGAACTATGCCAACGAACTTGTAAAGCTGGGCGAGGCCGACAAGAACAACACAAAGAACTTCTATGTGCGCACCAACGTTGACATGCGCATAACCGACTGGCTCAAAGCGCAAGTCAATGCCGCCGTGAACGTGCAAGACCGCTACTGGGGCCGAGACGACTTCTGGAACACAGCCTCTACGCTGCGGCCCAACTGGTTCGCGCCACTGCTGCCCATCGACCAGATGGATCAGAACAACTCTGCCATACGCGACATCATCAGCACGAGCAGCCACATAATTGACGGCAAGTATCTCTTGGGAGGCACCTCCACCGACCTGAGCAACAACCTGGCCACAACCATGGCTGCGGGCTACGTGAAGTACCGCACACGCAACTTCATGTTCGACGTCAACATCGGGGCCGACCTGAGCATGCTTCTCAAGGGCCTGTCGTTCAAGACGGTGTTCGGAGTTGACTACGAGAACTATTATTCCGAGGCATACAAGGTGGACTATGCCGTGTACGAACCCACGTGGTCTAACGTCAACGGCCGTGACATGATAACATCACTTAAGAAGTATAACGAAGACACGGCATCGTCAAACGAGTACCTTGGTGACAGCAAATACAGGCAGACCATCACCTTCAGTGCCCAATTCGACTACAACCGAACGTTCAACGACTCGCACAACGTGTCGGCCACCCTGCTTGGTTGGGGCTACCAGACACAACAGTCAACCGACGCCAACCACGGCAGTTCCGACTACCACCGCACAAGCAATGTAAACCTGGGCCTGCGTGCCGCATATAACTATCAGCACCGTTACTACTTCGACTTCACCGGTGCCATGGTACACTCGGCAAAGTTGCCCGAGGGCAACCGCAATGCGCTGTCTCCCACGGTGGCGCTGGGATGGCGCGTAAGCCAGGAGAAATGGTTTGCCGAAAACGTGGCGTTTGTCGACGACCTGAAGCTAACGGCCTCATTCGCCAACCTGCACGAAGACTTGGACATAAACAACTACTACCTCTACCAGGGATACTACGACACCAAAGGAGGGTGGTATCAATGGCACGACAGCTCGGCAGGCGGCTACACGGCCAGCCAGAAACTTGGCAGCAACCCCAACCTCACATTCGTCACACGCAAGGAAATGCGCTTCGGACTGGAGGCTTCACTCTTCGACAGGCTGCTGACCATTGACGCCAACTATTTCCGCTACGTGATGGACGGCGGCCTGGCCACCGGCAACAATACGGTTTATCCCTCATGGTTCAGTTACAGCAACGTCAACTTCCTGCCCAATATCAATTTCAACAAAGACAGATACTCGGGCTTCGACTTCACTGTCAACCTTCACAAAAAAGTGGGCCAGGTGGATGCCAGCCTCGGTTTGGCAGGCATGTACTGCACAGCCGAGGCTACAAAACGTGACGAGGTTTACAGCGACAAGTACCAGTACCGTGTTGGCAACCCGCTCAACTCTCAGTGGGGATATGTCTGCGAGGGCTTTTTCGACAGCCAGGCCGACATAGCAGCCCACGCACAGCAGACCTTCGGCTCTGTCAAGCCTGGCGACCTGAAATACAAGGACGTCAATGGCGACAACGTGGTCGACTCCCGCGATCAGGTGAACCTCGGCCGTGGCACGAGCCCTTTCACGTATGGCATCAACCTCACCTTGAAGTGGAAAGACTTCACGCTGTTTGTTGCCGGGACAGGCCAGACAGGGGCAAAAGGCTTCAAGAACTCCGACTATTACTGGGTTAGAGGGTCACGCAAATACTCTGAGGTGGTGATGGGACGGTGGACAGAAGACACCAAGGCCACTGCCACATTCCCGCGCCTGAGCACCACCGACAACAGCAACAACTTCCGCAACTCCACGTTCTGGCTGTACTCAACAGACCGCTTCGACCTCAACAAGGTTCAGCTCACCTACGACCTGGGCAAGAGCATGTTCAAGCCGGGCATGCTTGTCAAGGGGCTCAGCGTATATGTCAGCGGCGAGAGCCTGATCACCATTGCCAAGGAGCGCAAGCACATGGAGCGCAACATTGGTGGCGCACCCTACACCCGCAACTTCAACATCGGCTTAAAAGCACAATTCTAACAACCGGAAACTATGAAGAAAAATATCATCATGCTGGTAACGGGCATCGTTATGCTGTCGGGATGCGACGACCTGTTTTCACCAGCCATAGACAATTTCAAAGACCAAGAACAGGTAAACTCCAGCTCTGAGTATGCCCAGGGCATGCTGCTCAACTGCTATAGAATAATACCGGGCTACTATAGCGACACCGACTACGCCACCGACGATGCCGTGACCAACCAGAAGGGCAACCCATACCTAAACATGGCAACAGGCAACTGGACGGCCGCCGACAACCCTGTGAACTTCTGGAACCAGGGCTACAACACCATAAACGTGCTCAACAGGTTTATTGCCAACATAGACAACGTAAAGTGGGCCGACGACGAAGAGCCGGCCCGGTTGTTCAGAATGCGCGTAACGGGTGAGGCTTATGGTCTCAGGGCCCTGTTCTACTACTATCTGCTGAGAAACCACGCCGGCATCACTGACGACGGACAGCTCATGGGCGTGCCTTTGTTTACCACGTTCCTAAGCTCTGACGCCAACTTCAACATGCCTCGCGCCACATTCTCGGAGTGCGTAAGGCAGATTATCTCCGACCTCGACTCAGCCGAGGCCAAACTGCCCGAGGAGTATGAGAACATAAACAGCGACAGCGACATACCCGCCAAATACTTGGGAATAACCAAGCGGAAGGAAGTATACAACAGGGTGATGGGGCAATACGCCCGCCAGTTGTTCAACGGCATCATTGCCAAGGCCATACGCTCCAGGGTTACGCTGCTGGCCGCAAGCCCAGCCTTCAAGGGCGACCAGCAAGCCTGGGGAACTGCCGCCGACGCTGCAGCTGCAGTCATCGACCATGTCGGCGGGGTTGACGGCTTGGCCGCAAATGGCGTAACTTACTATTGCAACACCACCGAAATCGACGCCCTGAAGGAGGGTGTCAACCCCAAGGAGATACTTTGGCGCGAGAATATACAGACCGCCGACGACTCGCAGGAGCAGAACAACTATCCGCCGTCATGGTTTGGCAAGGGCATGATGAACCCCACGCAAAACCTTGTCGACGCTTTCCCAATGGCCAACGGCTATCCCATCAGCAACCCGAAGAGCGGATACAACGCCGAAGACCCATACTCAGGCCGCGACCCGAGGCTGTCTAAGTACATCTTCTACAACGGCAGCAAGGGCACAGCCGACGATGGCACAGGCACGTCGCACGACGTTGCCATCCTCACCGGCTCGCTCTCCGGCACCGACGACGGCATCAACGTGAAGGAAACGTCAACCCGGACGGGCTACTACATGAAGAAACGCCTGCGCATGGACGTCAACTGCAACCCTTCGTCAAACATGAAAAAGCCTCATTACATACCACGTGTGAGATACACCGAGATGTTCCTCAACTACGCCGAGGCAGCCAACGAGGCCTACGGGCCCACCGGCCGAGGCGGGCATGAATACTCGGCATACGACGTGATAAAGGCCATACGCAAGCGAGCTGGCTTGGCCAAAGGTCAAGAAGACGCCTATCTCGAGGAGTGTAAGGACGACAAAGACAAGATGCGCCAGCTCATACGCAACGAGAGGCGACTGGAACTGTGCTTCGAGAGCTTCCGCTTCTGGGATCTCAGGCGTTGGAACTCCACGCTGACCGAGACTGCCCGGGGCATGGATGCCAACGCCGGGGCATACCATCCGTTTGATGTCGAGCAACGTGCGTTTGCCGACTACATGACGTTATGCCCCATACCATATTCCGAGATACTGAAATATGACGCACTGAAGCAAAACAAAGGCTGGAAATAACACTTAACACAACAATCAATGATACACTACAGACATACACTATTGGCGGCATTGGCCGCGATGGCACTGACGGCCTGCGACAACGGCGACCCTGTGTTCGACGACTTCGATTACCAGACGGCATACTTCGCCCACCAGGTTGTGGGTCGCACTGTGACTTTAGGCAACAACGACGAGGTCGACGTGACTCTCGAAAACCAGCACAAGGTGCAGATACAAGCCACCATGGGCGGGGCCTACAGAAACCCAAACAATATTATAATAAAGGTGAGCGTCGACGACAGACTCTGCGATGGACTCTTCTTTGACGCCTCGACTGGCGGCAACAAGGTGCTGCCCATGCCAAGAGAATACTATACCCTGGCTTCCGACAAGATAAGCATACCTGCCGGGAAGCCGCGAGGTGGGGTCGACGTGCAGCTCACCGACGCCTTCTTCAACGACCCCAAAGCCCTGGAATTCAACTATGTCATACCTCTGGTCATGACCGATGCGATGGGAGTAGACTCTATACTGAGAGGCAAGCCTCTGGTCGACAATCCCGACCGCATGGTTGGCGGCAACTGGAGCGTGCAGCCCCGCGACCACGTGCTCTACGCCATCAGGTATGTAAACCCATACCGAGGCTCGTACCTGCGCCGTGGCACAGACGCCATAACCAAAGCCGACGGCACCAAAGCCACCGCCGTGCGCCACGCGCAATACGTTGAAAACGACGAGGTTGTGTTCACCTCGACCATGGGCCTAAACAAGACCATTCTACCCATAACCGTAAAGAAAGACGACGGCAACGCCGTTACGTTCAACCTCACGCTTACGTTCAGCGCCGACGGCACATGCTCAGTGACATCTGACAATGCCGATTACGAAATATCGGGCAACGGAAAGTTCGTAAGCAAAGGCGAGAAACACAGTATGTGAGGAAAGGACATAGACGGACTGTACCTCGACTACAAAGTGAGACTGAAAAACCACGGCAACCTGGAATATGCCACCAAAGACACCCTTGTGCTTAGAAGCAGAGAGGTGAAGATGCTATACCCCACCGTGACAAAGAAGTAGAATAAAAGTTATTTGACATGAACTCTTTAGGCAAACTTGCGATATTGGCCTTGGCTATAGACTTGACGTCGTGCGCCGACGACGGGCCTTTCTACTCGGGCATGGCGTTCAACCGCCCCGACGAGGTCGCCATGGCCGACTACCTCAACAGCTATGGCGTGCTGAAAAGCTACGTCGACCGCTCGCGACACCCCGCCTTAAAGCTCGGGATAGGCCTGCCGGCAAATGACCTGACCGAAGGCACTGGCCTCAACAGTCTCGTTATCACCAACGCTGACGAGGCAGTGACAACAAGCGGCTTGGGCCATAAGGACATCATCGGCAACGACGGCACAGTCGGCGCGTATGCCGTGACCGATCTCGTGGCCGCGGCCAAGGATGCCGGCACAGGCATATTCGGCCATGCCCTGTGCGGCCACGACATCAACAACACGGCGTACCTATATTCGGCCATAGCACCGATACCTGGCACTGAGCACCCGGGCACAGCCATGTTCTTCGACTTCGAGGCACAACCGCTTGGGTCGGCCTTCCGACTGTCAGGCAACTCGGGCACGGCAACGATGGTCGACGACCCTGTGGGCAAGAACGGACATGTGCTCCACATCAAGGATGCGGCCTACGACTCTTACCCTGTGTTTGACATCAGCCTGCCCGAGGGGGTGACATTGGGCGACTGCAAGACTCTCGTGCTCGACATGAAAGCTCCCGGCTCAGGAGGACTTTACGGACAGGGAATGAGAATGCGAGTGGGTGCAGGCGGAGATTACTCGCCATACAACTCGCCCTACGGCTTCGGATGCCAAGGCGACGCATGGGGCAAGGAACTGATTCGCCTCGACTTCGCAGCCCTCAACCTTTCGGCCGAACAGAAGAAGCTCTCATCTTTCGAACTGGCTGTAGGGTCGAAGACGGGCAAGGCCGACTACTACATTGACAACATCTACATCGACTGGTCGGTGGGCGAGCCTCCCTATTACTATACGGCCGAGGAGAAACGCGACACTCTGACCAAGGCGCTCGACGCCTATCTTGCAGGAGTGATGAAGGCCGCCGGTGGCTACATCAGGTCATGGGACGTTTTGGATGAACCCATGTCTGACGACGGGCGTTACATGCTTAGGTCGGCCAACAATGACAACAAGGCCGACAAAGACACCTTGACCAACTTCTACTGGGCCGACTACCTGGGGGACAATTATGCCCGCATGGTGGTGGCCAGCGCCCGCAAGTACTACAAAGACAACGGCGGCGAGGGCGAGCTGACTCTATTCGTGAGCGAAAGCAACCTTGAGAAGAACGGGACTGAGAAGCTCGACCGCCTTGTCAGGATGATAGCCAAGTGGGAGGCCGAAGGCGTAACAAAAGTCGACGGCATCGGGGCCAAGCTCCACCTTGCCTGCTCGCTGTCGGCCGAGAAACAGAAGCAGAATGAGGCCGACATATCGGCACTACTGTCAAAACTGAAAGACACGGGCCGGATGATACGCATCGCCGAACTCGACATCTGCCTTGAAGACGAGCACGGACAGCAGATAGAAGCCGGGGCCATCACTTTCGAGCAAAGGCTTAAGGTGGCCGACTACTACAACTATGTGGTCAGGAAATACCTTGAGACAATTCCCGGGCCTCAACAGTATGGCATAGCTCTGTCAAATGTCACCGACAACGCCAGAGGACTGTGGAATGGGCTTCACATGCGCAACGCCTCATACATGGGCGTGGCCGACGCCTTGGCCGGAAAAGGTGTTACCGACAACTCTATACAATGACTTCTACAATGAAAACGAATAAGAGAAAACACTTAATGGAAGGTATGGCGGTGCTTGCCGTAAGCATCGTTACGGCCTTCGGCATGTGGTCGTGCTCCGACGACGACACCATCAGTGCGGCACTCACAGAGCCTCTGTCGTTTGTCAGCGACAGCATTGCTGTCGACTATACGGCGGGCTCGGCCACAGCTGTGGTCGAGAGCGACGGCAGTCATTACCGCATAGAACATTCGGACAACGGTGTCATCACCGCAGTGAGAGCCGTGAGCGGAGGCAGCCGGGAGGGCGGAAGGCGGTTTGACAAAGTGAGGATTGAGTATGCCGAGAATGCCTCTGACGAGGCGAGGCAGGCCACACTGGCACTCATCGGGGCCGACGGCAAAGCCAAAAGTTCCCTCACCCTAACCCAGAAACCTAAGTATGAGACTGTCGATGTGACCACCGACATAAGCATCACCCACCAACACGTGACCGGATTCGGAGGCATGTACAACCCGTCGATATGGGTAGCTCCCGCCGACCGCATTTCGGCCGGCGAGCTGGAGCGCATGTACTCGCCGTCGGGCTTGGGCTACAACATCCTCAGGCTGATGATTTACCCCGACGAGAACAGATGGGCCGACGATGTCGACGGCGCAAGGCGGGCTCAAGCCCTCGGCGCCATCATTTTCGCCTGCCCGTGGGACTGCGGCGACGAGCGGGCCGACAAGGTGACCGTCAACGGCAAGTCGCTCAAGCACCTGCGAGCCGACAAGTATGCCGACTATGCTGACCACCTGGTACGCTACGTCGACTTCATGCGGCAAAACGGGGTCGGCATATACGCCATTTCGGTGCAAAACGAGCCCGACATGGACTTCACCTATTGGTCGCCTGCCGAGATTGTCGACTTCACAAAGCGCTTCGGCCAGAAGATAAGGGCCGCAGGCACAAGACTGATGGGCCCGGAGTCGTGCGGATACAACCCCGACTATACCGATGCCGTGCTGACCGACGCCGAAGCCATGGCACAGACCGACATCTTGGCCGGCCATTTATACCAGGGATTCTTAGACACCACGCAGCCCTACACTGCCCAACGGCGCAAATATGTGTGCGGACTGTACGACAATCACCTCAAGGCAGCTGGAAAGACGTGGTGGATGACGGAGCACCTTTTCAACGACGGGCAGAACAAGGACAACGCCGACAACTACCTCGAGTTCCAGAAGTGGACATACAGCCTCAACCATCTGGCTCTGGAGATGCACCATTGTATGGAAGGCAACTGCTCGGCTTATGTATATTGGTACCTGAAACGGTTCTACGGTATGATTGGCGACAACGACCCGGAGCGCAACACCACGCCAGAGGGCGAGCCCACCAAAAACGGCTACATCATGGCTCACTACGCCAAATATGCCAAGGGTATGGACCGCATTGAGGCCTCTGCGGCGGCCCCCGACCTTCTGGTCACGGCCTACGCCAACGCCTCGCGCACTGAAATGACACTCGTGGCCATCAATATGGGCGATGGTTTCAGGTGCCTGAGCATACAACTGCCATCGGCCGAAGCCACGGCCGAGGCTGTTGAGACCAACGATACTGTCGACATGGCCGATGCCCACGCGCAAGTGAAAGGTGGCAAGGCTCTGGTGCGCATGTCGGGCAAGGGCATCGTGTCTGTACGGATAAAAATGTAATTTCTACAGGGCATCGCTACACCACAGGTGGCGTTTGCATGATATATTGCCGCCCTCCCGCCTGCCTCACTGGCA
>OGYL01002351.1_pt1 | contig 13400 bp, 8 predicted proteins | sample 1576541 | NCBI WGS metagenome assembly OGYL01 (sample SAMEA3541551, study PRJEB24748) | human gut metagenome | biome: human gut; feature: human-associated habitat; material: faeces | place: China | collected 2012 | reverse complement strand
GTAGCCTTCGCGATGCCTTGAGCCGTGCCGATAGGAGTCCACAATCCCTTGCTGAGGTCGATGTCCTTGGTGAGTTTGAAATATTTCTGAGAAAACATTTGTTGAGCTGCGCCATTGTTGACTTCATGCGCCAGTCTTGCCAATTCCATATCGTTGCTGATGAGGAATGGCTTTTCCTTGGAGCCGTCGCCCTCGGAGCCGTCGGGATAGAGCTGGTAGCTGTCGGCATAGAAATGGTTGCCGTCGTAGTCAACGCCATAGGCTTTCGGCTCGATGCTGAAAGCGATGGTCTGCTGGGCATTGCCCGCAGACGTGATTGTCACCTCTCCGCTCCGAGTCTTGTTGGTCAGCGGCAGTGTGATGGTCTGTCCGCTGTCGGAAATGCCGTCGGTGACATTCTTGGAGTCCACTTTCCATGAGAAAGTGCTTCCAGCCGGGATGTCGGCGGAAACGATGGAATATGCGACAGTCCCGTTTTTGAAATCCCATGAGGCTTTGATGTCGTTGCTGCTTAATCCTTGAGCCATGGTCAGATTGACTCCGGCAATCAGAAGTATGAGCAGAGAGGAAAAAACTCGTGATATGCTATGTGTTGAATGTTTTCTCATTTTTCAAACACTTTATTGTCGTTATCTATTGTTAGTCTATCAATAATTGACCCGTATAGGCATCTTCGTCGGCAAGCACATACAGGTAGCGTGGCTGTATGAGAATGCGTATCGGGCTTATCATCGCAGTCTTGCCTGTTGTGAGGCTGCTGAAATTATCCTTGTTGATGGTAATTCCGGAAGTGACGTTCTTTCGGGTGACGATGGTGGTGCCGTCCTCCGCAATGAATTCCACATCGTATTTGACGTTGATGACAGGCAGGAATTTGGCATCGGGTATGGTGTAGATGTCGGCACCCCATTGCGTGTAGCCTGTAGATGTGACAATGACGGTCTGGGTGCTGTCGTCGTAGTCCGCGGAGCCGTAGCCTTTGTAGGCAATAGGGAATGGTGTCTCTACAAACGACTGACGTTTGATGTCGCTCCATGTTATTGCAGAGGCAGACCAACTTTTTGATGTTGTATTCCAGACGTAGGAACGCGATATTGTGCACGATGTGGAGAAGCTGCCTGAAAGCGTCACGCTCTTGATGCGGAAGTGGCGGATGGCGTTCATCTTGGTGCCGAGCATGAAGAGCAGCCTGTAGCCGGTGAGTGTCTGGTCGAATTTCAGACTGACCGTTCCGCCTCCATTGCTATCGGAGATGGCACCTTTGCTGCTCGGGACGGCGCAGATGATCGGCGCCGCCTTTGTGTCGTAGATTACCGGCACAGGGTTGCCGCCGTCGCTCATGGCGAACGGAAACGAGAGGGTATATGTGTTGTTGGCGGTGCGCAGAAGCGTTGCGCCGTCGTTGTATGGCATATATGCGAAGAAGTCGAACGACGAAGCCTTGGTGTATTCAGTCCAGCGCTTCTTTGTCGCAGTGTCCCAGCCGTATGTCGCCACGTTGTAGGTGGCAGTTTCATTGTTGAATATGGTGTTTGCAGCCGACGCATAGCGTTTCGGCATGTCGTAGTATCCGAACGTGCCCATCGTTGCGGGATGGCGCGTGGGGTCGTAAGCCTCGTAGGGGTTGGCGCGTGTCGCTGTTTTTTGCGGTTGCGCCGAGAATGAGATGTATCCGTGGTTGTCGGCTTGCTGTATGGGCATGTCGGAACCCTCGCATGCAGAAAGCGTTGCGAGAAGCGCGATAGCGGTTATTTTTGAGATATGCTTCATTCTTGTAGTCAATTCTTTTTACCAGTCTTCAGTGCCTGAGCCGTTGTTTTTTATGTCGGCACCGGGAAGCCATTGTTCCACCATCAAATCGTTGAAAGAGATGCTGTCGCCAGTGTCTGACAGTTTGAATATGTAAGTGTATTGGCAGCCTGCTTTCCATTGCATGTATTGTGCCGGCACTGTAGCCGACACCGTTTTTCCGCCAATGTTGATGGTTATGGTGTATGCTCCCTGTTCGTAGGGGATGTTGGCGAGCGGCGGCACGTAGTACCATTTATTGTAGAGAGTAGGGTCTTTGAGAATGTGTATCTGGTCGCCAGCCTCCTCGTAGGGAGTGGTGAGGACCAGGAGTCCGGACGCATCAGCCGCTTCCGACTTCGACAACGTGAGAGTAGGATATGTGCCTGTCGGAATGCCGGTGAGCGGATAGGCGGCGTCGATGGTGCCGCGGAGAGGGGTGTCGGCTTTTGCCGGGGTGTCGATGAAACGGCTGTCGCGGAACTTGATGTTGCTTATCGCAACGTTGGTCGTTCCGTCAGGATAGGTGAAGCGGAAGCGCACCTTTGCGATTATCGGCGCGAAAGTCAGAGTGACGCACGACCCGTATGCCGGCGACGTCGACGAAGGGGAGGCAAGCCAAAGGCGGCTTGCGTATGGTGTTGAAGTAGCGGTTGCTGCTTCAGAATATTCAAAATTAAAAGACAAGGTAGCGGTAGCGTTGTCGCCCGAGCTGACCGAAGTCTTTACATCTGGATTGAAGGGACTGTATGCGAAAAAGCGGTAGCTCGTTGCCGAGTAGTCCCAATATTTTATTGTTTGCAGGGTGGCACTTATAGGATTTTCAATGCCAGCATATTCCCAGTCGGCAGTGTTTGTCGTAGAGCTGCCGGCAGAGCCCTGATTGTATGACATTTTATATCCGTCCATCACAATTTGCGGCGATGACGGGTTCGGGGAGTTTGTTGTGGTTTTATATCCCCATGTGCGGAACGTCTGGAAGATAGTCTCGAGACCGTTGCCCGCTGCTTTTGTTTTTGCATCCTGCCAGTTGTTGTTAGTGCTGCTGAAGGCGATGCTTGTCTGTGTATTGTCCGGTTCGGGCACTATTGGTTCGTCCGGCTCGGATTGAGAGCAGGAGAATAGGGAAAGTCCCAACAGAGGAAATATTAGGATGCGATGTTTCTGCATGTCTTCTTGTTTTTTTTAAAGACGGGCGGGGGAGAAACCCCCGTCCGACATATAAATGTGTCCGAGGCGTGTGAAAACACACCTCAGACACAATGTTTTTAGTCAGAATCCAAAGCGTGAGCCATGGAGAAAGAATTAGTTGTTTTTGACAACTTTGACAATCTTGTATGACTTTTTGGTTCCATTGTCGTATTCAACAGCGTAGTATGTTTCTGTAGCCGGGTCGGTGACAACACCTTTCCACTTGAGAGCATTTACGGTGAGATTGGAGTCAGGACCTGCCGGAACAGAAGTTACGGTAGTGGCAAAACCATCAGCAGTCTCTGTCACAATCATCTTCTTGCCAGCGTAGTCGGTAACAGTCCAAGTCTTGGCAGTAGCGTCGTTGGTTCCTTTCACGAGAGCGTTGGCAACACTTGCCTCGTTGATAGTCTGAGTGGCACCGTCTTCGAGAGTTACGGTGTACAATTTCTGAGGAGCTACAGTAGCGCCGGCAGAATATACTGTTGCATAGATGTCGGTGCCGTTGACATATTCGTTGCCGTTGGTAGTAACTTTGTTGTCCTTGTAGCCGTATGTAGTGATGCTGTTGTCAGAAGCAGTGGTGATTGTTTCCTGGAATCCGTTTGCCTCGTCGTCAACAACAACGGCGTCGAATGAAATGGCTGTCAAACCTGTGCTTGTGCCGCCGGTAGAACCGTTGGTGTCCTGAGAAATCTTGAAGATGTAAGTGTAGGCATATCCAGACTTCCATTCAGTGTATTCGGCAGGAACGGTTGCAGTGGCACCCTTCACGTTGATTGTCTCTTTAGAACCGTCGACAGAAGTGAGCTTGTAGTCGATGCGCAGAGTGATGGCGCTTGGCTTACCTTCCGACGGAAGCACGTTCTGATAGTAGTCTTTGTCTTTGGCGCCGCAGTAAGAAGGTGTCGCTGCATTCTGGCTGAGGTAAGTTGAGCCTTCAGAAATCGAGCCTTCGGTCTGGTTGTTGTAGATGACAGTGCCGAATTTTTTAAAATTCAATACGCCAACCTCACTTGCATCTGTTGATGCAGTGAAGCTTACGTGAGCCTTGTTGTAGTCTTTATTATCCTTGTTGACGATACCTGTTGTAGGAAAGTACACTGTCAATGTTCCGGAATTGTTGAATTTTCCGATGAGCGTTCCTTCTTCAGAGTTTGTGGTGCCGGTGGCGTCTGCATAGAATTTAACGTCGCTGACCACATAGCCTGGGATAGTCTCGAAGAGCGCCATGCGCACCTTGCTGGCAAGGTGACGGAAACTCAACTCTACCGGTTTGCCGTAGTCATTCTCTTTCTCCACAGCGGTCTTCATATCGGAAATGTAGCACTCGCTGAGAGTGTTTACGTTGCCGGAGAGAGTGTAGGCGGCGTCCTTAAGGTGGCCTTTGTCGACGTGTGTCGGAGTGGCGTATTTTGACGCCGCACCCTTACCCATTGAGAAAGCTATGAAATCGTAGGATGCGCAAGAGTGGTCCCAATACTTGATGGTCTGCTGCGATGCTCCGCTCTGTGCGAGAGAAGCGGCAGGCTCGGTTCCCTTTACCTTCATGTCCTGATTTACATACTCCCATCCAGCACGGTTTGACTCGGTAGAGAATGCTGAACCTTCTTTGAAGTTCACGTTGTAGTGGTCGAAAGCGTATACATCATTGTTGGCTGCGTCTGTCTTGCTGCCTTTGAAACCGACAACTACAAAGTTGTTTTCGAGAAGTTCTGCTGCAGTCTTGCCGGTCGATGGGTCACGTGTGATTTTGCCTGTGTCGCCACCGAAGTTGATTGCGGAGGTGGCTCCATTTTGCTCATTTCCCTGAATTTCTCCCAAGAAATCGTCGCTTGAGCAGCTGGCGAGAGCCAATGCCGAAGCGGCTGCGATAAAAAACTTGTTCATAAAATAAAAAAATTAAAATAGTTCGTATTGTTTATTATATATTAAATTTATTGTTGATTACATGTCGAATATCCATTCTTTCTCTTCGTAGTCCTCCACCACAGCATCGAAGCCGGAGCCTCCGGACCGGTTGGGGACAGGCACCTTGTCCATGTCGAGCTCCACCGTGATTACCCCTCCCCGGAACAGCCGTCGCGCCTGGTCGGTGACGTCAAACACGAACGTGGAGTCTTTGCCGTTGTAGAACTGCATTTTCACGTCAATATAGTGGCGGTTGTTAAGGTCGGCATCCCTCACTTTCTGCAGCGATTCCAGATATGCTCGCGCGTCAAGCTTGCTCGGGTTTAGTTTCGGGATGCCGAAAGTAAGCACCTTTCCTCCTATCACGTCGACCTTGTCGCCGTTCTTGTCGGCAACGTCCTGCTTCATCCGCATGAAGAAGTTCACGGTGATGGCGTCAGCCCCCGTCACGCCTGTGTTGAGGTTTACGGAGCGTGCCATGCCGCTTAGATTGGCGTTTCCCTCTACGGCTGTCACCTTTCTGCCGTTGTGGTCGTTGTTGCGCAGAATCACTTGTACCAAATAGATGTAGGTCACTGGCTGCAGCTCCATCTCGAGCTGCCGTACCCAGCAGTTGCGGTCCTCGTCGAACGTGAATCCGTCCAGATTCTTGTTTATCTCAATTCCTCCATGGTATCCGGCAAACAGCTCCTCCGGCTGATAGAAGGAGCGCGTGAACTGCGGCGAGTTGTAGAGCGCCGGGTATATTGTCTGTCCGGTGTAAGCCGTGACGTGGTCGTAGGTGGTGTTCTCATCAATGCGCACACTCTGTACCCCGTCGGGAGTGTTGATGTTGTTCCATGCAAGGATGTCCCAAAAACCGAAATCGTATTTGGCTTGGACGTGGTTGCCTACAATCGAGTGCCTGTAAGGGGCATTGTGTGCACCGAACTGGACGTTGCCTGTGAAATAGCGGCGCACCTCGAAGGCGTCAGGCTCTGTGTAGCCGATAGTGCCAAACATCTCCTCGTCGGTGTTGTCCCATCCGTAGATCCACTCCGCTTGCCAGTCGTATTCGGTGTCGTACTTGAAAATGTAGTTCCATATCACTTTCAGGTCGAGGTCGACGGTCGGTATCTCCATATCGATGTCGGCGCCGCCCTGGTGGAGATGGAGCTTAGGCTCGCGCACGCATCCCGTTGCGACAAGGCATAACAATGCAAAACACATGACGACAGCCTTGTTGCAGGCTTTGCGGCTTGCATCAAGGATGATTCGTGATATGAGTTTTGTTATATTGCGCATTGTTGCTATGTTTTGTCTAATAGTTGATTGTCGTTTCTCGGTTTCTGAAACTTACGCCTTTCTTGTTGTTGCGTCTGTAGAGCAGGTCGTAGCTGAGCGTTATCTCCACTCTGGTAGGGCCAAGCCACGAGAAGCGGTGCTGCCTCTTTTGGAAATCCTTGGCGTTGCCGTACCACTTGTAGTAATATTGCTCTTTGTCGGTGTCGGGGTCTACGGGGCATTTCCACTGATAGGGGTCGTAGTTGGTGCTGAGATATCCAGCTTGCAGTCCGAACTCCAGCTTCCAATGTCCGGAGCGACCTAACGGGACGACATAGCCTATACCAAAACCAGCGCCCCAGCCTTCGCCTTCCCATCCGCGTTTCTCATCGAAGCAGATGTTGTATAGGTACGCGTGCGCGTATAGACTGAGGTATAAACCTCTGAAAGCCGCGCCTTCTCCCGGTTTGCGTTTGCGGATGTCGCCGCTGCGCAGATAGTAGCGGGTATGCAGCTGATAGTTTCTGACCTGAAAATATTTATGCTCATCATAATGCTGCCACCACGGGCAGTCGAAACTTGCACCGTAGGTGAAATGACCATGAAGCGGATAGTATTCCAACGCAACGTTTGGAATAGGGCAGAAGCGGTCGTAACCTGGCATATAGGCGAAGTCGAACAGCACGTTTGACTTCACGCTCAGCACCTCGCGACGCGGCAAAGCCGAGGCGGGCGTTGTCGCTGGGATGATGTATGCCGGTGTGATGTCGGCATTTTGGATGCGCAGATGGCAGTCGGCGACAGTTGCCGGAATGGTTGCTGCTATAGTTCGTGGAGCCAGGTCGTTGCTGTCGATGTTGGCAAGCCTTTTGTCAACGACAATTATTCTCACTGCGCGCAGTTTCGGGAAATATTCTTTCAGCAGGTAGCGCCATAGCTTGCCGCCGTCGTGCCGCTTCATAGCCGCCTTAAGACGTTGGGTGTCGTTGGCGTAGAGAGTGATTAAGGAGTCGACGTCATGGAATTTGGCGTCGTGTTTCAGCATCATCATGGTGTAGAGCAGGTCGTAGTCCTCAGCCACAACGTCGTATTGGATGTGGTCGGTGCCGATGCCGTAGCTTCGGAGCAGAGCGTCGACCGATGCGCGACGTTGGTTTGCCAGACGACGGTTGTTGTCGTATGGACCTTCTGGAGAAGCGGTGGCACGTCCGAAAACAATACCCCTATCTCCCAGCCTTTGAAGCTCTGGGATAAGCACATCGGTAATCCATTCTCTATCTTGGTCGCTGATGCTGATTCTGTTTACAACAAATTTTATTGGACGCGAATTTTGGATAAAGATGCTGTCGGCGGTTATTCCTTCAGCAGCCATATCCATTGCGAAACCAATAATTAGTGTAATTATCAGTTTGGTATATCTCACTCTTTTTTACCTGTTCTTTTAAACCTTTTTATGCCACAAACACTGATTAAAGTTGGGAAGTATGATGCTGTGACGTACCTATATTAATTGTTAATGTGTTGATTAAAATATAACCTGCTTTTAATAGCGAATGCAAATTTACAAAGAATACAAATACGGGGGGGGGGGGAAATCTAAATATTTTTTGTTGTTGATGCTGTTATTTTATGTTAACGAAGCTTTGGCTTGGAGATATTCGGCGAAGATGCGGGCTGCGCTCTCCACCTTGGCAGCGCAAGGACGCGACTTGTAGTATTCGGCTGTGCGAGGCGATGCCTCGTAGGTCGACACTGCTTTGTCGTGGCCTTTCAGCCCGAGAATTTCGGCGCAGATGAGCGAGCCGTTTTGCTCGCGCGATTTCTCAAGAAGCTGTTGTACAACCTTGTAGCAAGCCGATTTGCCTTCGCGGTCGGCACCGTCGGTCTGACCGCAGTCGAGTCCCGCAAGCGACACGATGCCCGACACGGCGCCGCACATCATGCGAAGCCTCCCAACGCCGCCGCCGAAACCTGCGGCAATGCGTTTTGCGAGGTCGTCGCTGAGTCCGTAGATGTCGGCGAAAGCCGCCACCACTGATTGGCAGCAGCCATAGCCTTGCATAAAATTGTCGACAGCGCGCTGCACGCGCTCTTCAAGTTCCGGTGATAAGGTAGTATAGTCCATAGTTATGAAAACAGTTCCATTTGTTCTGGAATGTTGGGGTTCGCGTGACTCTTTTCCGGTTCTTTATGATTCTCTATTTCGGGTTCTTCAGGCTCTTCGGCAACGATTGGAATTGCGTTTGTCGGCGGTGTGGGCATCAGCCAGTCGGAATATTCGGTTGTGTAGTCGATGGCAGATATTCCCGACAGCGGAGCCGCATGGTGTTGAGCCTTTTTCTTGGCTTTCTTTTCTGCCTTTTGGATTGAAATCTCGTTTTTTGCTGATTCCAGCTCGTCTTTCAGCGCCACAATCTGTTGGCGGAACTCCTGCTCCTTGTCGGCATAGTGCTTTTTGTTGCGTTCCAATTCCTTTTTCAACTGCTCGTAGACAGAAGAAATCTCGTCTTTCGTGCTGTTGAGGTCGTCGATTTGCAATTGTTTTTGCGACAGCTCATTGTTGAGTTTCTCCACGGTGTCTTCGAGCTTGGCGCGAGTGGCTTCGATTTCAGCCATCTTTGCGGTGTCGCCGGTCTCGTTAAGTTTCTCGTGCAAGGCATAGAGCTCGTCGTTCTGGCTTTGGATTGTGGACCGCATGCTTGCCAACTCATTGTTGCGCACGGCAAGTTCGTTTTGGAGCTTTTCCAGTTCCTCGCTGCTTGTCGCTGGGGCATTTTTCAGCGCTAACTTTTCATCTTCGGCTTCGGCGAGTTTGCGTTTTGTCTCTTCCAGCTCTAAGGTGGCCTGCGAGAGAGCCGTAATGCGTGCCGTCAGCGCTTCTGCTTCGGTTTTGGCGTTGCTTTTTATGGTCTCGAGTTCGGCGTTTAGACGCTCGATTTCCGCCTCCTTCTCGTTTGCGTCGTCGGGTTGTGATGACAATTCGGCAATGCGCGCCTCCTTCTTCGCCACGTCTGCTTTGGCGGCAAGGATTTGAGCCGCCGAGTCGGTGGCCTTGCGTTCGGCATCGGCTTTGATTTCGGCAATTTCGTTTTGCAGATTCTCGTTTGCCGCGCGCAAGTCATCGTTGTCCTGTCGCAATGCCTGCAGCGCCTCATCGTTGACAGCCGCCACTTTGATTTTGTTCATCAGACTTTTGCATTCCAGCTGATACTGCTCGCGTTCAGCCTCCGCTGAGGCAGCGCGGTTTTCCAATGTCGATATGCGGTCGTTGAGCGTGGTTTTCTGCCTGTCAAGGCTTAGAATGCGGTTTCGCAGCTCTTCGTTTTTCGTCTTGTATTCGTTCATCTGCTTTGAAGCCTCCGACGATTTGTTGGCAAGGTCCATACGGTCTTTTTGCCATTGCTGGCGAGCGGTTTCCTCCGCCTCCTGTTTGATTTGTTGCAGGAAGTCGGTGAGCGTTGATCCGATGAGGCTTCTAACGTAGTTGGCTTGCGCGTCTTTGTCGATGCATTCACGCACGTATTCCGGCAATGACGTGTTGAGCACAGAGGTTACCTTGTCGACCACTTCATCGCTTATGGCGTCTTCAACATCCTTCTGTGAGATTTTAGCCACTTCCGGAACAGGCGGTGGCAATGGCTTTTCGTTTTCTTTTTTGAACGGGTTGATGTAAGACGGCGAGTTTGTCTGCGATGAGTTCTCGTTGCCCATATCTTCTTTGTCGGGAAAACCCAACATTGCTTTTAGGTTGTTTATGATTGACATATGTTCAGTTATCTTCTGTTGTTGGTTTTACAATGATTCCTAATCCCGTCTTGCCGTTTATTCCGATTTGCAGCGGTCGGCTGAAACGCACGGAACGCAAATGGTCGGACTCGTAGATGGCAGGCATGTTGTCGAGATATTCAATGTCGCAGATGTCGCCGTTCTTGTCGTTTATGGTGAAATACCCGACGCCGAACGATGTGAGGTTCTGAAAGAAATGCGTGCCTTGGCTTGGCTCTATGCGGTATCCCGGCAGTGCAGTCTCTGCAATCACGCGTGCGGCTGAGATGTGCGCCCATTTCACGGGGATGCCCAGCGCGGGGTCGCTTGATCCCCATCGTCCGGGACCTATCAGAATATATCCCTTGTCGGCTTCTACGTATGACTTGTTGAGCTTCTCTATCTCGCGTGCCACCATGGGGTTGTTGAACGAGGAGAAGTTCTGCGTCTTGACATACACCACGTCGGTGACGCCGTCCATCATGCCGTGTCCGAGAGCGCTGGATGTCTTCATGATCAGCTGGCTGTCGGATGTCTGCATGATTTTCTCATCGAGCATTTCTTTGCGGTCGACAATTGGACGTATCTGCAACCAATATACGTTGCCTTTTGTCTCTCCGTGCTTGTCGATGCATCCGGCAAATTCGATTTCCACCGGACGACGCATCTCTTTTTCTCCTTCGGAAAGCATGAAGTCTACAATCTCAGCAAGCGGGAATGCTTTGTGTTGCAGCACGTTGGCGAATGTAACCACGCGGCGTCCGTTGCCGTATTCGCTGTCGCGAATCACTTGGTCGTAGGGGTCGAAAGTCGACACCATATAGCGCAATGAGCCATTTTTTGCCGCGTCCTGCACACGTATTTTCTTTATGTTGAACCCGTCGTCGACCTTGAATCCGCCTTCAACGTCTTTCAGGTCAAGGGCGTAGAGTTGTGTCTGTGTGTCGCGCAGGGCAAGGTCGAGAGTGCTTGTTTGCAGCACTTTGTCGGGATGTCTTGGCGAAAAACGCAGTGCCAGACCTCCGTCAACGATGTATTTACCGAGTCCTACGGCAATTTCTGCCACTCCGTCCTCGGGCATCTCGTCGTTGATGGGGTAATAGTTGAGCGAGCGGCCCACTCCTGCAAACGATGGGTAGTAGTATCCGTCGTGCTCCGCGCCAGCCACCTCTTGTATGATTATAGCCATCTTTTCTTGGTCGATAAGATTGCTTGTGGCGGTCATGTATGCTTTGCTGTCGGCATAGAACACTGACGCATAGACGCTTTTTATGGCGTCGCCGAGCAGATGCAGCATCTCCTCCTTGTTGTCGAGACGCGGCACCATATATGTGGAGTATATGCCGGCAAAGGGCTGATAATGCGAGTCTTCGAGAAGGCTTGAGCTGCGTATCGCCAACGGCTTGTCGATAACCTCAAACAAGGCAAGAAAGTCGTCTTTAAGCTGCGACGGCAGTTTTGCGTTTATGAAACAGCGCAGAATCTCCTCGTCGGGGGCGTCAGACAGGGCGATGGGATATAGGTTGTTTTCTTCCATGAATTGGTCGAAAATGTCGGTGCAGAGCACCACCGTTCGCGGAATTGACACAGTGACGCCGTCAAAATTGTCGCATATCGGATATTTCTTTATGATAGAGTCGATGAAAGCCAGACCGCGTCCCTTGCCGCCAAGTGAGCCTTGGCCGATGCGGGCGAAATTGGAGTAGTAGTCGAAGCGGTTTTTCTTGAAAATGGCAACGACTCCTTTGTTCTTCATCCTGCGGTATTTCACAATCAGGTTGAAGAAGAATTTCTTTACCTCTGCCGCCTCGCTGATTTCGCGGAAACGATGGGCTTGAATGATTTCGGCGATGGGAAACATCGCGCGCGAATACAGCCACCGCGAGATGTCGTTGCGTGAGGCGTGGTACAGCAGCGACTCGTCTGGAATTTTGAATAGGTTGTCCTGAAACTCTTTCAGGTCGGTTATGCGCATCACTTCCTCTCCGGTCTCGGGGTTGCGTATCACAAAATCACCGAAACCGAAATTGTCGGTGATGATGCGTCCAAGGTCGACAGGAAACTTCTTGGAATTCTTGTCGAGAAACGAGATGCCCATTTCTTTGGCGTAGACTGCATTCTCGGTCTCTGACGATTCCATAATGATGGGGACATAGGGGTCGATTTCCTTTATCTCTTTGGCAAGGCGGATGCCGGCGTGCTTGTCCTTCTCTCCGTCTCTGCTGAACGACACGTCGGTGATTACGCCGAGAATCTCGTTCTTGTACTTGTTGTACAAAGTCATCGCCTCCTCGTATGTGCGTGCCAAAATAACTTTTGGGCGTCCGCGCATACGGAGCATCTGCTCGTGCTCATTGAGCGCTTCGGTTGAGAAAATTAGCGATTGCTTCAGCAGAAACTTGTATAGGTGGGGCAACACTGATGAGTAGAAGCGCACGGAGTCTTCCACAAGCAGTATGGTTTGGATGCCAACTTCAAGAATGTCGTTGTCGCTGTTCATCTTGTCTTCCATCAATTTGATGATGGCAAGAAGCAGGTCGACGTTGCCGAGCCAGCTGAACACATAGTCGACGCCGGAGAAGTCTTCGTTGGCAAGACGCCGCGACACTTCGCGTGAGAATGGAGTCAATACGATAAACGGAATGTCGGGATAGCTTGACTTGATGTTTTTGGCTTCGCGGAATGTGAGTCCGATGTCGTTGCCAGGCATCGCGATGATTAAATCGAACGACTTGCTTCTTAAAAGATCGTGGGCGTCCTCGTAGCTGCTTGCCTGTGCCACGCGAGGGGGAGAACTCAGATTGAGCGATGTGTACTCAAAATACAGCTGCTCTTCGATGCGTCCGTCTTCCTCCATCATGAAGGCGTCGTAGGGCGAGGCGATGAGAAGCACGTTGTAGATGCGGCGCTGCATCAAATCTTGAAAAGCAGTGTCGCGCAAGTAGAGTTGACTAAGTTTAGCCTCGTTCATTCGTTCTCGTTTTTCTATTCTTGTACAAATTTACGGAAATCTGACGTATTATAAGAATATTTTGCCATGAATGTTTATAAAAATATGTCTGCTCTTAAATATATAATAATGTGTGTAAATAATTGGGGCTTGTTTCTGTCGCAAAAGAAGGAGAACGGGCTGAAAAAAGTTTTCGAAATAAGTGACGGAGAATCAATGTGTTGTGAAAAAAAGTTGAAAAAAGGGGCAAAAAAAGATGCGGAAAAGTTTGGCGGGAAAGGGAAAAGGCAGTACCTTTGCAACCGCAAAAGCGAAACAGACCGGTGGTCGTGAAGCTTTGGCGTGATGCCGGAGGGCGTCGGACCGGCGCGGACGCGGGGTTCTTGAAAAGAAACTTGAAAAAAAGTTCGCGAAAAATTTGGCGGTTAAAAATAAAGGCAGTACCTTTGTAACCGCTTTCCGAAAAGGAAACGGCGCAGAGAACATTGAAATGATGCGATAAAGAGACAAGACGAAGGAAGAGGGCGGAAGC
>OGYL01002348.1_pt1 | contig 13413 bp, 10 predicted proteins | sample 1576541 | NCBI WGS metagenome assembly OGYL01 (sample SAMEA3541551, study PRJEB24748) | human gut metagenome | biome: human gut; feature: human-associated habitat; material: faeces | place: China | collected 2012 | reverse complement strand
AAATTACAGCACAACTATAACCTTTTAAATATGTACTTCTGTTAATGCTTACGATCATTCCACCTGGGTGATACGATCGTTCCACAACTGTGAGCCGATCGTTCCACAAGGGTGAAACGATAAAAAAGTGTCATTTAACGGATTTAGTTGACTTAAAATCTCTTTATAAATAAAAGGAAGTTAGGAAGATCATCTGCTTACCTGCTGATTGTTTTTGTATTTTATACATAATGTATCTCTTTGAGGTAGATATATATAATTAACGGAAAGAGATCGAATGAGAAAAAGAAACTTATTATTATGTATGCTCGGCTGTACGTTGATGAGCCAAGCAGCTTACCAGGGTCGTGTTTTTGTCGATACGAATAGAAACGGCCAATATGATAAAGGGGAAAAGCTATTGAAAGGAGTTTGTGTATCGGATGGACTTCATGTCGTTAAAACGGCAGCGGATGGTAGTTTCTCTTTACCTGGATTTGAACGTGAACAGTTTATTTTTATAACAACTCCTTCTGGTTATCAGACTGACAATAAGCATTATATCCGTATTTCTGACCAGAATCGTTCGTATGATTTTGGTGTGCAGCCGTTACAAGGTTATGTGGCTCCAGACGGAAGTCATCAGTATTTACATATTGCTGATACGGAAATATTTAATACCGTCAATCAGGAAGATTGGGCGAACGAAATGCGTGATCTGGCGGCAAACGAGAAAGTTGCTTTTATGATTCATACCGGTGATATTTGCTATGAAAACGGATTGAAGAATCATATCAAGCTGATGAATACGTCGAATATGGGTTGCCCGGTCTTCTATTGTTTGGGAAATCATGACTTTGTAAAAGGAAAGTACGGAGAAGAGCTGTTCGAAAGTATCTATGGTCCTGTTTATTACTCGTTTGATTTCGGCTCGACGCATTATATCGTAACACCGATGTGGGGAGGAGATCATGCTCCGGGCTTTCAGAGAGAAGATGTTTTCCGCTGGATTGAGCAAGATCTGGCACAGCAACCGGCTGGAAAACCAATTGTTTTCTTCAACCATGATTTATGGAGTACGACCGATCAGTTTGTTTTTAAGCTAAGTGATACGGAGAAACTGGATCTGAATGATTATAATACCAAAGCTTGGGTATATGGGCATTGGCACATGCATTTTATCCGGCAGCAAGGAAAGATCAAGACAATCAGTACGTCAACCCTGGATAAAGGAGGGATAGACCGTTCGGTTAGTGCCGTCCGTATGATCCATGCTGATCGGGATGGTAATATTACCAGTCAGCTGCGTTATACGTATCTGAATCATTCCCTGCAATTTGCCTCGATAGCCAACGATGCCTGTGCGGTTGATGCCGAAGGTAATTTGAAGATGTCTGTCAATGCTTATCATACGGTTTCTCCTTTGGCCCGTCTGACTTATTCGTGTGTTTCGGAAGGTGGGAAAGAGATCTTACGTAATCAGCCTTTGAAGGCCAATACGGATTGGAACTGGAGCGCAATATTCCGTTTGCCTGAGATTTATAAGGGACAGCGTATCTTTGTGACAGCAAAAGCCGAATGGAAGAATGGAGATGTGACGGCCCATCGGACTTCTTTTGTTTACCAGCCTGTTCAAACCGAAGGAAAACCTGCGCTGTCGTGGGTTCAAAATCTAGGAGTGAATGTTTGGTTTACGGCTCCAGTCGTTGCAGAAGAGAAGGTTTTTATGGCTACTTTGGATGAGGATTTGAAGGGCGAAGGAGCCATTATAGCATTAGATGTTCAGACGGGTAAACAACTGTGGCGGTATCCTGTCCGTAATTCTGTGAAGAATCGGATCGCTTATGAAAATCATACGGTAATTGCGCAGGATGCCGAAGGTTATTTGTATGCTGTCGATGCAGAAACCGGCAGTCTGAAATGGGAAAAGAAAATGAAAGTAGACGGGTTGCCTTCCATCATCGAAGGTGTGACGGTAGCTGACGGGAAATTGTATGCCGGAACAGGAAAGGCTTTTGGTGCTTATGATATACAAACGGGAGAAGCTATCTGGTTGAATGAAGGCTGGGGTCAGAACCAAGGCGCCACTTCAAGTCCGGTACTGGCTGGCGACGTAGCTGTGACAGGAACACAATGGAGTGGTCTTTATGGTAATGATCGGAATACGGGAAAACTCCTTTGGCGAAAGGAAGAGAGTGATATCCGTGAACGAGGAGCTTCTCCGGCATATGTAGATGGTTTGTTATATTTGGCTTCGGGCAATGCCTTTTTCATCATCGAACCCAAGAGTGGAAATACCATTATACGAAAAGAAATGCCTTATAATGTGAATACGACATCAACTCCGCTGGTAACCGATAAATGGATTATTTTCGGTACGCAGAATAATGGACTAGTGGCATTAGACCGCTCAACATTAGAGCAGGCTTGGCAGGTTAATACAGAAGCTTCATTGATTTACACTTCGCCTTATTCCCGTTATCCGGTGTGTACCGTCGAATCTAGTCCTATATTATATAAAGGTATAGTCTATTTTGGCGCTTCGGATGGCGTTATCTATGGCGTAAATCCGAAAGAAGGGCGAGTGGTTTGGAAACATAAGATAGGAGCGCCCCTGTTTGGTAAGATTACTGTAGCAGGTAATTCTTTGTATGCAGCCGACTATGGCGGAAATGTTTACCGGTTTAATATGTAATCCATAAACATGCATGGAGACGTCATCCGTGATTGGTTCGGATGACGTTTCTATTTTAGCTGACCTTTTCCTTGACGGACAATCTCGAACTCGTCGGTTGTACAATCTACTACCGTAGAAGGTTCTAATCCACCGTAACCTCCGTCGATAACTAGATCAACACGACCATCGTATTTCTCGGCAATTAATTCCGGATCAGTTGAATACTCCAAGATTTCATCATCGTCATCATGTACAGACATGGTGAGTAATGGATTACCTAATTCTTGAACAATCGTCCGGACAATGTTATTATCCGGTACACGAATACCTACTTCTTTCCGGTTCTTGTAAATCTTGGGCAATTCGTTGCTGGTTGGTAGAATAAATGTAAAAGGTCCGGGCAAATTCTTTTTCATCAACTTGAAAGCCGCGTTATTCACTTTGGCATATTCACTCAAGTTAGACAGATCATAACAAATAATAGACAGGTTACTCTTTTGAGGATTAACACCTTTGATCTGACAAATCTTTTCGACTGCACGCACATTCAAGGCATCACATCCAATAGCATAAACTGTATCCGTGGGATAAATGATCAAACCTCCGTCTTGTAGCGTATGGATTACTTTAGCTACTTCGCGCGGATTGGGATTTTCTTCATAGATTTTTAGTAACATATTTGCTTCCTTGATAATTAAAAGGAAAAGTTGACTGCTGCCAGAGTTGACAGAACAAGTCAACTTTCCTATATGGATTTATCCGTAAATGATATGTCCGTTTTCATCGGTATACTCTTCGAAACCTTTACTGTATTGGTTCATGGCACGAAGACTCATACCCATACTTGAGAAACCTCCGTCGTGATATAAGTTCTGCATCGTTACTTTACGAGTAAAGTCTGAGAACATCATAACGCAGTAATTGGCACATTCTTCAGCATTGGCATTTCCCAGCGGACTCATCTTGTTGGCGAAGTCCATCAGGTGTTCCATTCCTTTCACACCGTTTCCGGCAGTAGTCGGAGTTGGAGACTGAGAAATTGTATTGATACGTACGTTCTTTTCACGGCCATAGATATAACCGAAGCTACGGGCAATTGATTCCAACAAACTCTTGGCGTCAGCCATATCGTTATAACCAAAGAAAGTACGTTGTGCAGCTACGTAAGTCAGAGCTACTACTGAACCGTATTCAGCAATGGCATCCTGCTTTTTGGCAACCTGCAACATCTTATGGAAAGAAATAGCTGAAATGTCTAAAGTCTTTTCCAGCATGTTATAATCTAAATCATCATACGTCCGCTTTTTACGAACATTCGGACTCATTCCGATAGAATGAAGAACAAAATCAACAGGTCCGCCTAAGATTTCAACTGATTTGGAGAATACATTCTGCAAATCTTCTACACTGGTAGCATCAGCCGGGATTACTTGAGCATTCAGTTTCGTGGCTAATTCGTCCACTTGTCCCATACGAACAGCAATCGGAGTATTACTTAAAGTGATAGTTGCTCCTTCTTCTACGGCTTTTTCTGCAACCTTCCAGGCAATAGACATATCATTCAATGCACCGAAGATAATGCCTTTCTTGCCTTTTAATAAATCATGACTCATATATATAACCTTAAAAATTTGGCACAAAGATAGATAAAATGTGCAACATGACAAAGGTTTTGCTCTATACAAGCAGGATTTTACTCCTCTTCTGGCTTGTGGGATGGATTTGGGTCTAAATGATATTTCTTTTTGAAAGTACTGGGAGAAATACCTTCTTTCTATCTGCTTGATTATCTACATAATGCTGTGATTTGAAAATTGCTGGAGAAAAATATCAATTTTGACAACTATCAAATCATTTTTGTAAGTAAGAAGGTGAGATTGTTGGATACTTTTGTGAAAAAATATAACCTTAAAGTTATTTTTATGAGATGTAATTTCTTCTATAAATGTTTAGCATTCATTCTTTTCCCAATGGCTATGTATGGAAAAGCCGATTTTTCAGTTTTTAATCTTACCTGTGAACAAGTCAAGAATCCGTTAGGTATCGAAACACAACAACCTCGGTTTAGCTGGCAGATTCGTTCCTCAGAGCGGAATTTTGTGCAGTCATCGTATGAAGTCCTGGTTGCTGATTCGCCTGAACTGTTGGAGGATAATAAAGGAAATGTTTGGAGTAGTGGAAAAATGGATTCGCAAGAATCAATTCTGATACCTTTTTCGGGTAAAACTTTGAAAGCCGGAGCAACGTATTATTGGAAAGTGCGTATTTGGGATCAGGAGGGAAATGTATCGGTTTGGAGTCCGGTAAATGAGTTCTGTATGGGACTTCTCTCGGAAAAAGATTGGGAAGGAGCTTCTTGGATTTCATTTGAAAAAGATAAAAAAGAAGATATTCTTGTCCCTGGTTTGCATGGTGAAGGAGAGGTACGCAAGAAATATGGAAATGAGCGTAAATTGGGTATGTATTCTTTACCTCAGTTTCGTAAAGAATTCGAGGTGAAGAAAAAAGTGAAAAGAGCTATCGCTTACGTTTCAGGACTTGGTCATTTTGACATGTTCCTTAATGGGAAAAAAGTAGGAGATCATTTTCTGGATCCGGGATGGACAAAGTATGATAAACTTGCATTATATGTTCCGTTGGATATAACCAATCAGTTGAATTTAGGGAAGAATGCTGTTGGGGTAATATTGGGTAACGGTTTTTTTAATGTGCCTCGTGAACGTTATTTCAAACTGTTGACTTCTTATGGTGCACCACGAATGATAATGAATATCAGAGTGGAATATGCTGATGGAGAAGTAGAAAATATTGTTACTGATAAGTCATGGAAAACAATTGAAAGTCCAATTACATATAGTAGTATTTATGGTGGAGAGGATTATGATGCCAATCGGGAACAACCCGGATGGACAAAACCCGGATTTAATGATAAGAATTGGAAAGAAGCATTGAATACGGGCTGGAATACGCGGCTTTTGGCGCAAGCTTCAGCTCCATTGACCGTAAGAGACAGCATTCCTACCGTTCGTCTTTTCAAGAATCAGAAAGGGAAATGGGTATATGACTTGGGACAAAACTTTTCGGGTGTGATTCATCTGTCTATGCAATCGAAAGGAAAACAGCAAGTGAAGTTTTATCCAGCCGAACTGTTGAATCCGGACAGTACCGTTAATCAGAGTGCATCAGGTGCTCCTTTCTGGTTTGCTTATACCACGAAAGGAAATGAAAAGGTTTGTTGGCAACCCCAGTTTACGTATTATGGTTTCCGCTATGTGGAAATTGAAGGTGCAGTTCCTGCCGGACAGGACAATCCGGAATCTTTACCGGTTATTTTAGATTTAAAAGGATTACATACCTGTAACTCGGCTCCGGAAGTTGGAACATTTCATTGTTCTAAACCCTTATTTAATCAGACGTATGAGTTAATAGACTGGGCTATTCGAAGCAATATGGCCAGTGTGTTGACAGATTGTCCGCATCGGGAAAAGTTAGGTTGGTTGGAACAGGCCCATTTGATGCAATATTCGGTACAATATCGGTATAATCTGGCTCGGATGTATGAGAAAATGATGAATGACATGCGTTCTACACAGACCAAGAATGGTATGGTCCCGACAATTGCACCTGAGTTAGTAGAATTTGAAGGAGGCTTTAAGGATACACCGGAATGGGGCAGTTCGTTTATCATCAGTCCGTGGTATATTTACCAGTGGTATGGTGATAGCCGGTTGATTGCGGAATATTATCCGGATATGCAACGCTACATTGACTATCTGTCTTCGCAGGCAAAAGATCATATTGTGGCCTATGGTTTGGGCGATTGGTTTGATATTGGTCCTAATGCCCCGGGCGTTTCTCAGTTGACATCCAATGGAGTTACTGCTACGGCCATCTATTATTATGATGTTTGTCTGATGCAAAAAATGGCAGATCTGTTAGGAAAGAAAGCTGATGTTGAGAAGTATAAGAATCTGGCGGCAGCAATTAAGACGGCATTCAACAAAACATTCTGGAATCCGGAAACAAAACAATATGACCGGAACAGTCAGGCAGCTAATGCTGTAGCTTTATATATGGGACTGACGACGCCAGAAAATCATCAGCAGGTATATGAGAATTTGGTAAAAGATATACGTTCAAGAAACAATGCGTTGACAGCAGGCGATGTGGGTTATCGTTATGTTTTGCGTGCCTTGGAAGCAGGAGGCGCATCCGATATCATTTATGATATGAACAGTAAATACGATACTCCGGGATATGGTTGGCAATTAGCCCATGGAGCAACGGCATTAACTGAATCTTGGCAAGCCTATGGTTTTGTCTCCAACAATCACTTTATGTTGGGACACTTGATGGAATGGCTTTTCAGTGGTTTGGGTGGTATTCGTCAGGATGAGGCGTCCGTTGCATTTAAACATATTGTTATCAAGCCCTCTCCGGTGGGTGACGTTCGAAGTGCCCGCACGTCCTATGAATCTCCTTATGGAACGATTGTCTCAGATTGGAAAGAGACAGATGAAAAATTCACCATCCGGGTTGAGATTCCTGCCAATAGTTCTGCATCTGTCTATTTGCCAACAACACAGGTTGATCAAATTACCGAAAGTGGAATAGCCATAAAAGATCTTTCCTCTGCTACTATTCGCCAGGAAAATGGTTATACAGTCGTCACCGTTGGTTCCGGAATTTATGAGTTTGAGGAGAGGGAATAGGTCGGATTTTTATAAGGAATAAGTGGCATGAGAAAGTTGTTATCTTCTCCTTGGCATTGGAAAAATATCAAACAGCAGATACCAGGAAATGAATATCAAATGTGCGACTATGGTCTGATGGAAGATTATGATGTGGTTGAGTAACGGCTAGTTGTATACATTGGAATGAAAACGTAATCCGTGGTTTTGTGTTTAAGCCTTTCGTTATCGAGGGCAGACGTAGTATTGCGTCGGGTATTAGCGTAGCGTTGCGCTAACACTCGGCGCAATGTTGTGTTAGGACCCGACGTAACCTTACGTTGATTCCCGACGCCGTGTTGCGCTTATGTGTCACGTGGAATAGCGTTTTCTGCTTCTTGCTGATTGAGTTAGGAAAAGCTCTGTTCAGGAAGTGTTGAATTCATTTGTGGGTGAATCCTATGGAAAAGTCGTCAGAACTGAATAAATATTCGTACATTTGTCGGAAACCAATAAAATCAAATGTGTTTATGGCTAAGTATAACCGGATTCTTTTGAAGTTGAGCGGTGAATCGCTCATGGGAAGCAAACAATATGGTATTGATGAAGTACGCTTAAACGAATATGCTGAACAGATCAAGGAAATAGCTGAAATGGGCGTTCAGATTGGTATCGTTATCGGTGGAGGTAATATTTTCCGTGGCTTAAGTGGCGCATCCAAAGGATTCGACCGGGTGAAAGGTGATCAGATGGGTATGCTGGCTACGGTTATCAATAGTTTGGCTTTGAGTTCGGCGTTGACGGCTTTAGGTGTGAAGGCAAAGGTGCTGACGGCTATCCGTATGGAACCGATCGGTGAATTCTACAACAAGTGGCGTGCTATCGAACTGTTGGAACAAGGTTATGTAGTCATCATGTCGGGCGGAACCGGTAATCCTTTCTTCACGACTGATACGGGTTCTTCGTTGCGCGGTATAGAGATTGAAGCAGATGTGATGTTGAAGGGAACACGTGTAGATGGTATTTATACGGCAGATCCCGAGAAAGATCCGACGGCTGTGAAGTTTTCGGATATTACCTATGATGAAATCTATACGCGTGGTTTGAAAGTGATGGATCTGACCGCAACGACCATGTGTAAGGAAAATAACTTGCCGATTATTGTCTTTAATATGGACAAGAACGGAAATCTGAAGAAAGTGATGGATGGTGAAGACATCGGTACGTATGTGCATAATTAAAGATACTTTTTCAGACTGATTTCTTATGAGAAGGAAGAAGACAAGTTCATCATTGATCCTGATCCCGGTCATGCTTTCTTTCTTTGTGATGGGATTTGTGGATTTGGTGGGAGTCGCAGCCAATCATATGCAAGCAGACTTTGCCTTGTCGGACACAATGGCTAATTTGTGTCCGGCCATGGTCTTTTTATGGTTTCTGTTGTTTTCCATACCTGCCGGAATCTTGATGAATTACATCGGCAGACGCAAGACGGTATTATTGAGTCTGTTTATAACGACAGTGTCTTTGCTGATACCTTTGTTGCGTTATGAATTTGTCATGATGCTGATTTCTTTCTCCTTGTTAGGTATAGGAAATGTCTTGTTGCAGGTTTCGTTGAATCCGCTGGTATCGAATGTCGTTTCCAAGCGGCATTTGGCAAGTTCTCTTTCTTTTGGACAGTTCATCAAGGGCATTGCTTCTTTCTTGGCCCCGTTTATTGCCAGTTGGGCGGCACTCACGATGGATGAGTGGCGTGAATTATATCCGGTTTTTATGTTGATTACCATTGTCTCTATCATTGGTCTGGGATTTACATCCATTGAAGAACTGGATGATTATTCAGAAAGTGATTCTCTGAAAAGTTATGGCAGATTATTTGGAAATCCATTGATCCGCTTGATCTGGATAGGCATTATATGTCACGTTGGAATAGATGTGGGGATTAACCTGACGGCTCCTAAGATTTTTGTAGAGCGGCTGGGCTTTTTGGTTGCCGATGCCAGTATGGCCGGCAGTGTGTATTTTCTTTCCCGGACGATTGGCTGCTTGATTGGGGCAGTGGTGTTGCAATACATAGCGTCCGAACGCTTTTTCCGTTGGAGCGTTTTGGGATTGCTGTTTGCTTTAATCGGTTTGTCGTTTGCCTTCACATTAGAACAATTGTATGTAGTACTGCTGGTTTTGGGAATCGGCAATGCCAATATCTTTTCCATCTTGATATCTAAAGTGCTGAATGCTTTCTCTGACAAGAAGAATGAAGTATCCGGGTTGATGATTACAGGGCTGTGTGGCGGTGCTTTGTTCGTTTTGCCGATGGGAATTGTTTCCGATTGGATTGATTCGCAGGCCGGAGCGCTGATCATACTGGGGTTAGGAGCCTTGTATCTGACTTATTTGTCCGGTTATTTTAAGAAACATCCAGATTTGCCACAAGCGTAGTCTTTGTGGCATGGGATTTCCGGTTATAGGACAAAGAGTTGGATGTTACTAACATTCTGAAATAAACAGGCCTCAAAAAAGGACTTGCGGCTTGCAAAGTTTAAATTCTTTTCATTACCTTTGTTTATAATTAAAAAATCAAAAGATAACTGGCTTTAGAATGAAAGAAAAACGGAGCTGGTTGGCAGAAGAAAAAGCAAGGAAGAAAATTAATCTTGATAATAAAAACGAATAAAATTGGTATAGATATGGTTGATACAAAGAAGTTTGTGAAAGAAGCAGAAGAGAAAATGGAATCTGCTATCCTTTATTTGGATGAACAGTTGGCTCGTATCCGCGCAGGAAAGGCGAATCCGAAAATTCTGGATGGAATTCGTGTTCCTTATTATGGCAGTATGGCTCCGTTAAGTAATGTTGCTTCCATCAATACTCCGGATGCGAAGACAATCGTCATTACACCGTGGGAAAAGAACTTGATCAAGGAAATCGAAAAGGCGATCTTGAACTCTGAAGTTGGTATTACTCCGGAAAACAATGGTGAAATCATCCGTTTAGGTATTCCTCCATTGACTGAAGAGCGTCGTCGCCAGTTGGCAAAGCAATCTAAGCAGGAAACGGAAACGGCGAAAATCAGTATCCGTAACGCCCGTCGTGATGCTATTGAAGCTTTGAAGAAGAGCATCAAGACAGACGGTGTTCCTGAAGATGTGGAAAAAGATGCAGAGGCAGAAGTTCAGAAAGTTCATGATAAGTTTATCAAGAAAGTAGATGAACTGTATATTGCCAAAGAAAAAGAAATAATGACGGTTTAATGAAAGGTTTGGTAATTAAAAATACGGGTAGTTGGTATACCGTTTATACGGAAGACGGAAGATATGTTGAGAGTAAGATCAAAGGTAATTTCCGTCTGAAAGGTATTCGGACTACCAATCCGGTGGCTGTTGGTGACCGGGTTGAAATAGAAGAAAACCGTGAAGGTACGGCGTTTATCTGTCAGATTGAAGATAGGAAGAACTATATTATTCGCCGTGCATCGAATTTGTCTAAACAGGCGCATATCATTGCTGCCAATGTAGACCAGGCGATGCTGATCGTAACGGTCAATTACCCGATTACCACGACTGTTTTTATTGATCGTTTTCTGGCAACAGCCGAAGCTTATCGGGTCCCGGTTAAACTGGTGTTCAATAAGATTGACCGGTATAAAGGAGAAGACTGGGAATACATGCAGGGCTTGATTCATTTATATACGACTATCGGTTATCCGTGTACGACTTTATGTGCCAAGACCGAAGAAGGATTGGATGGATTAAGAGCGGATCTGAAAGATAAGATTACTTTGCTTTCCGGTCATTCGGGTGTAGGTAAATCTACAATTATCAATAAACTGATTCCGGGCGTAAGTTTGCGTACGGGTGATATTTCTGAGTATCACAATAAAGGTATGCATACAACGACCTTTTCGGAAATGGTGGCATTGCCCGAAGGTGGTTACCTGATTGATACGCCGGGTATCAAAGGGTTTGGAACCATCGATATGGAAGATGCGGAGATTTCACATTATTTCCCTGAAATATTCAAGATCTCTGCCGGATGTAAGTTTAATAATTGTACGCACCGTCATGAACCGGGTTGTGCGGTATTACAGGCTGTAGAGGAACATTATATTAGCGAATCACGCTATAAAAGTTATTTGAGTATCTTAGAAGATAAAGAAGAAAGTAAATATAGGGAAGAATATTAAGTTGTATTCTTTCTTTAGCTTATAAAACTCCCGAGTTTCGTTTTCAAAAGTCATGAACTTTAAAATCGGAATTCGGGAGTTTTAGAAATAACCCTCATCAAAGTATAGGATCTTTAATAGACAATGAAAATGAAAAGTTTTACCTTATTGCGTATCGGTTTGTATGTCTTGTTGGCATGGGTATGTGGTTTCCCGCTGTTTGCACAAGATATAGTTCATAAAGCTCCGGCTCCTTTGTATCGTGATCCGGTAACAGATGGTGCGGCCGATCCGGTAGTTGTTTGGAATCAGGAAGCCAAAAGCTGGTGGATGTTATATACCCAGCGCCGGGCAAACTTGGATGCGCCGGATGTGGCGTATTGTTATGGAACGAAAATTGGTGTGGCCGAATCGACAGATCATGGACAAACCTGGGTGTATCGGGGAACATTAGATTTGGAATTCGAAGAAGGTCATAATACATTCTGGGCTCCTGAAGTGGTTTATCGGGATGGTGAATACCACATGTTTGTGGCTTATATCCGTGGTGTTCGTAGTCATTGGGGCGGAGACAAGCAGATTGTACATTATACCAGTCGTAATTTGTGGGATTGGAAATGTGTAGGTCCGTTGAAATTATCGTCCAATTCGGTGATCGATGCTACGGTTTATCAGAAGCCGGATGGTCGTTGGCGTATGTGGTACAAGGATGAAGCGGCAGGATCGCATACCTTGATGGCGGAAAGTAAGAATTTGCATGACTGGTCGGCTTCGAAGGTTGTTATCGACGGTGATGCTCACGAAGGACCTAAGGTATTTCGTTTCCGTGGATACTTCTGGATGTTGACGGATGAATGGAAAGGTCTTCGCATCTATCGTTCCAAAGACTTGGATAAATGGGAAAAACAAGGCTTGATTTTAGGAGAAGCTAGTTCGAGACCGGAAGATACACCCAGTGGGGCTCATGCCGATGTGGTTGTTACCAATCATCGGGCTTATATCTTTTATTTCACGCATCCGGGACGAACCAGTCATAACGAGGCGCCTCTGGGTGAAAACGGCGTTTTGCCATACGACTTACGCCGTTCGTCTATCCAGGTGGCTCAGTTGGTTTTCAAAGACGGCACATTGACCTGCGATCATGATGCCGATTTTGAATTCTATTTACCCGACGAAACAGAATAAATTCATTGAAAGCATATTGAAGTCATGCTTTATTCCTTTCAGAATACGGAAGGAAATAAGGCATGACTTTTTTGTTTTTACTGTTTTAGTCCTGTCTTTTCTTCATTTATTCTTAACAAACTAATTAATTCACCAATGTGAATTAATCAATTCATAACTGTGATTCAATTAATTCATATATGTGATTTATTTAATTCACATTGGTGAATCAAATAATATATCGTATGTTTTTTATGAGTTTCCTATTGTATAAAGATGAATTTCTGTTGTTTAGAAAGGAATTGTAATCAATGAAAACCTGGAAGATAAGTAGGATATGGAGATCAGGGTTTTTATGGGTTAAGTTGTTTTCTGGGGAAAATATCTCTATTTTTGCAATAAATACCCAAGGAATATAGGAATGCAGACATGGAGCCTATAGAAAAGTGGAATCGGTTTATGGCAGGTGATGATGACGCTTATGCTAGTCTTTACGAAGAATACGTACAAGACCTGTATCAATATGGGCTGTGCTTTACTTCGGATACAGAGTTGGTGAAAGACTGTATTCAGGATCTGTTTGTCTATCTGTATGCCAATCGGAGCCATTTAGAGATATCCTGTCAAGTTAAAACCTACTTGCTGGTTTCCTTGAAGCATAATATTTGTAGAAGTTTACTGCGTAGCCAAAAGTATGATTCCTTAGAGGAAGAGATTCCTTTCCTTGCAGAAATGAGTGTGGAAGACCAATTTATTGA
>OGYL01002347.1_pt1 | contig 13413 bp, 6 predicted proteins | sample 1576541 | NCBI WGS metagenome assembly OGYL01 (sample SAMEA3541551, study PRJEB24748) | human gut metagenome | biome: human gut; feature: human-associated habitat; material: faeces | place: China | collected 2012 | reverse complement strand
AAAGTCATCTATTGCTTTCTGCGCAAATTTAGTCTGATTATCTATAACTTCCGCGTACCCAACAAGATGCGGATATTCCTCATTGAATACTTCAAATATCTTCTCTGCGTGAGTATGATTCTTTGCAAATATTATTGTTTTTCCTATCTTCTGCCCGTAATCTATCTTGATTCCATTATCCATAAATACACGTAAGACTTTTCTTATTGTATCCTTGTTGAATAACCAGGAATTAAGCGCAGCGGACTCTATCTTATCCGTTACATCCCCAGACTCTGTCACAAATGTTTTCTCATACTCTTCCTTATCTGCGTCCGAAAGTTCTTCATATACAATTCCCTCATCAAGGAACTTTACCTTGCTCTCAATTGTCATATAATCAACAAGATATTCATCCTCAACAGCCTGTGCAAGATCATAGCCATATGTAGGAACTCCATTTGCAAGTTCAAATATATCATAAGTATTCTTGTCCACTTCATCCTTCGGTGTCGCCGTAAGTCCCACAAGCGGTGCATCAAAATAAGTGAATATATCTTTATACTTGTTATATATTGACCTGTGCGCCTCATCACATATGATCAGATCAAAATGTCCACAGGTAAATATTCTTCCGTCCTTGTCACTTGCACTGTCAACGCATCCGATCATGGTCTGGTATGTGGAGAACACACACCTTGCATTATAATTATTCTTCTCCTCCACCAGATTCGTACAGGACAAGTCTTGCAACCTGTCCATAAAACTACGCTTTGCCTGAGTGACAAGCGAATTTCTATCTGCCAGAAACAGAATATTCTTCACCCATCCGGCATTTATCAGTATCTTGCAAAGTGCGATTACTGTTCGTGTCTTACCAGAACCTGTAGCCATGACTAGCAATGCTTTTCTTCTGTTCTTCTGGTCAAATGCATCGCACACTGCTTTTATCGCTGCCTCCTGATAATAACGTCCGGCAATTGTCTTATCTACCGTTACGTTTCTGAGACTTGTCCTCATAGACCTCAGATTAAACCACTTTTCCAGATCCCTCTTAGAGTAAATGCACGAACACATTCTCTCCGGATATTGTCCATCAATAATATGCGTCTCAAATCCATTTGTAAGGAAGATAACAGGTCTTCTGCCATACTTTCTCTCAATGCTGTCAGCATACTCCTTCGCCTGATATCTGCCTGCCTCAACTCCGACACATGTCTTCTTTGCCTCTATAATAGCAAGTGGTCTCTGTGTATCATCATAGAGCACATAGTCCACCCGTCCATTTCCTGACCTGCTAGGAACACCGTCAACTTCAACTTCATCAATCCAGTCTGAACCCTGTACCCATCCTGCGTCCTCAAGCATAGCATCTATATAGAGTTTCCTTGTCTCGAACTCAGATATATCAAGCGGATGCTGCTTATAACGCTTCCTCTGTACCTGACTGCGTGCAGATAACTTCTCCTTGAGATCTGCATTTTCCTCAGCCAATGTCTTTAGATCTATCTTCTGTCTTTCAATCTCTTCCTGATTCTGGCGAATCAACTCTTCCTGTTCTTTGAGCTGGCTCTTTGCATTCTCAGCATTCTCCCTGGATTTCTTGGCATTTTCACGTCTGTTCAATATGGCTTTTCTATCAAATTCTCTCTGCTCATATCCCCGTACATAACAACATGAAATAAAGTCCATAAATATATGCAGATTCTCCAGGCAAAGCATAGCCTCGTCAAATCCCTGACGCCTGTTATTGTGAGCCACACTGTTGCCTTTTCTTCGTATATAATCCAATCGTCTCCACAGATCATTTCCCACATAATCTCTGAAGTCCTCTGAATTCAATAAACTGTGAAGATTATCCTGATACGGCGCTTCAAGTGATGTCTCAACTGAATAAATCCATTTTATAGCAAACTCCATAGCCCTGCGGCAATTGAGTATACATGCATCGGGATCCATGAGGATTATTTTCTCAGCCGATATTGCAATCCCAGCAAATGTGGCAAATCTTGGTTCATCCCTTAAGAAGTCAAAATTATTCATACTTTTCTACCTCCTCCCCTTTGTCTTGTCGGTATATTATAAACACATTATATAGGTAAGTAATCAGTTGTTCCAGTAGTTTGATGAGAGAGAGCAATTTTGATTTGTCGACATGTTTGATAAAGTCTACAAATTGTTCTTGCAACTCAATTGGCGGAACTGTCACATCTAACATTTTCATTTTAGCACCGGTCAAATGAGATATTGTCGCCTTAGCTCCTTCAATAGCAGCAAAACCACCATTCTCACAATTATACTTAAACCACCATGACAAATAATCTGGTAAAATTATGTTTTGGTTGCATCTCACCCTATGAAGTGCCTTTTGAAAATAACATTTCTTAACCTGATTATGCCAAACTGCACATCTACCGATCTCTCCACCTTCACAGACAAGTAAATCTCCATCCTCAAGACAAAATTCTTCACGATCTTTTTCATTAAAATCCATTTCATTCAAATTACCTAATTCAAATCTAAACCATTGAACATTGAAATTAGCTAAATAAGGATATTTACATGTACCTATCTGATGTTTAGCATCGAGCATTTTACCTAATCTTGAAGTAGTAATATCAGAAAACTGCTTACATTCCCATTTTCTATCATTATGAATAACATCACCAAACATCTCCACAAATCGGGCTTTGATAATATAATCTAGTGCATTTAATTGATCTTTTCTCTTTTGGATAATGGATTCTACTTTTTCCAAAATTTTTACAATTTTATCCTGTTTTGATAACTCTGGACAAGTAATTTCCAATTTTGCCAAATCTGTTTTATTAAACCCTGCTTGAGCAGCCCTTGAGCCTACATTTAAAATAGCGTACTGAAAATACGAAGATTTCAAATAGTAATACAAAAACCTTTTACGAATTATATCTGTATCAGGAATAGTGCGCATTATCGCAACATTATATGCACCTGCTATGCCAGTTAAAACCTTTCCAATTGATGCGCCATATCTAGCTATAAGAACATCATCCTCTGTACAAGTTTTTATACAATTACTAATTTTAATATATTCAGGTGTCACTTTTTCACTTTGTGTAAAATCTCGTATTTGAAGCATACGAATATATCCTTCTTGTTCAGCAAACGACCATTCTTCTTTAGGTGGCTGTGAACCGCCTTGAAAATCACATATATCTAGTAATCTCATCCACATCATTCATACAAATACGAATTTGAGGCTTGTGAATCATAAATATATATCCACAACAAATACATCATGCAATATACCGTCTATGCGATACCTTTACATTATTTTGATTAACTATCGCGTACTGCATAGTCGTATCTATCTGTGAGTGTCCCAATATCTTCTGCACCTGCTCTATCGGCATTCCTTTATCGATAGCTCTGGTTGCCATTGTTCTTCTAAATTTATGTGGATGTATTTTGTCTATATTCAATTTTCTTCCCAGTTCTCTAACCCTTATCTCAACTCCACTTATCTTTAATCTTGCATGCGGCGCATCAAGAGTGACAAATAAAGCTGGATTATCATCCGTCCTGCTCTCTATATATTCTTGCAAATGCAGCTTTGCCTTTGCATCGAAATAAACTCTTCTTTCCTTATCACCTTTACCGAATACTATGCATTCCCGCTCTTCAAAATCAATATCCGATATATTTAAACCTACCAATTCGCCTACTCGTATACCGGTTGAATACAATAGATCAATCATGGCAAGATCCCTGACGCACGTACAATTATCACGAAGTTTTTCAATCATTTCATCAGTTATAGTTTCCTTAACTGGCTGTTTCGTCTTTATTTTATGTATTCGCCTCATAGGACTCTTCAGTATGTAGTCCTCTTCTTCAAGCCAGCTAAAAAAGCTCGACATATTTCTCCGGACATTGTCTACAGTTACTTTGCTGCAATTATTAACCTTCTGATAATCAACAAGATACCCTCTTATCTCGTCAGTCGTTATCTTTCTGATAGGTGTGTCAATACTTCCAAGCATATGCTCAATAGTAACACGATAATACTGCAAAGTTCTTTCAGAACATCCCTCAATCTGCTTTGCGTCAATAAACATTTTCAAATATTCCACATTAGGGATTTCTTCTGTCTTAGCCTCATTCTCTGCCAAATGTTTAAGTAACGTCTCCTGTAATTTCTTCATCTGAGATATATTCAGATAATCTGCCATCTCGTTAAGTATCTTGACTAATTTTTCTTCCATGCTAGTATTCTCCTTTCAGATTCTACCAACATCCTTCACCAGTCAAACCTTATTTAATTCTTATTTCTATACATTAAACACATTTTGAGCAAACATATGCTATAAATTATTATCCAAAATATTTCTGCATCAAACTATCAAACAATAACTGAGCCTCATCAAGGGCCTTTTGTACAACAACTTTTGATTTGTCGACTTGGTGGACGAAGGCGGCAAACTGTTCTTGAAGTTCTATTGGTGGTAAGGCAATGGGTATTGTATCCAAATTTGCCCTATTTAACTTCTTCTGATCAATTCCTGTTACCCAGATACTAATATCCATGAAGTTGATATGATACATTAAATAAATCATATTACATTCATCGGTACATTGCTGAACATGCGCGTGATTATTTACCCATATTTTTCCAGACGCTAAAAAAGCAATAGGTTTACTACGCAATTCTAAAGCCTTTCCATCTTCAGAAATCAAAAGGAAGTCACCGTCTTGTCTATAATCATTTATGTAATCTACAATCCCAGTTGCCCCATAATATGGATATATCCCTTGCATTCTTTTTCTATCTGCGTCTTTTACTGGCTTTCTCTTAGAATCAAGATTAATAGTAATATCTTTAAAAGGCTTTCCTCCCCATCGTTCAGATCCATATTTTACATCACCAAACATCTCTACAAATCGGGCTTTGATAAGGCTATCTAATAACTCTAACTCCCTTTTTCTTGCACTAATTACTTTTTCACATCGTCCTAAGATTTCCACGATATTTTTTTGCTTATCGAGTGAATCATAATTAAACTCTTCACTTTTATAATCTTTAAAGTAAATATGAGGTATTGTCGCACCAGAAAAATACTTTTCCAAATGCATATGCCCTACAACATAATATAGATATTTTGGCAACACATTATCTTTTGGCAAAAGATATTGCATTGTTCCAATAACAGACGATTTAGCCGTATGAAACGTAGTTCTTCCAATTCCTGCCCCATCTTTAACAATAGCAACATATGGTTTTTCCTGATGATAAAAATCCACATTTCCTATATAACCCGAGGCCCCATAAATTGGATAATCACCTGTCATCCCCAAAATATCTGATTGTTTTAAACTAGAAGAACCTCTTTCACATACATCTTCTAATTTCAATTTCATCTACACTATTCCACAAGCTCGCCATTTATTTTTATGTTGTATGCCGAACATATGTTTGTTATAGTATATTTGGTGCTACCCTATTCGGTAGGCGGTTAGCCTTCGCCACAGGAGTTTATAGCCTGTGTTAACATAGATAAATCCACTTGTGGAAATCTATACGGAGGTTTGTGCTTATGCTTACAACGGAACTTTTTATAGCCATCATCAGCTTATGCATTACATGCTTTGCTCTTGGTTATGCCGTTGGCTCTAAGAGCAATGATAAGAAATAAGACAAAAAAGTAACCGCCCTGTCCTGACAAAACTTGGCGGTTACTTTTTTGTAAGCGTAATATCAGGGCTAACCGTCTATCGGTAGCACCTTTTAATAATATATTAGCATCCAACCGCTTTCATGTCAAACATATATTCGATTGTCATTTACTCATACAAATACGAATTTGCTAAAGTCGAGTTTGTTTTCCCCTTTCCTAATATTTTCAATCAATTACTGGTTATCATCAGCCAGCAATTTCTCAAGTTCATCCATTTCCTGACTTATCTGTCTCTCCAGATCTCTTATATTTGACATTATCTCAGATGTAGGCGGATACTCTACTGGTGTATACTCTACTTCCTTGTACTTATTGATGCTGAGGTCGTAAGCATTGTCCACTATCTCTTCCTTTGACACAAAGAATGACTTGTCCGTTCGCTTTCTGTCATTTTCTTTGTCAAGATGTGCAAATCTCTCTATTATGTCAGGTATATCGTTATCATTTACCGGTGTTCTCTTATCGTCAAGACTGTATCCGTCTGCTGTCATATCATAGAACCATACTTTGTCCGTTCCACCGTGATCTGTCTTTGTAAATATCAGTATCGCAGTTGACACTCCTGCATATGGCTTAAACACTCCTGATGGCATGGAGATGACTGCCTGAAGTTTCTGATTTTCCACTATTTCTTTACGGATTGCCTTATGTGCTGCAGACGAGCCAAATAGCACTCCATCCGGAACTATACATGCACATCTGCCGCCTACCTGCAATATCCTTATGAACAATGTAAGGAACAGCAATTCTGTCTTCTTTGTCTTGCACATCTTGAGAAGATCTGCTGAAACTGATTCAGCATCCAGACTTCCCTTGAACGGTGGATTTGCAAGAACAAGTGTATATTTATTCTTATCACTATTCTGATCTGATAAGCTGTCTCTATATTCAATACATGGATTATCTATACCATGTGTCATCATATTCATAGCACCTATACGAAGCATCGTTCTATCCATATCATATCCATAGAACATATGATTCATATAGTGATCTCTATTTGCTTTGTTATAAAAGATGTCTTCTTTCTTCTTTTCTCTGAGGTACTCCCCTGACGCAACAAGGAAACCGGATGTTCCACACGCAGGATCACATATCATCTCGTCTGCTGCCGGATCCATCATCTCAACCATCATACGGATGATGTGTCTCGGCGTCCTGAACTGACCGTTTCTTCCAGACTGTGCTATCTTTGAAAGCAAATATTCATATACATCGCCTCTCACGTCAACTGACTGGATTTCATTCATCAATTTATATATCTCATCCAGCGAATCAACAACCTTCGAAAGAAGAATCGGTGTCGGAAGCTTGAATATGGCATCATCCATATATTTTGAATATGCGCTGTTCTTGTCACTATGAAGATTTTTTATAAATGGGAAAACCCATTCCTGCATGACACTGTACATTTTCTCAGCAGGGAAATCCCTGAATACAGACCATTTGAGTTGCTTTCCGTCAATGTTTCTGTCTCCTATCTTCACCTCATCAGCAAATATACTGCTAAACGGAAGCCCTAGCATCTCGCATTCCTTTGCCTTTTTGTTGTCCACATCATCAAGATCATGGATAAACATAAGATATGTTATCTGCTCTATAACCTCAAGTGGATTGACAAGTCCACCCGCGGCAAATATGTCCCATAAACTGTCTATTTTATTCTTCAAATCCCCTGTTATCATTTGTATTCTCCTTTGCACATACAACAAACCAAAATTTGTATGGCTAAATTATACACCACGTAATATCAAAAGCAAACAAATAAAACTCCCCAGACTAGCCATTTATGAAGGGAAAATAACAGATATGGAACATCATATAAATGCAAATGAGCCATATGACAGTCCGGCATACATAGACGAACTCTCACGGATACCCGATGATTTCGACGACTTCAAATACAGTGCAGGCAGATTGCAGTTCTAATTGGTAATTTTGATTACCATTATAAAATAGTTTATACGATACAATTTTATCCAAAAGTCCTAATGCAATTGCTCCATTCTCTCCCTGAGCACTTCCTCCTCAGTGTATGTGTGCTTTCCAAGAAGTTTATCTCGTTTTCCGCCAAATGCCTTATTCAACTTGCCAAGATTGAATCCAACAAGGAATGCGGCAATAACAGTACCGGCGCCCACGCTTCCAAGACTATGTATGCAGATCAGACATGTTACGACCGACACAGCCACCATAGAACAGTCAAATCCGATCTTTACCTTTGAAAATTCAATGTGTGTGCCCTCTGAGACAGCCTGCATAACACCCTCCCCGGCAAGTGGGATAAGATTCGCCGGCAGATAAAAGAATATTCCGCCTGCTATGAATATGGTACTCACAAGCATCAAAACAACCCTGACAACTATGTTATCTGTTGATGGCAGAAATGTGGCAAGATAATTGCAGAATGTCGTGAAGTATCCAAATACTACTCCAACCACTATCTGAAGGAGATTTATCGGTTTGAAATTCTTTCGAAGTATAATGATCTGTATAAGCACCAATGCCGCATGGAATATGATCGTTGCCTTTCCCATCTCTATTCCCCATACACATGTCATCGTATATGGTATAGAGCTCACCGGTGACACTCCCAGATTGGATTTGACTGAAAGTGCTATTCCTATAGTCATAATAAACAGTCCAACAAAATACATTGGGATTCTTACCTTCATGTTCTTCATCTCTTACGTTCCTCTTTTCTGTTGTCTTTTTCGCTGCCCTTCATATTGTCGTACACCCTTACAAGAAATGACTGCAATTCTTCCGTCTCTTCCGCGGTAAATCCCCTCAGTGCCAAAGATTCAACTAAGTCAAACTTCTTATTGAGCATCTCCACATACTCTCTGCCCTTATCTGTCAAATACACGTACAGGGATCTTCTGTCCCCTGACTTTGTACTTCTCTGTATATAACCTTTATTCTCCATGCCACTCAACACAGCGGTTATCGATGCCGGCTCTATATGACATCCCGCCGCGATATCCTTCTGGCACGCCCCATCATGATCCTTCAGATAGTCCAGCACCTTGGGCTGTCCCATGGTGAGCTCTGTATCCTTTATCTGACTCAGCAATGCCTTCTGCACCATGAAATGATCCGCCATCAGCAGATAATGTATGGATTTTGTATGTTCGTCCATATGGATTCTCCTCTCCAGATAGTTATACTTCTAATTATTAGAATACTAACGATATTATACACATATTTTTACCCATGTCAAATCGAACTTCGGTCACCTCCATACGCACAAAAAAGATCCGGGATCATATGAACCACCCCGGATCTCCAATTATTCTTTATTTTATTGAGCCTTTATTTCTTTATGACTGCTTTCTTTGACACTCCTCTTTTCAGAAGGATTGTCTTATAACTCTTAAGCTTCTTCGACGGAACCTTGACGGTCATCTTGGCGTATGTCCCTGTAAATGCACCAGATCCAACTGTTTTTCCTGTCATCTGTGTATTCTTTATCACTACTGTCCTGAGCTTCTTACATCCATAGAACGCCTTGGCACCTATAGTCTTGACGTTTTTGCCCAAGGTCACCTTTGTAACCTTTACATTCTTCTTGAACGCCGCTTTTCCTATCGCTGTGACCTTAAATGTCTTGCCACCAAGCTTTATAGTGTCAGGAACCACAACTGTCTTGGTCTTCTTGACAACAGATACGAGAGTTACCGTTCCCTTGCCATTCAGGGATGCATTTGTGATCTTGTACTTGTAATTTCCATTTGCATAGATCTTACCCACAGCCGCAGTTATGTCAAAATACTTTGTCTGTGTTCCACTGTAATTACCGATTCCCATTATCACAACTTTTGCCTTGCCAAAGTCTTTATTTGACGAATATGCAACTCTGTAATCCTTGCCCGCTGTGAGTGTCCGCTTGCCGCAGGTAACCTTCACCGCTGGTGTTATTGCTTTGCCTGTATATACAGCCGACTTTGTGATTGTCACAGAGGCTTTACTTATCGCCTGCTTGTTTATTGCAAATGTAAAAGTCTTCGAGCCCTTATATCTGCCCTGACCTTTGACAACTACCTTTGCTGTACCGGCATTGGTATTGCTGCTATATGAAACTATATAGTCAGTTCCCGCATCAAGTGTTCTTCCACGTGATACAACCTTTACGGCCGGTCTTATCGCTGCGCCTGTATATGTAGTCTTGTACGAAGCATTTCCAGTTGCCGCAAATGTAATATTTGCATCAACGCTTATATCCACAACTATCCATGTCCATACAGCCTTAAATGTTATATCCTCTGATACAGCGCCGTATGCAGAATCAGCATTATAGCTTGTTCCGGCTTCATCCTGCCATGCCAGCGCATATCCAGCCCTCGATGTCTTGTAATCAGTACCATCAGACATGGTGATATTTATTTTCGACAGATCAAGAGTTGATCCCTTGTTTACAGATGACGCATACAACTGGTTGCCATTCTCATCTGTGAACACAACCTTTACCATGGTTACACTGTCGCCCTTGCTGTCTACCGGATCCTTGGAATAAATTGGATCTCCACCTATTGACACATCGCCATCAACAATGATCGTTCCATCATCTGACTTTACGCCAAATGAATTTCCACCGGTTGATCCGGATGCATCCGCCGTAACACTTCCACCAACCAGTTTGATAGAATTGTCTGCTGAGATTACCGACTCCCCATCGCCAAGTCCTGATGACTTTGCATCAACAGAGCCTCCTGTGATCTCCACATCCGATGCCGATATTGCCGAAGATACAGAATCTATGCTGTTGCTTCCACCTGCTATCTTCACAGTTCCCGCAGATTCGATTCCCTTACCATCGGACTTTATCTGTATGTTGTCTATCTCAAGATTTCCATCTGTCTTGATCGCAGACGCACCCGGGGTTGTCGCTGATATCTTGGAAGATGTATCCTTTCCAGATACCTTTACATCCGCTGCGTTACTGTTATCGCTGACGCATGTTATACCATCAGCAATCTTATTTTCTCCGCTTACCTTTATGACAAATGTTTCAGAATTGCCCGGACGAACCGTGATCTTCTTTACAGTAGCATTGTCCACGGTTATTCCACTTGCATTTCCGGTATCTACAATTACATCCTCACCATTTCCTGTGATCGTGTAATCCTTATTCTCGGTAAATGAAACTGATATGATTCCACCAGACTGTGATACCTTTACAGTTGGATTTTCCTCACTGTCTGTGAATGCTCCAACATATCTGCTGTCATTCAGTCTTCCGATGTCAATTACGAAAGGATCTGATAAAGGTGTAGTCACCTCAAGTGCCTGGCTGATCTGACCAGCCTTGACATTTGCAGTTTCTTTTACTCGGCTATACACATAATATGTAGTAAATTCCTTAAGCCCGGTAAACTGAGCACCATTCTGCCATACAAGCTTTGATGCATCAGCATCCTTTTCACTGGATATTGCATACTCGATCTCACCCACTATACCTGACACCTTGCCGCTGACAGTCACCGCATCAGATGTTACTGATGTCTTTGTCACAGTGACAACTGCGGTATTTTCTCCCTTTGCCACTGTCGCCTTGAGTGTTATGTTCGCTGAGCCATTTGCTGATGATATAACCAGTGTATCGCTGTAGCTTCCGGCACCAAGTCCATTTACCGGTTTTACAACTACTGTTGTTTTATTTCCTGCAGAAATCTGCCCTGCCGGTGATGAAACGATCTGGAATGCCGTTCCATCCTTAAGCTTGGCCTTTACATCTGTAAGGGTTGTCTCCCCGGAGTTTGACAGTTCAATAGCTGCATGATTCACATTTGAATAGCCATATACGAGGTCTGTCCATGACTTGTCAGCACTGCTACATGACAGCTTTCCAGGAGTGAGCACTTTGACAACACACGCCGCCTTTATTCCCGAGCCATCCTTAGCCGTAGCTGTGATAGTCGCCGTTCCGGCTGCGAGGGCTGTTATCTTGCCATTCTGTACGGATACCTTAGCCTTGTCTGAACTTGACCACACAAGGGATGTATCTTTTGCATCAGCAGGTGTTATCGTTGCCTTGATCTCATCACTGTCGCCCACATTAAGTGTTATGTATGTCTTGTCAAATGAGATTCCTGTAACCTTTACGGCTGGGGGCTCTGACGGAGTCTCTGTGTCTTTCTCAGACGTTGAACCCGTTGTTGATCCAGTTGAGCCAGTCGATCCGGTTGAGCCGGTTGAGCCAGTTGAAGGATCCTTCGTGTCGTCCTCTGTTGTCATGCCTCCACCTGACTCCCCGCTTATCGTCCTAAGCTCTGACGACACCTCGCTCTTTGGAACTACCTTCTGTGCTGCCTTCTCCTCATCTGTTCCGCTGTTCTTTACATACAGATAAAGTCCAGCTGCTGCACCCACAAGGCTTGCATTATAGTCCAGTGCAACCTCGTTCTGGTTATAATCTTCTGAGCTATCTACATAGGATGTACTCGAACCCGCCGGACCGCCAACCAAAGCGCCGACTAGTACATGTGCCTGCTTTGTATATGCATTTCCAGTTACAGAACCCTGATATCCGCTTGAGGCTCTGTGATGAGGGTACTTTGATGAATACTTGTTGTAACCGACAACAAAACACTTTGAACCTGCATTGTTGCCAAGTATGTACTTCATCTGACCATTTGCCCATGATGAATAATCATTCTTTCCATATATAGTATCATACAGAAGACCTGTCATCTGATGAGCAGTGTTATATCTCGCCGATCCCCAGCTGTCTATCAGGCAGAAATTGTTATCTCCTGACTGTGTCTTGCTTGCTATAAGTCCTGACTGGTTCTCCACGAACACGCTCTTCTTGGATGAATTAGGACTGTAGAGCAGAGCCGCCTGAGCCACGTTATTCCAGCAAAGAGCCCAGTTAGGATTTGTTCTGCCACCATATACATTATTGTATTTTGTTGCATATGCTGATTTTCCTGTAGCCTTGTACAGAAGAGCCGCCGCAAGGGCATAGTCATCTTCCCATGAATCTGAGTTATAGAAACCTGATGCCGGACCCGAGCTGTTCTTCTTAGCCTTAGTATCCGCATATGTGAAAAGCTTCTCCGCATAGGAAAGCGCTTTCTTATCCTTGTAATTTATATAATATGCCGCAAGTGCCGCCGCTGTCTCTGAAACGATATCTGTACATGTATCTGAATCAGATGTGAATGTTGCCTGTCCACTTCTTGATGACTGCTTTTCCGGAGCTCCCCAGTAGCCATGATCGACATTTCCATCACCGACCTGATAACAGAAAGCCTTAACCGAGCCATCACTTCCAAGGACTGTGCATCTCTCGAAATAATCAACGAATCTGTCCATGATCCTCTTATAGTGTGCCTCTGTAGCAGTATCCGCAAATGCCTCGGCAAACTCCATGTGCGCAAGCCCTAGAACTGTAGCCGAATATGCCTGTGGCAGACCAAACTTGGCATGATCTCCCGCATCATGGTATCCACCGCTGACATCCACAGTCTTTCCATTATATGTTGTTTTTGCATCCTCAGTATGGCAGTTTGATCTCCAAGAAAACTCACTCTTTGCAGATACATCACTTCCGCACATATTCGCATCATAAAGATACAGTGACTCCTGAAGAAGCTTTGCATAGTTGTACTCAACATCCGTATTGATCTCACCTGTGTTGTCCCCGGCTCCGCCAGATGATGATGAAAGTGAACCGATAAATGAGTCAAATGCACCTGACTGTGAGCTGTAGTAC
>OGYL01002338.1_pt1 | contig 13443 bp, 13 predicted proteins | sample 1576541 | NCBI WGS metagenome assembly OGYL01 (sample SAMEA3541551, study PRJEB24748) | human gut metagenome | biome: human gut; feature: human-associated habitat; material: faeces | place: China | collected 2012 | reverse complement strand
AGATGTCGTGATGTCCAAAAAGCCAAAATGTCCGCTGATAGGTCAGGACGGAAATATATTCAATCTTATGGGCATAGCCTCAAAAACGCTGAAAAGGAACGGAATGTATGATGAGGCAAAGGAAATGTGCAGCAGAATAACATCTTCGGGCAGTTACTATGAGGCATTAAATGTTATCGGCGAGTATGTTGAGATCGCTTCTATCGATGATGAACAGACAGAAGATGAGGATATGGAAATGGAGATGATGTAAATGACGTATTTGTTCATTGGAATGCTTATCGGAGCTATCGCAGGGCTTGTCATCGGTGCTGACTGTGCAATGCTCTATGCTGCAAAGCAGGAGGTCGGAAGACTGAATAAAGAGCTTAGGGAGGCATATGTTCGTGGAGAAAAGAATTAAACCAAAAGCTGATTTCAGTTTGACGCTTGGGTGTATCCCCGCAATGCTGAGAGCCACAAAGCCAGTACTTTCGGAAAGGCAGTATAAAGAATTATGTACTGAGGTTAACAAGGTCGACGGCTACCTTGAGCAGAAACGCATAATATTCAGTTATGTAGACCCAATAATCAAAGGGTGAGGTAAGCAAAATTAAATAAAAACTAATGTCGTTTTGCCAACAGCAGATCAAAAATCTGGTGCTTGCAAAGCGACTTTTCTGCTGTTGGTTCTAACGGCAGAAAGGAAAAACATGAACAGTTTTATGTCATGGGTAGGGGGAAAGAAGAATCTTCGTGACGAAGTGCTTGCAAGATTTCCGCCTTACTATGAAAGGTATATCGAGGTTTTCGGCGGTGCAGGCTGGGTGTTGTTTCATAAGCCACCGGGTATGGATTTTGAGGTGTATAACGATTTTAACGGAAATCTCTCAAATCTTTATCGGTGTGTGCGTGATAAACCCAATAAGCTGAAATACAAGTTGCGGTATGTCCTCAATTCCCGTGAAGATTTTGACCGTATCGCTTTACTTCATAAGCGTGGGATTTTTGAAAAGCTATGTGATGCAGACAGAGCGTCAAAATTCTATCAGCTCATAAGGTACAGCTATGCTTCGGGACTTGACAGCTTTGGAAGTCAGCCACATTCGAGAAATATTATGAAAAAAGACCATATTAAACATCTTAGTTGTCTGATATGGTCTTTTTATCATATTTATTCTCATCTTGAAATACGAGTTGAAAAGTCAAAATCTGCTACAGTAAATGATAATCCAGCTTCGCCGTTTCCGTTTTCATCTTTGCTATCCCATGCAAATATATCTCCGTCATTAGTATCCTCCCATAAACAACTATATTTTGCCCAATCATTTTCTTCGTATACTTCAGTGGGTTCTCCATAAGCATCTACCAACTTTTCGTACATGGTTTTATAAGCAAGGTCGCATTCAGCCTGTTTTCTGTCATGTACTCCGGTATTATATTTTTTATAATGATCATAATCTAAGTATGAGAAGTGAAATGTTATGTCGTAAACATAATCATCAGTTGTTCGGCTTGATATCTCCGCCCAGCCCCAGTTTACTCCAAATAATTTGAGATTATTGGAATCTGCTTTATATACCATGTGCTCTACATTTGAATAATACGGATCAGAATAGGTACATTCTGTAATCCACGATATGTTTTTTCTAAACCATACATTTGCCTTACTCTGAGTATTTTCTAATATATTATAAGCACCAAAAGAATAGTCTGATATTTCATTCTTTTTAGACTCTGAATCTATTTTTTCAGCTACTGATTCAGTCATAGTCTCCGTGCTTGTTTCGGTAATTGTCGTCGTTACAACTTCTGTTGTAGTAGTTGTTGTTACGTCAGCACCAGCATCTGTAATTACAGAAGTATTTACCTTAACTTTTGGTTTGCTGTTTGCATTTTTTGCAGTGTTACCGCATGAGGTAAAGGCACTTATCACCATTATAAGTGACATTATACCCAATATACTTTTCTTCATTATTATATCCTCCCTAAATTTTGTCAAACGTTCCTAAAACATCGGACCAAGAATAAACATATCCGCCAGCTTTAAGAATATCATATTGTCCGTCAAAAGATGCTATTATCAGTTCACCCTCATAATCCTGAGTTTTTGTGCCATCAATCGTCAATATTAAATCAACAAGCGTTATGTTTTCAGCTCCTGTAAATGTGCCTTGGATTGTTTCTTTATCATCGTCAGAAACTTTTTCAACGCTATTTATTTTATATGATATTTTAAAATCATCTCCATATTGACTGCTTAATTTGCCATATACTCTATCCATTTTATTATCAGAAAAATTACTTGGCATATAGTTCAAATGCGCACCATGAAATGCAGACTTTACCAATTCAACATCCTTCGTCTCGATTCCTTCAAAATAATTTTTAATTGGATCCTCATAAGAGGGTGATTTTTTTAATATCGGTGATGAGCCCGAATTATTAACTGCTAAGTACACAATGCAAACAACTAGGACAACAAGTATGACACATAGCAACGGTATCACTCTGCTGTGTTTCTTCTTTTCAATTGACTGCACATCTGATACGGCAGTGGCTTTTCCACAGTTTTTACAGAATTTTTCGTTTTGTTTTAATTCAGTTCCACAATTTCTACAATACATTTTTTTACCTCCCAATTGATTAAGTCCAATATTAGTATACCATAGTATTTTTATAATGTCAATAGATATTGTACAATAGTATTGTAATATTTATACTGGGGGCTTAATATGTTTAACGAAAGAATAAAGGAATTGCGACTTTCTTTGGGGCTTAGTCAAGTTGAATTCGGGAAAAAATTAAATATATCAAAGCAGTGCGTAAGTAATTGGGAAAATGATAATATACAACCGTCAATAGATATGTTGATCAAGATCTGTAAAACTTTTTCCGTGAATTCTGATTATCTGTTGGGAATATCATTTACGGAGAAATTAGATATTTCAAATTTGAATCTTAAGCAAAAAGGAATCATATTTGCCTTAATGTCATATTTTGATGACATTAAATAATTATCATATCAATAAAAAGAGCCGAAATCAGGCTCTTTTTCTTTGCAAAAATGAAAAGGAGAAATGCACTTTATGTTCAAAAAATCGAAAATATTAAAGAAACTCAGCGCAGGGTTCATGGCAGGACTTTGCGCTTTTTCTATGCTCGGCTCATCTATGAGCGGAGTTATCACAGCGAATGCGGCAAGTACTTCGACTGAAAACTCAGCTTTTCCGTCGGCAGATACGGTGATCGCAAAAGCGGCAACCTTGCTCGGCTCGCCGTATACCTTTGGAAACAAAGGCTACTGGTACGCATACAATCAGGGACAGTACACTCCGCTGTCGGTCGAAACAATAAATAATCTTGGCATCGACTGTTCGGGTCTTGTATACTACACGCTTACACAGCTCGGATACAAAACTTCGGGATTTTCATGGAACAACCCCGTGCCTGTTGACACAGATCATTGGCTTACAGTCAATGATAACTGCACCATAACTTACGACGGAAAGACTTCAAAGGTCGAAGTCGAAAAGAAAAACATCAAGACAACGGACCGCCCGTATTGGGAGCGTGCTGACGGTTCGGTTATTACAGCAGGTTCTGTGGTGGTCGCTCAGAATCCGGTTGGTGAGGATCACGCTTGGATATATATGGGCGAATTTGATTCAAGAAACGATGTAATAAGCTATCTGAAGTCTATCGGAGTTTCGGAAAAACTCATAAATTCAAAGACAGTAGGCGACGGCACAGGTGCAGGCGGAAAGCATTGGAGAATAGAATCCAGCGGTTCGGAGGGCGTTGTTATCAACAACAAAACTGACGGTAAGACTGCTACCGCTATGAATATGTCGGCGTTCAGGATAACAAAAAATGATGTGAAATTTGAAATAACTAAGGTTCTTGTTTCAGACAGAACGGTTAAGATTTCAGGCACAAGCAAGGTAGACGGCACGGTTGCAAAATACGGAGTATATACCGATAAGGCTTGTAAAAACAAGGTCGGCGAGATCACTATCGGCAAGGACGGAACAGGTTCCATTCAGTTACCTGAAAAGCAGTATTACGTTAAGGAGATCTCCGCACCGACAGGTTACAGTATCTCTGAAGAAGTGTTCGCATTAAAGGCTGACGAAAATATATTTGTGACCGAAGATTTTACGAGAGGCAAAATTAAGGTCAATAAGACCGCCGATGACGAGATCGTAAGCGGCAGAGAGTTCAAGGTCACAGGAAACGACGGCAGCAGTTACACCAAGAAAACCAATGCAAACGGCGTTGCCGAATTTAGCGGATTAAAGGTATACAACACATCTACGGGCAAAGCGATCACCTACACCGTATCCGAGATCAATGTAGATACAAGATACGAAGTTCCTAAGGCTCAGAATGTTACGCTGACAAGCGGAGATGTTGATCTGACTGTGAATGTGAAGTTCAACAATCAACTTAAAACGGGCTCGATAAAGATAAATAAGCAGTCCGAGGGCAATCAGAACGGCGACAGAGAGTTCACTATTACGGGCAACGGTAAGACCTACACAATAAAAACAGGTTCGGACGGTATTGCAATACTTTCCGATATTCCTGTTTACAACAGCAATAATGAGAAGATCGTGTACACCATTTCCGAGAAAAATGTTCCCGTAAGATATGTAGTTCCAGCGGATCAGACTGCAACCCTTACGGCAGATGCGACCACAACCAAGACATTCAAAAATATCCTCAAAAAGTTTACAGTTGAGGTAACAAAGCAGGATTCTGAAACAACATCAGCACAGGGCGACGGAACGCTTGCAGGAGCAGTTTACGGACTGTACAAGGACGGCGAGCTTGCCGATACCTATACGACCGATGAAAACGGATATTTCAAGACAAAAGAGTATGTCTGCGGAAACTACACTGTTCAGGAAATTTCACCAAGCGAGGGCTATCTCCTTGACGAAACAGTTTACTCAGTTGGTGCAGAAGCTGAGAATTATTTCATTGAGCATAACCCACTTTCTATGGCAGTGACTGAGGACGTTATCAAGGGAAATATCGCAATGATCAAGCATTCCGATGACGGCTCTACTCAGATAGAAACTCCAGAAGTGGGAGCTGAATTTGAAGTGTATCTGAAATCTTCGGGTTCTTATGCAAATGCTGTTGAAACAGAACGTGATTACCTGACGTGCGATGAAAACGGCTTTGCACAGACAAAGGATATGCCATACGGCGTTTACACTGTGCATCAGACAGTCGGCTGGGAGGGTACTGAGTTTATTGCTGACTTCGATGTCAACATCAGCGAGAACGGACAGACCTACCGCTATCTTATCAACAATGCAGAGTTTGAAAGCTATGTTAAGGTGGTAAAGGTCGATTCCGAAACAGGAAAAACAATTCCTTATGAGGGCGCAGGCTTTGAGATCTATGATTCAAACGGTCAGAAGATCTCAATGACTTTTGCATACCCTACCCCAACAACAATCGACACTTTCTACACAAACAGCGAGGGATATCTGATCACTCCCGAAGTTCTTCCCTACGGCGAGTATTCACTTGTTGAGGTTCAGGCTCCTTACGGCTATGCGCTTGATAAAACTCCCGTAGCATTTTCGGTTTCCTTAGAAAATGCAGAGAAAGAAAACTCGCTTACTATTGTCAAAGTTGAAAAGCAAAACACCGCTCAGAAAGGCAGGATCAGCGTTCAGAAAACAGGCGATATTTTCACAAGCGTGAATATGGCAAGCTCTGCTTATACAGACGAAAACGGCGAGCTAGTTGTCAATTCAACGACCTACACTCCCGTGTTTGCGGACGGAGATCTCAGCGGCGCAGTATTTCAGGTGATCGCTGTAGAGGATATTGTTACGCTCGACGGTACAACAAGAGCTTATGCAGGAGATGTTGTTTCAGAGATCACGACAGACGAAAACGGCTATGCTGAAACTGAGCCGCTTTATCTTGGCAAGTATGAGGTCAGAGAGATAAAAGCTCCCGATGGTTATGTGCTGAACAATGAGCCTAAAGATGTTGAAGTGACATATGCAGGACAGGAATTTGAGGTGAGAGATACTGTGAATACAGCTTTTGAAAATGAGTATCAGGGCGTGAGAATCTCGCTTTCTAAGGTTATGGAAAATGATGAACTGTTCGGGATCTACGGCAAGGACTACTATACGAGCGTTCGTTTTGGGCTATTTGCCGCAGAAGATATTACTGCCGCTGACGGTTCTGTTATCCCTGCGGACGGACTGCTTTCAGAGGTTTCACTTGATGAGAATATGACCGCAAAATTTGATGTACAGATACCTTTCGGCAGGTATTATGTCAAAGAAATTTCTACTGATGAGCATTATGTTCTAGGTGGCGAAAAGTATCTTGTGAATTTCGAATATATGGGACAGGACATCCGGACTGTGGATATTGATTGCGGACAATTCGTAAATCTTCTCAAGCGTGGCAGGATAGAGGGTCACAAGGTAGATGACAAGAGCGAACCTCTTGAAAATGCTGTGTTCGGTCTGTTTACTGCCGACTGCGTGAAGTTCAGCAGAGATACTGCAATAATGACTGCCGTTTCAGATGAGAATGGCTTTTTTGAATTTGATGACGTTCCATTTGGAAAGTATATCGTCCGTGAGATAGAAAGTCCAAGGGGATATATTCTTAGCGGTAAGGAATATGCTGTCAGCATTGCAGAGGACGGAGAGGTTATTGAGATAACTGCGGAAAACAAGCCTATTACTGTTGAGATTTCAAAACGTGATATTTACGGCAATGAGCTTGAGGGTGCTGAAATGGTGCTTGAAAATGCTGACGGTGAGACAGTTGATAAGTGGACTTCCGACGGCAAAAATCACATTGTTTCAAAGCTTGGTACGGGTGAATATGTGCTTAAAGAAATTGCCGCACCTGACGGTTATATTATTGCGACAGACATTAAGTTCAACGTTGATGTTTACGGCAATGTTACGGTAGAAAACGTTGATTCAAAAGCCGTTTCGGATAACGGCGATCCGCTTATCACTATGGTGGATGATACGACTAAGGTACAGATTTCCAAGCAGGATATTACCACAGGTGAGGAACTGCCCGGCGCAACGCTCCAGATCATTGACGAGGACGGAAATGTTGTTGAGGAATGGGTATCCACGGACGAGGCTCACTTCATCGAAGGAAAGCTGATCGCAGGCAAGGAGTACACGCTCCGTGAAACAATTGCTCCCGACGGTTACGAGATCGCAAACGAGATCAGGTTTACTGTCAACGAGGACGGTTCTGTGACCGAGGTCGTTATGTATGATGAGCATACGCCTGATCTTGAAACCCCTCCTACGGTCATAATAGATATTCCTCATACAGGTGTATCCGCAGACAATAGTGCTGAGCTTTATCTCGTAGCCACAGCGGTTATTATGGTTTTCGGTATGGTCATATACAAAAAGAACGATAAGGAACAGAGAAAGGATGATGTGAAATGAGATCTAAAAAGAAATTGATCGCAGCAGCAAGTTCGGTGTGCTTTGCAGCTATGATGTCGCTAACCGCTTATGCTTCAGGCGATGTTGCAGGGGCGGTGACAAGCACCTGGGGTGCGGCGAAATCGCAGGTCGTTTCAGTCGTAAACAATGTGGTGTTTCCCGTAATAGACGTGATACTTGCGGTTCTGCTGTTTGTGAAGATAACACTCGCATACCTCGATTATCGCAAACACGGTCAGCTTGAATGGACGCCGATCGCTATCATTTTCGGCTGTTTGATCTTTTCTCTGACCTGTCCGCTGTACATCTGGAGCATAATCTGATAGGGGGAAAATGAATATGAAAGCAAAAGTAATGACTGCAATTTTAGCGACGATTATGCTGACAATGACAGCTTGCGGAACGATCAGTCCGCCGATTCAAAATGCTGTTACGAAAACAACAGCTACTACCACAGCCGAGTCCATACACGACTCGGCTGCCTCTTCGGAGGCTGAAAGCAGTTTAGAGGATGAAAAGATAAAGACGGACACCTTTATTGCCGAATTTTTCGATTCAAATATATGCTTTGCAGATACAAGCGCATTGGTAACAGAAGCAATGAAAGGCAGTTCCTTTGAGAACGAAATTGATAACTCAAACGGTGTGAATAAAATTACTTTGAAAGGCTCAAACGGCGGCGGTATGATAGATGTTCTGTGTATTGATCTAAGTCAGAGTGATCTTGATCACGATATGGAATATATCCTTGAAAACTTCGGAGATTATTACTTCGGACAGACCTCCGCACAGATGAGCGGTATCACCGAAGATGACTTTGTTTCGAGTTACCGAATGACAAGCAGTGTTGTTACTGGAAGACCAGCAGGAAGATGTGCAGCAGGAAGATGATACCGATAATCTTAATGAACACACTGAGAATGCCGAATACCTGTCCTGAGCGGGTCATGTTCAAGAAGATGCCGAAAATATAGACGGGCAGCAAGGGCAAGATGACAGTACTGATGGTTTTCACGACAATTTCCTGAAAGTCCAGTGCTACGTTCTTTAGCGCATCTGTCTTCAGGTGGGCCAAGCCCAGTCCCAGGGTGAAGGCCAGGACGAGGGCTGTCATGACATTCATTAGCGGAGGAATGGCTACGTTGAAGTAGGGGAGGATGCCTTGGGCCTCGCTCACCTGCTCCAGCGGAACGTCCTGCTGTATGAGCGACGGGAAGAAGGTAGTACCGGTGAAGTAGGACAGGAAGCCTGCGAACAGCGTGGCACCATAGGCTATCAGTACGGTGGCCAGTAACATCTTGCCTGCTCCTTTGCCGATGTTGGCAATAGCGACGGTCACCAGCCCGACGATAATGAGCGGGATGGAGAAGTTCAGGAACTCACTGAAGATGCCGTTGAACGTGACAAAAGCCCTGATCAGCATCATGGGTAGCACATTTCCGAAGGCGATGCCCGCAGCGATGGCTATCACGATGCGGGGCAGGAGGCCGATATGTATCTTTTTCATTTAAATCTCATTTTTCCTATGAACAAATAAAGAACGCTTTTTGTTTTACAAACAGTATCAATTATGAAAACATATACGAAGGAAACAGCTATAGGAACTTATCATGCGTTGATTGAACATCTCATCGGCATGATGAACGCCTCTCCGGAGAAAGTATTCAATTTTGCTTTTTCAGGAGGCGATGGTCTGTGGCCTTTGTTTGATGTTTGGGCCTATGATTACGGCGATGTAACTCCCTGGCATCGGATGCGTATTTATTGGACCGATGAGCATCATGTTCCCATGGAACATTCGGACAGTAATTACGGCATTTTTTCCCGACTGTTGATTGATAAGGTTTCTTTTCCGTCTGATTCGGTTTTCCCCATCCTTTGTGGCAGTGTTTCCAATTTGAAGGCGGAGGCGGTTCGTTATGCCGGCAAGGTTCGTGCAGCTGTGCCCATGGTTGGCGGTATACCGGTGTTCGATGCGGTGCTGCTGGGTGTAGAGCCGGACGGACATGTCGCATCGCTTTATCCCGGACAGGAGCATTTGCTTGCTTCGTCACAATTGTATGTTGCCTGTACCGATCCTTACAGCGGACAGCGATGTGTCACCATGACTGGTACACTGATGCTTGCTGCGTCCCGGATTGTCCTGTTGGCAGTAGGCAAGGACAGGGCAGGAATCGTTCACGATGTGTTGAATTCGGGGGATACTTCTCCTTTAAGCTACATTGCCCACCATGCGGCCGACGTCAGGCTGTTTATGGACGTCTGCGCAGAGGGCGGGCAATGAGTCTGGTGGAGCGTTCGTGTTCCCCGGTTGTGTGTTTTTCTACTTGTCTATTTAATTAATTTTCCATTTACCTTTACGTTTTTCAGTTGGAAGTTCCGGATGAGCGACTTGTCTACATCGCCTTTCTCAGTTTCGATGTCCATGTTCTCGAAAGTGAAGTTGGTGAGTTCATATTGGTCGGAACCTTCGACGTCAAAGAACGTGTTGCACTTCAGGGTGATGTTGCGCATCGTCACCTGATCGGCATACGACTTCGGCATCTCTTTCTGTCCTTTCAAGTCGAAAAACTGTGTCCACGGGCGTACCAAGATACAACTTTTGGCATCGCCTTTCACGTCTTCCACCGTGATGTAGTTGTAATGTTGCGGAGTGTCGGGACGCATTTTCAACCACAGGATGCGGCTGGCTTGCGTGATGGTGCAACGGCGCAGGATGATGTTGTGGTTGTGGATGGACTCGCTGCCGCAAGTCAGTCCGCTGTGGCAGAATCCGTATGTGCAGTCCTCGATGATGACGTTGCGGTTTCCGCCGTTGTTCGGATCCTTGTCGGCCTGCGGGCCTTTGCCACCTTTCAGGGCTACGGCGTCGTCGTTCACAGACATGTAGCAACCTTTGATCAGTACGTTGGTGCAGGCATCTACGTCCACCGCGTCGCTACTCGGTGCCTTCACGGGAGCAGCCGGGGCGAAGATGTGCAGGCCCAGCAGTTTTACGTTGTTGCAGCGGTAGAGGTGTGTGGTCCAGAAGGGCGAGTTGATGAAGCGCACGCCGGAGAGTTGCACATCGTTGCTGTTCGAGATATATACCAGACGCGGACGCATCTCGTCCATGTTGGTGCATTTGGGGTTCCACTGGCGGCGGAGCCAGAACGATTTCCAGTAGCGCAGACCGTTGCCGTTGATGGTGCCGCTGCCCGAGATGGTGAAGCCGTTCACCTTGTCGGCGTTGATCAGGGCAGAGAAGTATTTCACGGTTTGTCCTTCGATGCGGGTATCCACGATGGGGAAATTGCTGATGTCGTCGCTGCCTTTCAGTGTGGCGCCTTCTTCCAGATGCAGGTGGGTGCGGGGTTTGAAAAACAGGGCGCCGGTCAGGTAGGTACCCTTCGGCACGATGACTACACCGCCCTGCTCGGCGGCACGGTCGATGACGGCCTGTATCTTTTCCGTCTGGAGCACGGTACTGTCGTTCACCACGCCATAGTCGGTCATCCATAATACGCAGATGTGCATTCTCCGGTGCTTCGATATAGGAAGGATCAAAGATAGCCAGCGCATCGGTCAGCTGGTTTAATGCGGTTTCATCGTAGTGAAAAGAACGGTTCAGATCTATTTGGTGTTTTTGAAACAGGGCAACCGGCCACAACAGGATTTTCTGCTGTTTTACAAGCGATTGTTCTTCACCGGAACGTTTGTAAGTATAGGAAAAGTCACTTCCGGAAAGTGTGTATTTGTTCCCTTTGCGATCCGTTATGTGCAGCTGGTAATTTTGCGCGGAAGCAATGTTTTTTGCTTCCAGATCATCCGCAGTCTGGTTGCCACAGGAAATCCCACCGATGGTTGTATGGGGGAAATAATGCCCGTGGTAATAAACACAAAAACCTGCATAGACGCCGATGACAGCTGCACCTGTACCGCAGAGAATGCCGCGGAGTACCCTCAAAGAGGTTGTTTGTTTTGCCATAAAACTCTCCTTTTTATGAGACGTGATCTGGTTTTAAATGAGGAACCGGCATATACACCGGTACACCGTTTTGATAGGTGAGAGAAACCTCTCCCTGGATTAACGGGTAAAGATAGTTGTAAAGCTCCTGACGGATATCGTTTCCGTGTGCATTGATCCATTCACGCGGGATGGATTTTGCCTCATTGGCAATGCCGCGGATCGGGGCATGGTCATAGGCTACCGCATATGGGGTATTCGAGGTGCGCGTCAGGGTTACCATGGAGGCGGTTACATCTTCCTCAGCGAGCAAAACAGCATGTTCTCCGAGTGCAAATGCCTCTGACTGATCGGTAGCAGATGCCAGATGGGAGGCACAGCGCTGCAATACATTGATTTCTATGGAACGGACTTTGACGCCGATGTTTTCCTTGACCAGAAATTCAAGTGCTTTTCCGGCTCCAGAGAGCTGCTGGTGTCCGAACTGGTCAGCCACTGCTTTGGAAGCTGTGATGTAGTCTCCGTTTTTGTCACGGATTCCCTCGGATACGGCAACAATCACATTGTTTAATGTTTTTAATTTGTTCCGGATATCGGTCAGAAACTGCTCTTTGTCAAATGCAACTTCCGGGAGATAAATAAAATGCGGGGCAGTGTTGTAGTCATTTCGCGCCAGGGCACTGGCAGCAGTGAGCCATCCGGCATCGCGCCCCATAATTTCTACGATAGTGACGCTTTTTACCGCGTAAATAAACGTATCGTGTGCAATTTCCAGCATTGTGGATGCAATGTATTTGGCGGCAGAACCGAATCCGGGTGTGTGGTCGATCATGCATAGATCGTTGTCAATGGTCTTTGGAACTCCGATAATCCGGATGTCGCTCTTGATTTTGGCGGCATAATCGGATAATTTAAGTACAGTATCCATGGAGTCATTGCCACCGATATAGAAAAAGGCTTTGATGTTTAATTTTGCAAACTGGTTGAAGATGAATACATAAGCAGAGTCGTCATCTTTGTAGTCCGGAAGTTTGTGCCGGCAGGAACCTAAATACATGGCCGGTGTAACTTTTAACCGGTTAAGGGTTTTTTCATCCGGGATCATCTGGGAAAGATTCAGATAACGCTCATTTAAAATACCGAGGATTCCATTGATTGCCCCGTAGCAGGTGTCGTACTTGCCGGACTTTTTTATTCCGGAGATGACTCCGGCGAGACTGGCGTTGATTGCTGCGGTTGGGCCGCCTGACTGTGCGACCATACAGTTTGACTGATTCATATGTAGCTCCTTAAAATGATATAATGTATGTGTACTTCATTGTAGAGGTTTTGGAAAGGAATCGCAAGTGAAACAAATGAAAAATCATAATTTCTATGACAATTGCATGCTGTGTCCGCGCACATGCGGGGCGCAGCGCAGTAAGGGAAAAACTGGAATCTGTGGGGTGACAGAGACATTAAAGGTAGCACGGGCGGCTCTGCATTTCTGGGAAGAACCGTGTATCAGCGGAACAAAAGGTTCGGGAGCCGTCTTTTTTTCCGGCTGTGCCCTGCACTGTGTGTTTTGTCAGAATGAGTCGATTGCACAGGGGACTGCGGGAAAAGAAATCACACCGGAACGGCTGGTGGAGATTTTTCTGGAACTGCAGGAACAGGGGGCGAACAATATCAATCTGGTTACACCGGGGCAGTATGTGCCGCATATCATCCGGGCGGTAGAACAGGCGAGACGGCAGGGACTTGCGGTTCCTATTGTATACAATACGGGAAGCTATGAGAATGTGGATACCATCAAGGCACTGGAAGGAATCGTGGATATTTATCTTCCGGATTTTAAGTATATGGACCCGTTTCTTGCGGCAAAATATTCCCATGCACCAGATTATCCGCAGACAGCAAAGGCTGCAATTGCAGAGATGGTGCGTCAGCAGCCCCGGCCGGTGTTTGCGTGGGAAGAAAAAAGAGGCGAAGACGTGCCCGAGGAAGCCTGCGAGCGTAAGAACTTGTTTGGCACGACCGTCCAGGTTCAGGAAATGCAGTCTGAAAAAG
>OGYL01002330.1_pt1 | contig 13463 bp, 8 predicted proteins | sample 1576541 | NCBI WGS metagenome assembly OGYL01 (sample SAMEA3541551, study PRJEB24748) | human gut metagenome | biome: human gut; feature: human-associated habitat; material: faeces | place: China | collected 2012 | reverse complement strand
TTTTTCGCATATTCGGGCATTTGCCCCGCACCCCCCGCCTTTCCTCACGAAGCGGATGGCGCACCATCCCAAGAGCGTCTGAGCCGCAGGGGAGCCCGAGGGGGCAAGGCCCGCCTCGGATGAGATGTTTGCATCGCCGCAAGGCGATGCCTCCGTCACGCCTCCAGCTCCCCCGCGCCGCGGGTCACATCGTGGATCCACCTGCCGGAGCGCAGCCGCGGGAAACACAAAAAGATCTGCACGATCACATCGATCGACATGAGCGGGTACACATACCGGATGTCGAGCTTCCACACCAGCGCCGCGAGCGCCGCCAGCGGCAGGCACACGGCGTACAGCGGCCCGACGTCGCACAGCATCGCATAGCGCACGTCGCCGCCGCCGCGCAGCACGCCGACGATGTTCGTCAGGCTCACGCTCGACACCGGCTGCACGAGCATCAAGATCCCCATCATATACATCGCAATGTCGCACGCTTCGCCCTCCATGTGCATCAGCGGCAGGATGTACGGCCGCAGCAGCACATTGCGCACGAGCGCGATGATGCCCATGCACACGAATCCGACGACGAGCGCCAGAGCGTCGAGCACCCACGCCTTGCGCTGCACGCTGCCGCGGTTGCCGCGGCCGATCTCCCGCCCGATGAGCACGGCAGCCGCGCCGCCCGCGGCGAACGACGCCGGGGTCATCATGCGCTGCAGATTCCCGGCGATGGTGTAGGCCGAGAGGATGGGCGTGTTGTCCGCCATATGCCCCATGATGACCGTGTAGAGCGAAAACGCGAGCGACCACAGGCACTCGTTGCACACGACGGGCAGGGCGTATTTGGCGAAGTCCTTTGCGATCACGCGGCCGGGGTGCAGCAGCGCGCGCGGCATGAGCGGCAGCCGGCGGCTGACGGCGGCATACACGCACAGCACCGCGACCTCGAACGCGCGGCTGATGAGCGTGGCGACGGCCGCGCCCGCGCAGCCGAGCATGGGCGCGCCGAGCTTGCCGTAGATGAGCACCCAGTTGAGGAAGATGTTCAGCGCGCCGGACACGGTGAGCAGCACGGCGCCGAGGCGGGGATTTTCCGTGCTGCGCTGGGCGGCGATGTACACGCCGCTGATGGCGGAGAAGAAGTACGAAAAGCCGACGTAGCGCGTGTACGCCGCGCCGGGCGCGACGAGGTCGGCATTGTTGGTGAGCACGCGCATGATCTGCTCCGGGATGCAGAACGCCGTGATGGCGAGCAGGCCCGTGATCGTCGTGGACACGAACAGCGCGATGCCCATCACGCGGTTGATGGCCTCCTGATCGCCGCGGCCGTGGTACTGCGCCACGAGCACGCTCATGCCGCTCTGCACGCCGAAGATCATCAGCTGCATGACGTAAAACGGACTGTTGGCCATCGTCACGGCGGCGAGCGCCGTCTCGCCGAGCACGCCGACCATGAACGTGTCGGCCATGGACATGGAAAACGTCACAAAATTTTGCAAGATCATCGGGAGCATGAGCAAAACGGCCTCCCGGATGAAGGTTTTTTCCTCGCGGATGAGACGCATGGGACTACCTCCTTTGCGCAGTCTGTTTATCATACCATGATTTCCCGCCGCGCGCAACCGTACCCCTGCCCCGCCGCATCATCCCGTTTCCCAACCGCCGGTCATTGACACCCGCCGTCCTTTGCGCTAAAATAGCGCTGTTGTGCCCCCGTAGCTCAGTTGGATAGAGCGGCCGCCTCCTAAGAGAACCAAGAGCGTTCCCCGCCAGAGGGGCGGTCGCCCTTAAAATTAAATATGCGCCAGTAGCTCAGTTGGATAGAGCGTCCGCCTCCTAAGCGGAAGGTCGGGGATTCGAGTTCCTTCTGGCGCGCCACAAACAACGCCGAAAGCCTTTGTTTTCAAGGGTTTTCGGCTTTCCTTATTTTTCGCCGTGTTTGGCTACTTGCTAATTGCTAATCGCAGACTTTGTATTTCGTGTTCAAGACCAATCACATTTTCCGTATTTTTACGGCTGGTATTTTGCTAATACGCACCGCATTATCGACGGCATTTTCATTCGGTTTTCAGGCCGTTTGCTAATACGGTGCGTTTTGCTAATTTGCTCTCTGCTAATAAAATCAGGTGTTATTAGCAAGCTGCACAGACTTCAAAGCCATTTTGAGCAGTTCTGGATTGTTGGCAAGCAAGCTCGCAAGAGCTTCCGCATCAAGCGCAGGCGGAGCAGCTACGGGCGTACCTTCTGCGCTACCTTTATAGAAAGATTGCTCCATCTCATCAGCAAGGCGACGGCGATCCTCATCGAGGATGTGTGCATAGCGCTTAGTCACCATATCGGGAGAGTTCCATCCGCCATCACCCTGTACCGCTTTCAGATCGCCCTTGGAGAGCCGAAGTTTTACGCCTGTACTCGTATGCCGTAAGCTGTGAAACACGACATTATCGACATTGATCGTCGGGTCGTTCAGACCAATAAGGACTTCTTTGAACCGTTTGTTCAGATGCTCCGTCATAATCGGGCGGCCGTTGGCTTGGCAGATAATCAGGCCATAATCCATATAACCGTCGTCGCCAAGCTCCAGTTTCAGCTTCATTTGCATCTCTCTGAGCTTTTCGAGCTTCTTTGCAACGGTTTCAGGGATGTAGACGGTACGAATACTGCCCTCCGTTTTCGGCTGCTTTAAGACAATCACCGTCCGTGTGCCTGGATAGAGGTTTGGAAAGCGGAAAAGGATGTCCATTTTGGGCAGTTTTTCAATCAGTTTCTTATCAACACGGTCAATCACACGGTCGATGTATAGTACCTGATCACTCCGGCTAAAGCGCTCCCACTGCGTTCCGCCGACCTCGCCGCCGCGCATACAACAAGCAAATGCCAGCTGTATCGCACAGTGCATCACATATAAGTCGTAGATGTCGGTGCGGTCAGTAAAGTCCAACACTCTTTGCAGTTGTTCGGGAGTCAAGGCATCCCGTTTAGCCTCCTTGTGCTCCGGCAGTGTCGCATCCAAAAATGGATTTTTTGCAATGTACTCCCACTTTTTTGCCTGATTGAAAGCACATCGCAGAACCTTGTGGATGTCATGAATGGTTGAAGGGCTGATATGCTCCCGTTTTGGTTTGCCCATATTGGTTGCCGGCTCTGCTTCGTTCAGCAGAAAATGATAAAAGTCATCGACGGTCTTGGTGCGGATGCTGCGAAGTTTTTTGTCGCCCCAATAGGGATGGACATAATTTTCGAGCAAGCCGACATTTCCGTCATAGGTTGATGCCACCCATTTTTTCTCACCGTATTTCTCGATGAACTCATACAAGAACTCGCTTACGGTAATGTCATTGTGATCCACATGGGTGTTCTGTTCTTTCTCATATTCAATCGTTGCTTTGCGGGATTTGGCTGCCGAATAGCTCAGCCCCGATTCCCAGACTTGATGACGATTTGAACCCTCGCCCTCATAATAAACGACAGAATATGTTTTACCTCTCTTTACGATTGAAGCCATATCAAATACCTCCGTTATCAGTGATATTGTCAAGCCACTCATCGAAAGAGAGTTTTGAAATTCTTATGGTTCTGCCGATACGGACGATTTTGAACTCTCCCGAATTGCACAGTTCATATGCTTTTCTGCGCCCGATATTCAGTATGGAGCGTATCTCATCGACAGAGTATGTCCGTTTTCCGACAGAGTATTTCGGTACAATCTGTTCCAACCACATAACTCCTTTCTCACAAGCGACTTGATTGTACCTGCTTGTCCTGTAAGACAAGAAGATTATATCACTCGAAAAGCGGAGCGTCACTTGTGCAAATTCAGCTTTCCAGATAAAACATCTGCTATTTGCGGACAATCTCATAATCCAGACCTTTTCTGCTGTTGCAGTAGGTGCAAGTGCCTTTTGCCGTTTGGTGCGGGTCGATCCTGCGCAAATAATAAGCACCCGTGCCGTAGAAATTGTCGGCGCAGGTGCTGCAAAGGCAGAGGATCAGTTTTTTCGGGACGCTTTCAATCAGACCGATGCTGACTGCCAGCGCATGATTGATGCCGCAAATGTGCTTTTCGGACAGATGCCCAATGAAGTTGCCCAAGCGGCGCTTATCGACGGTGCGCAGCTGTTCCAGCAGGACGATAGAGGGCAGCTCCAAGCCGTCCTCGGCGTCGATGTAGTAGTGGGTAGGAAGTTTGGCTTTCACGCCGGTTTTGCTTGTAATGGAAGCGATAATGACCGTGGGGCTGTGTTTGTTCCCGACATTATTCTGAATGATCACGACGGGACGGTAGCCCTCCTGCTCAGAGCCGATGCCACAGCCCAGATCGGCGTAATACATATCGCCGCGCAAATATGTGTGGTTCATTCTGTGATGACCTCCTTTGTGTATTTAGGCGTTTCCGCCTATGTAGAGGTCAAGCGGCAGAACAGAATGGAGGTCGGTGAGAGATAAAACATTCTCTGTTTCGTCTGACCCGTCCCGCCGCTTGACCGTAGTATTTTGAAGAAAATCTATTTGTCCTCGACACCCCGATTTCCTATTGGGAAGTCATCAAGCGGCCGATGGCTGTCGGCTCCACGGGGATTTCACCCTCACGAGGTTCTCTCATGACCGCCCCCATTGCCTGCGACGGCTTCACGGTCGAAATGCCGCTTATCACGCTCGGACTGTGGCTGGACGGGAGTATCGTTAGCCCTATTGCCTGTCGTCGCCGGGGCGGGAGCCACCCGCCCGTGATAGCCGACTGTATATCGCTCCCCGCAATGCGGATTGTGGCGCAGCCGCTAATGTGGCTCATGCTTTCGCAATGGCAATAGGAATGTGCTTGATGAATGGGTATTCGGTTGTCAAAGGCCATCCCTGCTTGCCGAAAAGGAAAACAGGCAGAGAGTTTTCGTACCTCTCCACCTGTTTCCTCACTTAAAGGCTATTTTTCAACCACCTATTCCAAAAAAATTTTTCAATCTTTTTTCGGCGGCCGCAACCGATTTTGCAACGGCCTGAAAAGTGCATCCCTCCATTCCTGCGATCTGCTCATAGGTCAAGCCTTGAAAATAGTAGAGGATCAACCTCCGCTTTTGTATTTCGGGCAGTTCGGAGATCGCTCTATGTAACTGCGCATATTCCATGCTCTGCAAAGCGCTTTCTTCGACCGTCGCCGGACGATGCATGGCCCGGTCATACAACGATGCCTCCGTAAGCTCCGATTGCTCATAGTGGCGATCCACTTCGTTCAGATAGGAGAGGTCGTCCAGCTCAAAGGAATCAAACAGCGCAAATACGGCAGCATTGATCTCAAGATGATGCCGATGTCTCTGTCCGTCCGAAAAGGTCAGCCAGTGGCGGCCGTCCCCGGTCGTGCCGATGGTATAGGGATTGTATTTGTCCTTCCTTCGTTTCGGATGGTTTCCATCCATGATATTTTCCTCCGTTTCGATTTGAATTTTGAAAATCCAAATCGTGCGGAGGACTGCGGCAGCCTACGCTGCAGACCGAAAAGCGCAGACATAGGAAAATGCATCTGCAGAAAGCGAAGGCCTGCAAAACAAGTGAGTATAATCTATATGGGGTGGCTGTTTTTACTACATATTTCATTGCTCGGAGAGCGCTTCTTGAGGAACTCACCATTCGCAACGCAGGCTATAGAATGAAATAAAACTTGCTACTTTTTACAGGGAAGGCGGTTTGCAAACAAATAAACACAAAAAATCCCTCCAATCTAAAAAACTCAGATTGGAGGGATATACGCGCAATGAATCAGCCCGCCAACATTCGTTTTTTTATTTGGCGGGATATATGATTTCGTATTTGTTGCATCGCTTATTTGCCGATACTTGTACAGTTGACATGAATGGCGCTGCTATAACAATTACTTACTATAATGAAGCTCCATTAACAAAAGTCAAGCCAAAAAACAAAAAAACATGCGAACATCTTAGCGGAGAGAAGGAGATCATTTTTCATGGTCATCTTTTGGAATTATATTTTCTAATAAATTCTATCAAAAATATAAAAACAGTATTGACAGAGGAAAATGGGTTTGTCATAATTACACCAATACGTTTCATTTTTTTACAGAAACGTACAAAATTTTACTTTGTGGGGTAAAGAAATATGAAAGAAGGCGTAAAGAAGAGCATATCCCTCATCCTTGTGCTGACGCTGCTGGTGCAGCTGCTGCCGGTGGTGGCATTCGGTGTCGGCGACGAAACAAACGATCTGGACATCAGTACAGACAGCGAAACGGTGTCCATGAAGGACGACGATGCGGAGATCGTCGGCGAGGAGGACGCGCTGCGCGAGGAATCCGTCAAGCATTTCCGGCTGCGGGACGGGGGCTACATGCTGGTGGAGTACGAGACGGCAGTGCACTACCAGACGGCGGACGGGTCCTGGGAGGAGATCGACAACACGCTGCAGAAAACCGGTCAGCAGTATGTTGCCCAGGCGGGAGACATGACGCGGAAATTTGCCGCGTCGCTCGACAGCGGCTTCCTGTTCGAGACGGCGTATCAGGGGCAGAGCGTGTCGATGTCGCTGGCGCGGCGCAGCAGCCGCGACGTTGTGGCGGTCGCGCCGGACGTTCCGGCAGCGGAGGAAACGGCAGCCCCCGAAGAAACAGCGGCACCGGAGACCGTCGACCAGCCGCAGGAGGCGGAGCAGACGGAGGCAGACCTTCCGCGAGCGCCCGCGGAAGCCGCGGCGGAGACGGATGCGCCGCAGCAGGAGACGGATGCGCCGCAGCAGGAGACGGATGCGCCGCAGCAGGAGACGGCAGAGGAGCTGCCGCTGCTGGACGACGCGGCGTATACGTTGGTCACGTCCACGGCGGCGGCCAGGATGGAAAACCCGGGGGCCAAAATGCGCACCTTCAGCAAGCTGGCGGAGAAAGACAAGATCCAGCCGCAGAAAATCCGCTCCAGCGTTGTGTTCGACAACGTGATGGACGGTGTCAGCCTGCTGTACCAGAACTATGGATATAACGTAAAAGAGAGCATCATCATTGACAAACAGCAGGAGCAGTATGCCTACTCGTTTGTGCTGAATATGCAGGGCCTGACACCGACGCTCGAGGCCGATGGTTCCGTGCTGCTGCGCAGCGCCGGCGGCGAGGTGATCTACGAGATCCCGGCGCCGTCTCTGGCGGATGCCAACAACGTCACATCGGTGGAGGACGCCGCCTATCGGCTCGAGCGCATCTCGGGCGGTTATCTGCTGACTGTGGAGGCGGACCCGGAGTGGATGAACGCGCCGGAGCGCGCCTATCCCGTAACGCTCGATCCGACGATCCTGCTGCACAACAAGGGCAATGTCCTGACGACGTATATCCGTTATGCAGCCCCGAATTCTGTCGCCCCGAATGCGGCAGATCAATATTGTGGTTATATTGAGGATCGTTCGTACGGTTCGTGCGACATTTATATGAAATTGAATTTGCCCGAAATCCCCAACGGTTGTGTTCCTGTGCGGGCAGAGATTGCTCTGTATCATGCAGGCTTCTTCGCTTCCAACCACTTTGGCGGAGCTGCACCCGACGGAAATCTAACAGTGGAAGCACATATATGTGACGGAACAGTGTCAAATGTGTCAAGCTTGACATGGAACGATGTATATGCTGGTGCATTATCTTTCGATCGCACGATATTGGATTACCAAAAGGTTAGTAAAGGCACACTCGGGGAATATATCACATGGGATATTTCACGAGCGATCGTCGAACGTTCCGTCACCGGTTCCGAGACGATTGGACTGATCCTCGAGTCCATGGACTGCATTGAGAATTACCGTGTTGCCAACCTGATCGGCAGCGGATACCACGACTACAGCCCGTATTTTGCGGTGTACTACCGCAACCCGGTCGGGCTGGAGAGCTACTATACCTATCAGGAGGCCTCGGCAGCAAAAGCGGGTGATCTCTCCATCCAGAATTTCACGAACCAGTTCACGCTGGACCGCACGGATGTCTCGCTCTCTCTCGAGCCGGCATCCTACGCGCTGCGCCACATCTACAACAGCGCATATTCCGGAAGCTGGTTTTCGGAGAATGGATCGGTCGGCCTGCACACGCGGAATTTTTCTTCCATGCGCATCGGCATCGGCTGGAAGCTCTCCGCGCAGCAGACGGTGGTGGAGTGTAAGGTCGGCGACGAGACGTATCTGGTCTATAACGACGAGGATGGCACCGAGCATTACTTCAGCAAAACGGCGACCAATACCTATGAAGATGAGGACGGCCTCGGCCTGAAGATCGTCAGGTCCACCAGCGGCGGCAACACGATCTACACCATGACGGACATGGACAAGTACCGCACATGGGTGTTCCACAACGGCTACCTGATCTCCATCACGGACAACAACAGCAACACGATCTATTTTGCCTACAATGCGGCATACGGCAGCGGCAGCGCGTGGAAGCCGGTCAAGGACGCTTCCACCAACCGGCTCCTGCAGATCGTCATGGCCATTCACGACGGCGCAAGCCAGACGGTCGCAAACCTGACCTACAGCGGCGACCGGCTCTCCAGCGTGACGGACTACGCCGGCCGCACCACGAGCTATACCTACGACTCTGCCGGACACCTGACGCAGGTGACGTATGCGGACGGCACGTGTGCGTACTACCAGTACGATCCGGCGAACGGGACCATGATCACGCTGTATGACGGCGAGGCGCAGTACGGTCTGGAGATCTCGTACATTTTCAATTTCGGCATCCGATCCACGTTCCGCGTGCGGGAATTCACCGCTGGCAGCGCGCCGGCGGACGGTCAGCGGCAGTATGGCAGTGCCTTCCACGCCTACCGCGACGGTGTGCGGCAGACATCGTACCGTTTCTACGGCCCGGATCATACCCGAGATACCGCGGACGACACGATCACCAGCTACATTCTCGAATATACCGGCAAGACGATCTGCGCCTTTGCCAGCAACACGGACCGCTCGGAGCTGCTCGGCGTCAGCGCCGCCAACTACACGAGCAACAACGGCACCAGCAAAACGAACAACCGCCTGACCGGCGCAGCGGCCATGGGCACATCGTCGCCGAACCTGCTGTCCAACTCCGGCCTGGAGACCTGCACCGGCAGCGCCGCAGACGGCTGGGCGCAGCTGCCGTTCAGCACGTCCGCCTCGGCGGGCACACAGTCCGGAAACCGGACGCACCTCGGCAGCGCCTCGATCCAGACCACGGCGCCCGGCAGCGGCATGTATCACGAGGCCGCGCTGCAGGCAGGCACGACCTACACCTTCTCCGGCTACGTGAACACGTGCGACATGACCGCGTTCGATTCGGGCGGCAGCGTGTATCTTGCGGCGCTCACGGCCGACCAGATCGCCGATCTGTCGCAGGCGAGCCGCTCGCCGTGGAAGAGCGAACGGGTGAACTACCAAACGGACGCCTCGGTCAGCCGCGGCTGGGAAAAGGTCAGCGTGACCTTCACGCCGGAAACGTCGGGCACATACTACATGGCCTTCCTGCAGGACAAGGCGGACGGCACGGCCTATTGCGATGACCTGCTGCTCGAAAAGGGCGAGGCCGCGTCCGAGATCAATCTGGTGCAAAACGGCAGATTCTCGCAGCTCGTCAACGGAAAACCGGACTTCTGGACCGCCAACAAATACACGATCACCAACGAGCACCCCACCGGCCAGCCGAACAGCAAGTCCATGCACATCGGCAGCACGATGAACGGCTACGCGCGCACGCATCAGGTCATCCCGCTCAATCTCCCGGCAGACGAGGCGACGTTCCTGCTCTCCGGCTGGGGCAAGGCGACGAGCGTCGGCGGCACGGCACGCAAGCACGTCCACGGCTACGAGCGGTATTTTGGCCTTGTCGCAGAGATCGCCTATACCGACGGCACGACCGAAAACCAGTACGTGAGCTTCAACGGGGACTACGCGGGCTGGCAGTTTGCATCGGGCGTCATCGTGCCGGGCAAGCGCGACGAGTGGGTCAAAGAGATCACGGTGCGCTGCGCCTATGACTACAACGCCAACGAAGCATATTTCACGGACATCAGCCTCGTGCTCGAACCGGCGGAGACCTACAGCTACGACAGCAAGGGCAACCCCGTCGCGGCGACGGACGGCAGCGCCAAAACGGCGAGCGAGTACTTCACGGACTCCCAGCGTCTCAAGAGCTATACCACGCCCGGCGGCGCAAAGCACACGCTGTGGTACGACGCAAGCAACAACCTGCAGGAGGATACGCTGGCCGGCCTGACGAATTACACCTACCACAACGGTTCCGGCAGCCCCACGACGAGCATGACGCGCAAGGGGTACAGCGGGGACTATCTCAAGTCCCAAAACGTCTACGACAGCACCCGCCGCTTCCGCACGCAGGCCGTGGACGTCAACGGCATCACAACGGGGTACGCATACGACACCGGCGCTGCGCGCCTGTACAGGACGACGGCGGCCAACGGCACGCAGCAGGATTACCGCTACTGCACCGGCAGCGACCGCACCGCCCTCACGTACATCAACGGTGTCGCCTCCATCCGCTATACCTACGACCGCGCGCAGCTGAGCGACCTCATCCGCAAAGGGTATCTGGGCTCGACGGGCTTCTGGCAGCACTACCTGCTGAACTATGATGCCTTCGGCAACATGACGCGCGTGCAGGTCTGCGCCTCGAGCGCGGAGCAGACGGGGTACACCTCCCCCGTCACCCTCGCGTCGTATACATATGAGGGCAACGTCAATAACGGCCGGCTGGCCACGATGACCTACGGCAACGGCGACAGTGTCAGCTACACCTATGACGCGTTTGACAGGCAGCGCACCGCCGCGTATAATGACGGTACAACCTACCACTACGACTACAGCGGCGACAACGACCTTGCGCGGCAGTATGCCACGGACGGCAGCGGCGCGGTCACGGAGCAGTACAGCTACCAGTACGACAGCCTCGGCCGGCTCATCCATTCGCGCCAGTCGACGGCCAACGGCGCGCTCATCCAGTCCACGCAGCATATGTACGATGCCGCCAACCGCATGACGTCGCAGTCGTGGCAGTTCGGCACGGGCCTTTACCGGCAGCAGTATTCCTACACCGGCGTCAAGGCCGACGGCACGACCGACAGCTCGGTCGACGGCACGATCAGCGCCATCACGACCACGATCCCGGGCCAGCTCGACGTCACGTCTAAGTACGAGTACAATGACCTGCGCCAGCTTGAGAAAAAGACGGTCACTGTGCCCAACCAGAACAGGGGCACGACCACGGTCTACACCCGCGGCTATACCTATGCGGTCATCGCGGAGGATGACGGCTGCAACCGGATGGGTACGCGTCTGGCGAGCACGGGCTATACGTTCGGCTCGAGCAGCCGCAGCTTCGACTATACCTACGACGCGGCCGGCAACATCCAGACGGTCACGACCGGCGGCACGAATGTGCCCGCGGCAGCCGCCTCGAAGACGTATACCTACGACGCGCAGGGCCAGCTTGCGACCGAGACCAACGGCGGCGTGTCCTGCGCCTACGCCTATGACACGGTGGGCAACATCCGCAGCGTCACGACCGACGGCGCGGTCATAAAGTCCTTCGGCTACACGAATCCCTCGTGGCCCGACCTGCTCACGAGCGTGACGTCCGGCAGCACCACGAAGGACATTCTCTACGAAGGCCAGACCCAGACGAGCGACGTCCCGTCCTCCGGCAACCCGGTTACATATTACAACGGCAAGGATTATTCCTTCACGTGGACGAAGGGCCGCCAGCTCACCTCCGCGACGGTGGACGGCGAGCAGGTGTCCTACACCTACGACATGTCCGGCGTCCGCACCAGCAAAACGGTCGACGGCACAACGTACAACTACACCACGCTCTCCGGCAAGGTCATGCGGCAGACTTGGGGTGACAATAACGCCCTCGAGTTCGTCTATGACGACGGCAACCAGCCGTTCGCCGTGATCTACAAGCACGGCCAGACAACGGAGCTCTATTACTACGTCCTCAACGCGCAGGGCGATGTGTCCGCCATCCTCGATTCGAGCGGCAAACTCGCTGCGTCCTACGACTATGACGCCTGGGGCAACTGCACGGTGTATGACAGCAGTGCGAAAGTCCTCACCGATCCCACCAGCATCGCCAACCTCAACCCCCTGCGCTACCGCGGCTATTACTATGACGCCGAGACCGGCTTCTACTATCTCCAGAGCCGCTATTATGACCCGGCCATCTGCCGGTTCATTAACGCCGACACTTATCTCAGTACTGGTCAGGGGATGCTTGGCCATAACATGTTCACATATTGCGGCAACAACCCGGTGAATTACTGTGACTCCTCCGGCAGATTCTTCTTCACGCTCCTTGGTGCGGCGATTGGTGCCGCTGTTGGGTATATTGATGCATATATTGCGGGTGAAGATCCGATAAAAGGCGCAATTGCTGGCGGTGTCAGCGGCGCCATAGCCGGTGCCGGTGTAGATATTGGAGCTGCAATCACGATTTTTTCTGGTGGTGCTGCAATAGGCTGGGGTGCTGCTGTGGCGATAGGACTGGGCGCTTTTGGCGGTTTTGTTGGAACTGGTATTTCTAACGATTGGAAATTTAAAAAAGATGGCGAAAGTCTGGCACTTCAGTATATGGGGGCTACTTTGATCGGAGGTATGGCGAACGCAATATCTTTTGGTTTGGGCCCGATCAATGGAGAGATAGCCAAAGGCACCGTAAGTCAAATTGTCCGGTCGATCGGGTATGAGGGGATGAAAGATTTTACATATAATCTCGTCACCGGTGGTATCATATCGTGGTTTTCGACATTTACGAACCGAATAATTTCGACAATACTTTCAACACCTGTAGAGCCGTCACTCCAGGTGATTTCGATTTCGTAATGGGGGTAGGCTATATGAGAAAGCAAAAGTGGCATAAACTCTATGGTAATTATATTACTTATTTGATTTTGGCGGTCCTTTTTCTGGGAATCGGCAAGGTGATCTATCTGTACGCACCGTACAGCGAGGGCATGAATGTTTTCTTTGAGTGGTGCCTGTTTACGGTGGCCCCCATGTCCGTTGGTATGGGGCTTTTCAACCTGATCCCCATTCCGCCGCTGGACGGGTCTAAGGCACTGGCGATGTTTTTGCCCAACAGCGCCTACGGTCAGCTGATGCGCTACGAGCGGTACGGTATTCTGGTTCTGCTGGCGCTGAGTTGGCTGGGCCTTGGCGGAAATTTTCTTGGAAACGCGATCTACGGCGTGTACGAGGCGCTGTTTCATATCTTTTTTGCTTGAGGTGTCCTGATTTTGGAAAGTCCTGTATTCAAACTGGAAAAGGTAGTCCACTCCCGGTCTGAGGAGATGCAGGATTTTGAGGGTCCGCTGGATCTGATCCTGTTTCTTTTGGGGAAGAATAAGCTGGAGATCCAGGATATCTCCATCTCGTTGATCTGCGGCCAGTATATCGCATGGCTGGAGGATCGGCAGCGGATGGACTTGGAGGTGGCCAGCGAATTTGTCACCATGGCGGCT
>OGYL01002329.1_pt1 | contig 13468 bp, 10 predicted proteins | sample 1576541 | NCBI WGS metagenome assembly OGYL01 (sample SAMEA3541551, study PRJEB24748) | human gut metagenome | biome: human gut; feature: human-associated habitat; material: faeces | place: China | collected 2012 | reverse complement strand
GTCATTAGAATATATACTTAAAGGAGTATTTAATATACAATATCAGACAATTGATGTAGTATTAACATTAATAATAGAAATTATATTTTTAGTACATTTATTAAGGATGAAGAAGATAAAAAATGGTATAAGTTTTTTGAAGGATCCTATTAGTAATGAATATTTATGTGTAATAATGATTGCACTAAGTGCTGTAGGACTGTTTGCTTATTGCCTATTAGGAAGCTCGGAAAAATATTTAGGAATCAATGTTTTCATTATACTTATAGTATCGTTAATAGGTATAATAATTATGATTCAGAAAACTCTAACACTATATTACAAGCAAAAACTTTTAGCTCAAAACATTGAAGAATATAAGGCTGAAATTGCTTCTAAAGATGCAGAAATAAAATCTTTATCAGAAGAAAAATATAAAATTAGCAAATTAAATCATGAATTTTACAATAGGCAGAAGGCACTAATACATAAAGTTGAAGAAATAACGAATATGAATACAGAAACTGCTGAAGAGTTAGATTTATCTAAGCAAATAAATGATTTAACTAAAGAATACACAGACAAGGCAAAAGAAATTAAAACTTTAGATAAGCTACCAAGCACTGGAATAACAGAAATAGATGATATGTTTAAATATATGCAATCGGAATGTAAGAGTAAGAATATTCAATTTAATTTACAAATTAATGGTAACATTTATCATATGATAAATAATAAAATAGCTCAAAATAAACTTGTTACTATAATAGGTGACCATTTAAGAGATGCAATTATTGCAATAGAGTTTAGCAAAAATAGTTTCAAAAGTATATTAGCAATATTGGGTGAAAATAACGGACTTTATGAATTTTGTGTATTTGATACTGGTATAGAATTCAAAATTGATACATTATTAAAATTGGGGCTAGAGCCTGCTACTACACATAAAGATTCTGGTGGTACTGGAATAGGATTTATGACTACATTCGAAACAATGAGTGAGACAAAGGCAAGTTTAATAATAAATGAGATGCATGAAATGAATAATACTGATTATACAAAATCTATAACAATTAGGTTTGATGGAAAGAATGAATATAGAATAAAATCATATAGGAGTGATGAAATAAAAAAGAAGCTAAAAGATAATAGAATTATAATCGAAAATTAATAAGGTAAAAAGATAGTTCCACAGTGTTGGAATTAAAAAAAGGTCAAACCTTTCGCTATAGCGAAAGATGAGAATAATAAAAACAGCCAAAATATTATAGGATTGTCTGTTTTTTTGGCATTATCAGTTAATTAATATGCCAATATGTAATTAAGTTAAGAACTTAATGATAAATTTGGAGACTAAAATATATGAAAACAAAAGAAGTAAGAGGAATTACAATAATTTCGCTAGTAGTAACCATAGTGGTTTTATTAATATTAGCAGGAGTAAGTGTAAGCTTAGTAATTGGAAATAACAATTTATTTGATAAAGCAAAAAGTACGCAAAAGGTGCAAACAATAGCCGGAATAAAAGAAGCATTGGAACTTGAAAAAGCAGATATTCAAGTTGAAAGCAAAACTGTAAATTTAGAAAATTATTTGGAGCAAATAAGTACAGGAAAGAAAAATTATGATTTGAGTTCAACAGAAAAGATAGATAACAAGAATGCATACATTATAATTAATGACCAATATAAATTTTTGTTAAAAGATAAGGAAAATGGAGATGTAGAAATAACGTATGAAGGAGTAGCAGTTTCAGGAGATTTAACATTATCTTCATATGATGGAACATATACGTATCCAAACAGTGGCAGTTTTGAGATAACAAATAATGCTTCTGGAGGAGAGCTAACGGTAAACTCAGATGCACCAAACATTGCAACGGCAAGTTTAGATGGAAATACTGTAACGGTAAAACCACGGTATAACAGCTGGAAAGGCTAATATAGTTGTAAAAAGTGCAGCAAATGGAGATTATGCAGAAAACAAAGTAATCCACTTAGCAACAGTGCAAAATGGAACAATTTCGTTGAAAGTAACACCATATGTTGGAACATATGATGGACAAGAACACAACGCTTTATCTAATATAAGTGTAGAGCCAAGTGATGCTAAATTAGAATATTCAATAAATGGTGGCCAATATAGTACAGAAATGCCAAAGATTAAAGATACATCAGAATTTACAGTAACAGTAGTAGCAAGCAAAGAAGGCTACAAGACGCAGATAATAACAGAAACAGTAAAAGTAAATAAAGCAGAAGGAAATTTAACACTATCTTCATACAGTGGAACATTAACATATCCAAACAGCACATCTTTTACAATAAATGAGAATACAACAAATGTAAGCATAACATCTTCAAATACCAATATTGCAACTGCAAGTTTAAATGGAAATACAGTAACAGTAAAACCTGGAACAACAGATGGAAAAGCCATAATAACAGTAACAACAGAAGAAACAATAAATTATACATCAAAAACAGCAACCTATGAAGCGACAGTAAAGAATGGAAGCATAGATTTAAGAGTAACACCGTATACAGGAACTTATGATGGTAGACAACATAATGCTGTAACAGTAAACGTAACTCCAAGTGATGCAAAACTAGAGTACTCTACAAATAATGGAGCAAGTTATAATACAACAATGCCAACCATTACAAATGCATCAACATTTACAGTAATAGTAAGAGCAAGCAAAACAGGGTACAAAACTGAAAGTTCGACGCAAACAACAAAAGTAAATAAAGCAAATGGAAGTTTAACACTATCAGCTAGTAGTGGAACATCCACAAACTCGAGTAATGTATATTTTACAGTAAGCGGCAACACGGGAACTTTAAGTGTTTCTTCATCAAATAATAATATAGCAACGGCTAGTATCAGTGGCAATAAAGTAACGGTAAAACCTGTGGCAACAGGAAATGCAACAATAACAGTAACAAGTGCAGCAAGTACAAATTATAATGCAAAATCTGCTACATATACAGTGACGGTAAAGAATATAACATTTACAGGAGCCTCAGGGGTAAAATACTATGCAGATACAGATGGAGATGGAAAACCAGACGGAATAATATTCGCAGACTTAAAAAAGGGAGGAAGTGGTTCTTGGGGAGGAGCTTCATATACAATATCTACTTCAACAGGTTTCAAAGAATATTATGTAAGTCAAGCAAATTATAAAGGAACATTTGGAACAAAAGATGTTTTATCAGCAAGAGGAAGTGGAAATGAAAGATTTTATGTCTGGGCTTTAAGCGATTATAATAATGGTACTACATATGATTTTGAAACAGCAAAAAGTATAACATTAGGAAATTGGAGCACACCAACTTATGAAATTTGCGCTATAATTGGAGGGCAATTAGGAATAACGACCTCTAATTATAGTGGATATGGATTAAAAAATATGTATTGGACATCTTCTGATTTTAATTGGTTAGGAAATATTGGGTCTTGTATGAATTTGGGTAGTGCAAAATTATATAATAGTTCTGCATATTATAAAGGCACCTATTATTATGTACGTTTGTATAGATCTTTTTAAAAAATATTGAATCAAAACATGGACATTAATTTTAATGTCCTGTATTTTTATATATTTTGCATTGATAAATCTCTTAAAATATGATATAGTTTGCAATGAGAAATAACAACAAAATATAAGAAACAAAAGGAGAACATAATGTTATTAGCACTTTCTGGTATTACTGGAGTGGGAAAAAGTTTTTATGCAGAAGAAATTGCAAAAAAGCTTGATTTCAAAAAGGTACATACTATAAGAACAAGAACTATGAGAATAGGTGAACAAAACGGAAAAACTGGACTTTTTATGACTCATGAAGAGTTACAAAAACTCAAAGATGATGGGAAAATTGCTTACGATTTTGATGTGTTTGGTGGTACATATGCATATAAAAAAGATGAAATTTTATCTAATGAAAATTATGTGTTTGAAATGTATTATACTACTATTCAAGACTGGAAAAGAATAAGACCAGATATTGTCACTATTTATATATTGCCAAATGATATAAATGTGGCATTAGAACAAGTAAAGAAAAGAAATTTAACACCAGAGAAAGAAAACGAGAGAATTAAAGAGACAGAAGAACAATATAAAAATTTTATGAGTGATAAGAAATTACAAGATATGTTTGATTACATAATATATAATAATTATGATGAAAAATCAGAAGATGAACTTATTAAATTGATTGCAAGCAAAATGAAATCAGATAAATACTAAAAATGAAAGGATTAATATGGATATATTTTTTAAAAGCAATGAAAATTTTGAGGGTATAATTGCAGATACCCTAAAAGGAAAGAAGATAATAAAAGCAAATCAAATTACAACTGGCTGGACCAACATAGTATATGAGGTTGAAACTGATGATGGAAACTATTTCTTTAGATTTCCACGTGATGAATTCTGGTCTAGAACTATTGTAAAGGACTGTGAATTTGCAGGTTACATATATAATAAAACAGATTTTAATACTAGTAAGCTAGAACTAAAATATTATAATGGTAAACCATTTAGTGTACATAAAAAAATAAAAGGCACTCCACTTGCTAAGAAGCTGGATTCACTTAGTGATAAAGAAGTTGAGAATGTTGGAAATGAAATTGCAAAATTTATGTATGAATTGCATAACTTAGATTTCAATAAAGATGAAGTATTTAATACAAGAAATATTGGCTTGAAACTATCAGATTTCCTAGACGAACTTTTAAGTTTGCATTTGAGTGAAGATGATATAAAATTCTGGAAAGAGAGTAAAATAGATGATAGTTGCAATAACTTGGTTCATGGCGATTTGAACCCAAGCAATGTATTGTTAGATGATAATAATAATGTTGCTGCTATTATAGATTTCGGATTTGGTGGTTTTGGAGATAAATATGATGATATTTCTAGAATAATTGGAAGATGCCCAGAAAGATTTAAAAATGGCATTGTAAAGAGTTATGAGTCATACTCAAAAGCACCAGTCAACATGGAAATTTTAAATGATAAAATTGATAAATGGAACAATATAGATAAAGGATATATAAATTATATGAGAAGTATAGGAATATACGAATAGTTTTGGAGGTATAATTTATGGATAGTAATAGATTATTAATAATAGATGGAAACAGCATTATGAATAGGGCTTTTTATGGAATAATGAGCTCTAAATCTTTGATGTCTGCTGATGGTAAATATACGAATGCTATATATGGATTTTTATCAATTCTATTTAAAGATTTAGAAGATTTAAAACCAGATTATATTGCAGTTGCCTTTGATTTGAAGGCTCCAACGCACAGACACAAGATGTATAAAGAATACAAAGGTACTCGCCATGCGATGCCACAAGAACTTGCTGAGCAAATGCCTGTTATTAAAGAAGTTTTAAAAGCAATGAATATAGCAATAATCGAAAAAGAGGGCTATGAGGCAGATGACGTTATAGGAACTATTTCTAAGCAAGCATCTGATGCCGGACATTATGTTACTATTCTTTCTGGAGATAGAGATAACTTTCAACTTGCAAGTGATAAAGTTACAATTCGTATTCCTCGTACTAAAATGGGCAAGACCGAGACAGAGGATTATGATGATTCTAAGATAATCGAAGAATATGGAGTTAAACCAGTTCAGCTAATTCAAGTAAAAGGCTTGATGGGAGATACATCTGATAATATTCCAGGAGTTCCAGGAGTGGGAGAAAAGACTGCTCTAAAATTAATTAAGGAATATGAAAATATAGATAATTTGTATGAAAAATTGGAGGCAGGACAAGCAGATGATATCAAAGGAGCATTAAAAACTAAACTTGAAAATAACAAGGATTTAGCAATGCTATCTAGAACTCTTGGAACTATTCTAAGAGATGCACCACTCGGAGTTAATATAGAAGATTTAAGGACTAAGGAGTGGGATAAAGAAGCAGTAACCAATAAATTTAAAGAGCTTCAATTTAATCGATTTATAGAAAGATTTGATTTGAATGGACTTGGTACACCCAAGAAAGAAGCTAAGATTGAAGATTTATTTACATTAGTAGAGTTAGACAAAAATACTTTAAAAGACGAGCTTTCAAAGATTAATGATAAATTTATTTATTATATTGAAAAAGAAAAGCTTGAAGATGAAAGTGCAATTATAAAAGAAACTTTTAAATCATTATATTTTTATAAAGATAAGAAGGTATTTTATGTAAAAGATTTTGAGATAACTCCTGAAATTATTAATATCTTTGCAGACGAGAAAATAGATAAAATTAGTTATAGAACTAAACCAGACTATATTATTTTTAAAGAGCAGGACTGTGAATATAATAACATAAAATATGATGCAGAGATTGCCGGATATAATCTAAACCCAACAGATAAAAACAATATTGAAGAAATGTCTAAAAAGTATTTAGAATTAGACATGGATGAATATTTAGAGAATGAATTTAATGGCACAGATGAGAAGAAGAGTGACCAGATGAATTTATTTGATAATTTGGAACAAAAAGATGATAAAGCCGACGAAAGAAGCAAATATCAGAGTGCTTTAATCTGTTATGCGATAGCAAAGCTAGAAAAAGTTACAACAAAAAAACTAGAAGAAGTTGGTTCATTAAGCTTATTTAATAATATCGAAATGCCGTTAGTACCAGTATTGGCACAAATGCAATTTAATGGAATGTTGGTAGATGAAAATGAATTGAAAGATTTTGGAAATACATTAAAAGGTCAAGTTGAAACCCTATCACACGAAATATGCGATTTAGCAGGAGAAGAATTTAATGTAAATTCTCATCAACAATTAGGAAAAATATTATTTGAAAAATTACAATTACCAGTTTATAAAAAGACTAAAAATGGCTACACAACTGATGTTGAAGTGTTAGAAAAGTTAAAAGGCCAACATCCTATTATAGAAAAAATATTGGAATACAGAACACTTGCTAAATTAAATTCTACTTACGTTGAGGGGTTAATTCCTTATATAAACCCTAAAACTAAGAGAATACACTCGAGCTTCCATCAAATAATTACTGCAACAGGAAGAATAAGCAGTACAGAGCCAAATTTACAAAACATTCCTACTAGAGCAGAATTAGGAAAGCAAATAAGAAAAGCTTTTAAACCTGCAGAAGGAAATATTTATATAGATGCAGATTATTCTCAAGTAGAATTAAGAGTGCTTGCACATATTTCACAAGATGAAAATATGATACACGCATTTAATCACGGAGAAGATATTCACAAACAGGCTGCATCAAAGGTTTTAGGAATTCCAATTGAAGAGGTTACAAAGGAGCAAAGGTCATCTGCAAAGGCCGTAAACTTTGGAATAGTGTATGGAATAAGTGACTTTGGACTTGCAAATCAGTTAGGAGTGAGCAACAAACAAGCTAAAGAATACATTAATCAGTACCTTGAAAAATATCAAGGAATAAAACACTTCATGGATGATATAGTAGAAAGTGCAAAGGCAAAGGGATATGTAGAAACTCTTTTTGGAAGAAGAAGATACATTCCAGAAATAAAATCTTCAAATTATATGGTAAGACAATTTGGAAGTCGTGTTGCTATGAATACTCCAATACAGGGAACAGCAGCGGATATTATGAAAATTGCTATGATAAATGTAAATAAAGCATTGAAAGAAAAGCATATTAATGGTAAAATTGTACTGCAAATACATGACGAATTGTTATTAGAAGTTAGCAAAGAAGATAAACAACAGGCAAAAGAAATTCTAAAACAATGCATGGAAAACGCAATGAAATTATCGGTTCCACTTGAAGTAGAAATCTCTGAGGGTGAGGACTGGTATGAAGTAAAATAAACAAAGGAGAGTAGATGTAATTTGAAAAAACAATATAAGGTTATAGTGGGTGTTCTAATTGGTATTATACTACTTATAACTATTATAAAAGTATTTAACATAAAGCAAATTATATTACAAAAAATATATCCTAAAAAGTACTCAGAATATGTAGAAAAATATGCACAAGAATTTAACGTGGATCCATTACTGATTTTTTCCATGATAAAAGCCGAAAGTAATTTTAAAGAAAAAGCTAAATCATCGAGCGGAGCTAAGGGATTAATGCAGTTAATGGAGGCCACAGCAAACGAAATTGCTGATAAAATAGATGAACCGTTGGTTGAAGAAGAAAGCTTATTAGAGCCAGAAAAAAATATAATGATTGGCACAAAATACTATTCGGAATTATTAAAAAATTTTGACGGAAATATGTTACTTGCAATCACGGCATATAATGCTGGAATGGGAAACGTAAATCAATGGATTAGAGATGGAATAATAAAAGCTGACGGGAGTGACATAGAGAACATTCCATATAAAGAAACGAATATGTATGTTAGGAAGATTATTAATAATTATAGAATGTACCAGACTATTTATGAAGGAGCATAACAAAAGATGAAGAAAAAGCAAATAACAATAAGCGTGTACCAAATTTTCATAGCATTGATGGTAATAATTGCAATAATAGTAACTGTTTCGATTGTTAAGAAACATGTACCAAAAACAAATAGAATTGCGACTGGAAAGGCCAGTGACTTTAATGGTAGTGGAACGAGTGATGATCCATATAAAATAGAGAACATAGAAGACTTATTAAAATTATCAGAAAATGTAAATAGCGGAATTACATATAGCAACCAGTATTTTGAACTTACAAATAAGCTAGATTTTCAAAGTGATGAGTCATATAAAAATCCAAAAGCTAAGTATGATGACGTAAATAAAGATGGCAAAGTTGAAGATATAAAAACAGAGCTGACTACTGCAAACGGTTTTTTGTCGATTGGAGACTCAGAACATGCCTTTGAGGGAATATTTAATGGAAATGATAAAACAATAAGAAATTATTCTGTAAATATAACTCAAGGTGCAGAAAATAATGTATTAGTTGGAATATTTGGTAATAATAAAGGTAGAATAATAAATTTAAAAGTGACAGCAACAATTTCAGTGGATGAAAACATTGAAAATACAAAAGTATTAATTGGAATTATATCAGCTAAAAACTCTGGGATAATTCAGACTTGCAAAACGGAGGGAACAATAACAGCAAATATTAACGCAGATAGTTCAAACATAGAAGTTGCTGGAATTTGCGCAGAAAATAGCGGAAAAATAATTGATACAGCAAATAGCATTGCGATTATATCAAATCAATTAAAAGCTGGAATAGTTGCTTTAAATTATGTTGAAAATAATACAGAAAATAGTGGTGAAATTACAAACTGTACAAATGAAGGTAAGATTGAAGAACAAACAGGATCAAAATATTATACAGCTGGTATAGTTGCAGATAACCAAAATGGAAACATTACAAGTTGCACCAATAACGGAAAGATTGATGGAAAAATTGTTGGTGGAATTGTAGGAAAATCAACGGGATACATAGTTGCTTGTCAGAATACTGCAGAAATAAGTAACTTAAAAGAAAATTCAAATGATGAAGAATTTGCAGGCGGAATTGTTGCAATATTAGAAACAGCTACAATAGAAAATTCTAAAAATACTGGAAATGTAATTGGAAGTACTAATATTGGAGGAATAGCAGGAGAAAGTAAAGGAACAATTACACAATGCCGAAATGATGGACAAGTATCTAAAGTTGTAGGAGTTATATGTAAAACTGTAAATTTAGGTGGATTAGTCGGAAAAAATGGTGAAGCAGCTAGATTATCAAATTCAAAAAATCATGGAAATGTAAATTCCGAAACAGATACTTTGGTTAATCTAGGAGGAATTTGCGGAATTTTGTATAATAATAGTATAGTAGAACTTTGTGAAAATAATGGAGCTATAAGTGGTTCTGGAAAAGAAATTATACCAAATGAAGATACAAACACTAACTGTGCATCTTGTACAAGCAATAATGGTGGAAGTGCTTCAACAGACGACTTTGGACAATTAAACATTGGAATCATTTATGGAAAATATCAAGAAATATAAATTATTAAAGAAGGGAAGATGATATTTATGGCTATATTAGTTACAGGAGGTGCTGGCTTTATTGGAAGCCACACAGCAGTTGAGTTATTAAATTCAGGAAAGGATATTGTTATAGTAGATAATTTTTCTAACAGTAAGCCAAAGGCTTTAGAAGCTATTAAGAAAATTACTGGAAAAGATTTTAAATTTTATGAAATAAATTATTTGGATAGAGAAAAGTTAGAAAAGGTATTCGAAGAAAATGATATTGAGGCAGTTCTAAACTTTGCAGGTTATAAATCTGTTGGAGAGTCTGTTAGAAAGCCATTAGAATATTATGATAACAACATTTCTGGATGTCTTGTATTATTAGAAACAATGCAAAAATATGGAGTAAAGAAATTCGTATTCAGCTCATCTGCAACAGTATATGGAGAGCCAGAAAGAATTCCGCTAACAGAAGATTGTAAAACTGGTGGAACAACAAATCCATATGGAACATCAAAATTATTCATAGAGCAAATACTTAAAGATTTATATGCATCAGATAATTCATGGGATATTTGTATATTAAGATATTTCAATCCAGTAGGAGCTCATGAAAGCGGATTAATTGGAGAAGAACCACAGGGAATACCAAACAATTTAATGCCATATGTAGTAAGAGTTGCATCAGGAGAATTAAAAGAATTATCTGTATTTGGAAATGATTACGATACTCCAGATGGAACAGGTGTTAGAGACTATATTCATGTTGTAGATTTAGCAAAAGGACATTTAGCAGCACTAAATAAACTAGATAAAGAAGGAAAAGGCTTATATATTTATAATCTTGGAACAGGAACTGGATACAGTGTTTTAGATATGGTGAAATCTTTCGAAGAAATTACTGGAAAGAAAGTTCCATATAAAATAACACAAAGAAGACCAGGGGATATTGCAACATGTTATTCAGACACTAAAAAGGCAAAAGAAGAACTTGGTTGGGAAGCAAAAAAAGGAATAAAAGAAATGTGTGAAGATTCTTGGAACTTCATACAGAAGAATAAGTAATATGTAAGAAAAACATATTAAAGAGGTAATAATCTACTTAAGAAAAAAGTACGGGTTCTAAAACGCACAAATAAATCAAGTATTAAAGGAGTAATGTATATGCATAGTCAAATGCTTACATCTAGGCTTGGAGCAGAATTAATAAGCTACAAGCTAGATGGCATAGAAAAAATACACCAAGGACAAGATTGCATAGATGAGAATGGGAGAGTCTACTGGAAACGTCATTTTCCAGTACTATTTCCAATAGTGGGAAAGTTAAAACAAAACAAGACAATTATAAATGGCAGGACATATGAAATGGGACAACATGGATTTGCTAGAGACATGGAGTTTGAACCTGTTACAAAATTGGATAATTTTCACTCATATGTTTTAAAAAGTAATCCTAGCACTTTTGTAAAATATCCATTCGATTTTTCTTTATATGTAACATATAGAACCGATGAAAACAAACTTACAACAATGTATAAAGTTGTAAATGAAGGCGATAACAATATGACATTTGGAATAGGCGGACATCCGGCTTTCAAAATAGATCAACGAGATTTATACAGTGATGAATACTATTTGGAATTCGAAGAAGATGAGAATAAAATACATTTCTTATATCTAGTTGATGGTTTGATTGGAACAGAATATGCCAGAAATATAATGCAAGATTTAAGAAGAATACCAATAAATCAAGATTCTTTCAAGAATGACGCTATAATAATGAAAGGTTTGACTTCCCATAGAGTTAGCCTAAAAAAGAAGACTGGAAACAAGACATTGTTAACAATGGACTTTGAAGGATTTCCATATTTAGCTGTATGGTCAAAACCAGGAGCACCATTTATCTGCTTAGAACCATGGTATACAACAGCAGATGCAATAAAATCGACTGGAGTATTTACGCAAAAGACAGACATGTTAACATTAGCACCAAGAAAAGAGTTTGAATGTAAGTATACAGTTGAATTCTTTAACTAACGGTTGAAAAATAATTACAATTTTGACTGCGTCAAACATCATTTCAAACGCGGTTACATACACAACGTATGCGCCCTTGCCTTTGAAATTCGTTTTCCTTGTTAAAATTTAATTCTTTTCCAACTAGAAATGTACATAAGGAAGGAAATTTATCAAAATGGCCAAAATTATATTTATAATTATTGAATTAATTATTCTTGGAATTTCTGTAATAATGATATATGATGCTAGAAAGATAGCAACAAAAACATTTAGCTCAAATGAGACAAACGAAACAACGAAAGTATTGAAAATAGTTGGTTTTATTGCTCTAATAATAAGCTTACTAATGATATATATTACGAAAATAAAAATGTAAAATAAAATGTGAAACAAAATTAGTAAAAAAAGCTAGAAATGTTTCACATTTTTTATTTTTGTGGTATAATATAAATGTGAAACAAAATCAATAAAAAATTGAAGAAATGTTTCACATTTTTAAGGAGGAATATCATGGAAGAAAAAATCGAAATTATGAATCTTCTTCAAAATAAACAATTGCTTGAACATGAATTACAATCGCTTGCATATGGTTCAGTTGAAATAAGAGAAAACGATTCAAATAAATATATTTATGTACATTATAGAGAAGATGGAGTCGTTTTAACTAAATATGTTGGAGAATATTCAGATGAATTATATAATTTAGTATTAAATAATAGTATTAAAGCGAAAGAATTGAAAAAACAAATAAAAGAAATAAACAAAAAATTAACACAATTAAATTATATAGAAGAAGAACTTTCTGAAAAAGTAAAACAAAATATAGATTTTGCTAAAAGACATTTGGCAGATACAATTTATAAACAAGCAATATTAGAAGGTGTTGCAACTACCTTTGCGGATACAGAAAGTATAATTGAAGGTGGAAAAGTAAATAATATGACATCAGAAGATATTATGAAAATAGTAAATCTAAAACATGCTTGGGAATTTATATTAAATAAGAATGTAATACTAAGTGATACCAATTTTGCTTTATTATGTGAAATAAATAAAATGGTAGAAGAAGGCTTTTACTATTCAGCAGGAAAAGTTAGAAGCGTTCCTGTTGCAATAGGAGGAACAACATGGAAACCAGAATTACCAATTGAAAGTTTTATAAAAGAAGAATTAGAAAAAATTTTTAATGATAAAATGGATGATATAGATAGAGCAATAGAGCTTATACTATATACAATGAAAAAGCAAATATTTATTGATGGAAATAAAAGAACAGCAGTAATTTTTAGTAACCACTATTTAATTTCAAAAGGAAAAGGTATTATAGCAATTCCAGCAGAACTAGCAGAAGAATTTAAAAATTTACTTATTCCATATTACGAAGGAAAAGATGAAAAGAAAATAAAAAAATTTATAAAGGAAAAGTGTTATATTAATATATAAGGAAACTAATAAAATCAATGGAATTTATTTAATTCTATTGATTTTTCTGTATAAAATATGTTATTA
>OGYL01002325.1_pt1 | contig 13482 bp, 8 predicted proteins | sample 1576541 | NCBI WGS metagenome assembly OGYL01 (sample SAMEA3541551, study PRJEB24748) | human gut metagenome | biome: human gut; feature: human-associated habitat; material: faeces | place: China | collected 2012 | reverse complement strand
GCCTCGACCCCGCGGGGGTCTTCCTCGGTGCTCGTGAACGACGACTCCCACCGTCCGTAGCAGTTGCTTAGCGTTCCGCAGTAGCCCTGGGTGAAGTCAAACATGTCGTCGTCGCAGTTGACAGCCAGCAGGTTGCTCACGTTGACAGAGCCCCCGAAGAACTCGATGGCGTCGTCGGCACCCTCGGCAATGTATATGTTGCTTATCTGCGTGCCGTTGCCCACGGCATTGAGCGTGAGCCCGTTGTGCTCTATGTCGGCCGAAGAGCGTGCCCCCGAGTACAGGATGCGCACGTATGTCAGCCTGCCGGAGTTGTCGGCATTGTCGTCACCGCCATACATTATATTATTGTCAACCTCGGTTGCGGCCTCGTTCACGCCGTCACCGGCGCCGGATATGCGGGCCCTACCGTTTAGGATTATGCCTCCCCAGTAGCCGGCAGTGGCCGTTTCGCTGTCGGCGGTGAATGTTATGGGCGCGTCTTCAGTGCCGTCGGCATATATCTTTCCGCCACGCTCCACAAGAATGAAGCTGTCGAACCCTTGCCTTGCCTTTATGGTCATGCCAGCGGGAATGGTCAGCGAGCCACCCTCCTTGACGTGAACGCTACCGTCGATGAAATACTCTTTGCCGGCCTCGAGAGCCATAGCCGTGGTTATCTCGGCAGGCAGGTTGCCCTCGGCAATCACCTCCGGGGCCGTAGCCTCGGGAAACTCATATCCAGTCCAGCCGAATACAGAGTTGTCGGCACCGGTGTTTCCGGCCACCACCTCAACGCCGGCATATTCGCCATCCTCGTTGATCAGTGTGCCGGTCAGCTGCGTAGCGCTGTTGGTCACGCTCATCTCGGTGGCAGTGTTGGCTCCGCCCTTGCTGTCGGTGAGGTCGATGAGGTTTTCAATAGCCCCGTTGCCCGTCACGAGAGCGTTGGTAATGTGAGCCGTAGCGCCGCGGCGCACCTTTATCGCGTCTTGCATTGACTGCGCCTCAGAGTAGTTGGCAATGGTCATTCCGCTGATGTTGAAGTTTGCCTGAGGCGTGTGGTCGGGGCCGTCGCCGTCGAGGTTGCCGTCGGCCTCAACTCCGCGCGGGTCTTCCTCGGTGCTGGTGAAACCGCTCTCCCACACTCCGTAGCAGTTGCTTAGCGTTCCGCTGTAGCCCTGGGTGAAGTCGAACATGTCGTCGTCGCAGTTCACTGCCAGCAGGTTTGTCACGTTTACAGAGCCCCCGAAGAACTCGATGGCGTCGTCGGCACCCTCAGAGATGTAGATGTTGCTTATCTGCGTACCGCTTCCCACGCCGTTGAGCGTAAGTCCGTTGTGCTCAATGTCGGCCGAAGAGCGGGCACCGGTGTAAAGCAGCTCGACATACTGCAGCACACCGCTGTTGTCGGCAGCGTCGGTGCCTCCGTACATCTGGTTGTTGTCAACCTCGGTGGCAGCAGTCGTTCCCGACGCGTTGCCCGAGATGGGAGCATACCCATTGATGACGAGCCCGCCCCAGAAGCCTGCCGAAGCGTTGTCGCTGTTGGCCGTGAAGACGATGGGATTGTCGGCCGTGCCGCGCGCTTCAATGCGGCCTCCCTGTGCCACGAGTATGTATTTGTCGAATCCCTGGTTGGCCTTGATGGTCGTTCCGGCCGGTATTACGAGAGTAGCTCCGTCGGGCACGGTAAGGGTTCCTGTGAGCACATATTCTTTCGAGGCGTCGAGCGTCATGGTCTCCGACACGGTTCCGCTCAATTGCACGGTAGTTCCGAGGTCATCGCCGCCATCGGTATTAGCATTTTCGTCATCACTGCATGATGTGAGTGTCACTGCACTCGCAATGGCCGCGAAGGCCAAAGCGTTAAGAAAAAACTTTCGCATGATAATAATAATTAGTTGAATGTCGTTTTGTTGTACTCTCTTTATGTCTGTTTTCAAAAACTATATGTAAGTCCCAGGCTCAGGTCGATGCCCTTGCGGTATTTGCTCAGCACCACCTCTTCGCCCGTGGCGTTGCCCTTTCGTGTGAGCTGACGGGCCGAGTTGAGCAGGTTTCGGGCCTTGAAGTTGATGCCGAAATGGCTTCCGAGCTTGCCCGATGCCACAAAGTCGAGCGTAGGTATGCCGTTTTCCACAATGTCCTGGTAGCCTTCAGTGCCGATGGTGTATATCCTGTCGCTGAAATAGTTGAACACCACAGCGGCGTTGAACGAGTTGGCCCCCGTGCGCAACATGTATGTAAGGTCGGCGTTGACAATCCACGGCGCAGCGCCTTCGAGCTGCGAACCAGACGGGTCGGTGGCCAGCGGAACCTTTGCGCAGGTGTATGTGTATGCGCCGTTGACGCCGAACGTGAGCCTGCTCAGGCCTCCGTCCTTGCGCGGCGTTGAGAAGATGTGCTTCTTGAGCTCCACCTCGACGCCTGCCGCCGTGGCGTGGTCGGAAATGTTCTCATACGACAGGAAGCCGCCCGCACTGGCTATCTCGATGCGCGATATCGGCCGCTTGATGTATTTGTAGAACCCGGTCACGGAGAATATCTCAGACGGAGAGAGGTAGTAATCCCACTTCAGGTCGAGGTTGTAGTTGTCTGACGGCTGCAGGTCGGGGTTACCCTGGCTGTTGAAACTCACGCTGACGTAGCGGAAAGGCGATATCTCCTTGGCCTGCGGCAGGGTGTAGGTCTTGCTCGCCGCAAGGCGCAGCGTGTGCTTGTCGGTGAGGTCGTAGCGCAGGTTGAGGCTCGGCAGGACATACGACTTGTCTATCTCTTGCTCGCCCTGGCTGCCGCCACGGTTGACGTTGTAGGCCACGCGGAGCAGCACATCGTCGTATTTCAAGCCCAAATTGGCCGTGAACCGCGGTGTAAACTGGTATGTTGCCTCGGCGAAAACAGAGTGCACGTTCTTCTTTACCGAATACTCGTCGACATTCCTGTCGAGCTGGAAAGCACCGCCGGCAAAGTTGTCTTGGTTGAAATAGTCGTCAAACCTGACGTCGTCGATGTCGAAGGCGTCTTGCCTCACCACCGACATGTCGTACTCTACGGCCTCAAACGAGTCGTCTACAATGCGCCCAATATACCCCAGCTGCACGTTGGAGTGCTGTTCGAACCCATCTTTCAGCTTATATGTGAGCGCCGCCCTTAGATTGAGGTCTTTCTCGTCGAGCTCAGAGAAATACCGCTGCTGTATGCCCGTTCCCTTCATTGGCACATATCCCGAGGCTGTCTTCACAAGGTTGTTGATGCGCCTGTCGGGCTCGTTGCCGCTAATTGTGTTGTAGACCACGCCTGCGTCGAGGTCGAGGTTGGTGCCTATCTGCCATTTGGTCGACAACTGGTTTACAAGCAGCATGTTGTCGTTGACCTGCTGCCGGCGCATGAACCCCTCGTAGGTGTCTGACGACTGATAGTCGGCATCCATGCCCAAGTAGTCGCCCACCGACTCTTTTGTAGAGTGCACCATCATGAAGTTGTAGCCAATGCGGTGCTTGCTGCCAATGCCGTAGCTCAGGTTGGCCATGGCTATCTGGCTGGTCTCCACCTCCGATATGTTGCCGGTCATGTCTTGCGAGAGCGTTCCGCTGGTGATTGAGTTGCGCACCTCTTCGTCGTAATGCGAGAAGTTCTTGTTGTGCCCGGCCACGACGAAAAACCTGAGCGGGTTGTTGCCCACGGTAAACTCGCGCCCTCCTGATATGTAGTAGCTCTGGTTGACCTGCAAGCTGTGCTTGCTCGGGTCGAGCGAATTGCCGAATGTGTAGGCCCCCAGGTCGGCCCCGGGCTGCGACTTGTCGGCAAATCCGAAGGCGTTGACCCCGTCGAGCCTCATGAAGTCGGCCGACACGGTCTGCGTGTTCAGCCCACCCGATATGCTTATGTCCAGCTTTCCGTCGCCGGTGAGCTCCTTCGATGTGATGTTGATGTCGGCTCCGGCCACGTCGGAAGGTATGTCGCTGTAGAACGCCTTGTTGACGTCTATCGACTGTATGATGTCTGTCGAGAAGAAGCCAAGGGCAATGTTCTTGTACTCGGGGTCTTCCGACGGAACGGGAAACCCGTTGAGCGTGGTCATGTTATAGCGGTCGCCGAGGCCGCGCACAAACACATTCTTCACCCCTTCCTGCTTGGATATGCCCGACACCTTGGCCACTGCGGCCTCGGCATCGCCCACTCCCTTGCGCGACAGCTCCTGGGCGCCCACCGACTGAACGGCTATCACGGCTGCCTTCTGCTCCATCAGCGTCACGTTTTCCGACTCGCGGTTGGCCCGCGACACCACAACGACATCGGCCAGCTTGTGCTCGTCGCTCTCAAGCTCCATGTCGAGAGTGGTCAGCTTGTCGTCTTCTATCTTCACCTGCCGCTTTACTGCTGTCTTGTAGCCCACATATTTTATCTCAATGTCATATATGCCGTCGGCTATGCCCGACAGCCTGTAGTTGCCTTCGGCGTCGGTCACAGTTGCAATGTTACTCCCAACAATCTTCACCGTAGCTCCGATGAGAGGCTCTTTCGACTTGCCGTCCTTGATGCTGCCCTTCACATTGACACCCTGGACAACGGCGTCGACGGCAAAAACGCGTGTGGCCAGAAGCGACGTGAGGGCGGCTGCACCCATCATTCTCTTAAATACTTTCATCTTGCATTTACAACTCTGATTTCTGCCTGCAAAGGTCGGCATTCTTCATTACAACTCATTGTCGCCGAAATGAACATTGGTTTACGGAAACGTTGCTTTGTGCTTAACGGCTGTTACACGGTGTTTTCATTTTTGGGCAAGATGTTACAATGGCTTGGCATTACTGAAAAAAATGGGCCATCAACGCCACTGCCCGGGCCCGTGGCGGGGCCGGCTGCCGGGGGTGACGCACTGCCCGGCTGGCAAATCCATGCCGGCCATCCGACCGCCGTGGATGAGCGCTGCAGCGTTTCACGGCTTCTCGCTTTGGCCCCTTATGCCAGATTGCATGTGAATAGGGCCGTTCGGCAGCGCGGAACGGCCCGTATGGCAATCTGATATGGGCCGTTTTGCGTTGCAAAAAGGCCCGTTTTACAACGCTCTGGTTGCCAATGTGTTACGCAGATGCGAAAGGCGGGCGGAATGGCACGGCTGTCACCCACCGACCTTTACAGCGCTGCAACAATGGCAGGGCATGGCCACCGCAACGACATGCTTGGCCCGGAATTGGTGGCGTTGACGCTTGCAGGTGATGGTTATTATTCGTAACTTTGCCTTTACTTACCCAATGTTTTACGCTAAAACAATACAACGACTCATGGAAAGGCATCAAATTATGACACGGCGGGCCACTGTTGGCGACCTGCCCGGGATAAAAGAGCTGTTCAGGCGCGCCGTGGCCGGCGTGGACAACAAGTATTATAATAATGAGGAAAAAGCCGACTGGGCTGCCTGCGCCGACAAGCCGGGGCACTGGGAGCAACTTGTAGACACGTGCTTTTTCATCGTTGCCACGTCTGCCGACGGACGCATTACAGGCTTCGCGGCAATAAACGGCAATGGACTACTTGAACTTATGTATGTAGACAGGGCATGCAAAAGACAGGGAATTGGCAGCGCCATGCTCTACGAACTGGAGGATTACGCCCGGGGCAAGGGCCTTAAGGAGATAAGGGCAGACGTGAGCTACGCCGCCGAGGGGTTTTTCAAGAACAAGGGATATGTGGTCTTGAAGAAGCAGGAGCGCAAGGCCGTAAACATGGTCATGGGCAATCTGCTGATGATGAAGAGGCTGGTAGCTGGCAATGGGCACGCTGACAGACGGGAACAAGACTGACCCCAATGGCCACCTTATGCCTGAACGACTTGGCACTCCGGACTGCAACCGCCCACAAAAGATTTGATGCAGTTGCCTCAGCATGCCACGAAACATCGCCAGGCGTGTTGAGACAACTGCATCAAAACATATTTAACTACCCGCAGGCCAACCGACGCGGCAATGCCGGAGGGCATCACGCACACACGCCCGACGGCACATGCCGCCACCGCCGGCGTGCCCCGGGAAAGCCAACGGCGCTAAACAATCTCCTCACCCCCGAGGAACACCCTGCTCACAATGGGCGTGGTGTAGGCATACGGGATGAAATCTACAGACGGCATTGGCTCTGTAACGAAGAAATTGGCCACCTTGCCAACGTCTATTGAACCGTAATCGGCACTCAGGCCCATGGCGCACGCGGCGTTGATGGTGGCGGCGTTGATGGCCTCCGACGGCAGCAGCCGCATCTTGATGCATGCCAGCGACACCACAAACTTCATGTCGCCCGATGGCGTTGAGCCCGGGTTGTAGTCGCTGGCCACGGCCACAGGCAGTCCGCTGTCAATCATCTTGCGCGCCGGGGCGTAAGGCATGTTCAGGAAAAACGACGTGCCCGGCAATGCCGTCGGCATGGTGATGCTGCCGCGCAAAACGCCAAACTCGTCTTCACGCATGTTCTCCAGATGGTCGACAGACAGTGCGCCACGCTCCACCCCGACTTGCAAGCCGCCAATGGAAGCCAGCTCGTCGACGTGAATCTTTGGGCGCATGCCCCACGGCGCTGCCGCATCGAGAATGCGGGCAGTGTCTTCGGGGGTGAAGAAACCCTCGTCGCAGAACACGTCGACAAAGTCGGCCAGACGCTCACGGCCCACCTCCGGAATCATCTCGTTTACCACAAGGTCTACATACTCGGCGTGGCCGTAACCCCTGCCGATGGCATGGGCGCCGAGAAACGTGGACACTATGCGGGCCGGGACGCTCTCGCTGATGCGCCTGATTACGCGGAGCATCTTGAGCTCGTCGGCCGTATTGAGCCCGTAGCCGCTCTTTATCTCCAAGCAGCCGGTGCCCTTCTTCATGACCTCGCGCACGCGGCGCATGGCCTGGGCGTACAGTTCGTCCTCGCTGAGCGTGTGCAACAGGTCGGCCGAGTTGAGTATGCCGCCGCCCCTGCGGGCTATCTCGGCATAGCTCAGGCCGCGAATCTTGTCGACAAACTCGCCCTCACGGCTGCCTGCATACACCACGTGGGTATGTGGGTCGCACCACGACGGCAACACCATGCCCCCGCGGGCGTCGACCACAACGTCGGCCCGCAGCCCCTCCGGCGGCATGTCGTCCATGCCGCCGAAGGCTGCAAAGCGTCCGTCGTCAGCAAGCAGCCAGGCATTGTCGAGCGTGTTCAGCCCGGACATCTCGCTTCCGCAAAGCCTCAACTTGCCGCCTATGCCTGTACCGACAAGCGTGGATATGTTCTCAACGAGCAGGCGCATTGTTCCTGATGAAATCTATTGAATGACTGATATGCGGGAACATCACCTCGTCGTTGACAATGAACGGAACCACACGACGGTAGGCAGCGTATACCGACTCGATGGCCTCCGACGACTTCAACGGGCGGCGGAAGTCGAGGGCCTGGGCGGCATTGAACAGCTCGATGGCCAGCACGCGCTCTGTGTTGAGCACCACCTGGTGCAGCTTCAGCGCCGCATTGGCTCCCATGCTGACGTGGTCTTCCTGGCCTTGGCTTGACGGTATGCTGTCGACAGACGACGGAGTGCACAGGCTTTTGCTCAGGCTCACTATCGAGGCCGCCGTATACTGGGTAATCATGAAACCGCTGTTGACGCCCGGGTTGGCCACGAGGAAACTCGGAAGTCCGCGTGTGCCCGACACGAGCTTGTAAATGCGGCGCTCCGATATGTTGGCCAGCTCACTGACGGCAATGGCCAGGAAGTCCATGGGCAGGGCGATAGGCTCCCCGTGGAAGTTGCCCGCCGAGATGATGATGTCGTCGTCCGGGCACACGGTCGGGTTGTCGGTGGCCGAGTTTATCTCCGTGTCTATCACCGACTCCACGTAGGCCAGCGTGTCTCTCATGGCCCCATGCACCTGCGGTATGCACCTGAACGAATACGGGTCTTGCACATACCCCTTCGGCTTGGCAACAATCTCGCTGCCATCAAGAAGCTCGCGCATGCGCTGAGCGGTGAATATCTGGCCGCGATGCGGGCGCACCTGGTGCACGGCATCGATAAAAGGCTCGACGAGTCCGCAATAGGCATCGAGCGACATGGCCGCTATGGCATCGGCCCAATCGGCCAGCCGCTTGCTGTTGAGTATGGCCCACACGGCGTAAGCGCTCATGTTCTGCGTGCCGTTGAGCAATGCCAGACCCTCCTTCGAGGCCAACTGTATTGGCTTCCAGCCGTTTTTGCGCAATGCCTCGGCCGCGCCCATCACCTTGCCGCGATATTCCACCTCGCCAAGGCCTACAAGAGGAAGGCACAGGTGGGCCAGCGGCACAAGGTCGCCGGAAGCCCCCAGTGAGCCCTGCTGGTAGACAACGGGATATACATCGCTGTTGAAGAAGTCGACAAGGCGCTCTACCGTGTCGAGCTTGCAGCCCGAATACCCGTAGCTCAACGACTGCACCTTGAGCAGAATCATTATCTTCACAATCTCGTTGGGCACGCGGTCACCCGTACCGCAGGCGTGCGACATCATGAGGTTTATCTGCAATTGCGACAGCTGGTCGTTGCCGATGGACACGTTGCAGAGCGAACCGAAGCCCGTAGTGACACCGTATATGGGCACATTGCTCTCTGAAATCTTCTTGTCGAGATACTCGCGGCAGCGCATTATGCGGTTGCGCGCATCGTCACTGAGCCTCAACTTATAACCCTTGTCTATTATTTCGCCGATGCGTTCGATTGTCAGGTGCTCGGCAGATATTTCATGTACCATAACCGTTTCGATAAAAATACAACATTAAGAACCAAATACTGAGTCGACAACGCTGTCGTCGACGATGTTGGGCATGGTGACCTTCAAGCCCGGGGTGCGCTCCATCTCGCGCACGATGCTGTGCATGGAGCCCTCGTTGCGGGCCCAGCTGCGACGGGCTATGCCGTTGTTGACATCCCAGAACAGCATCTCGCGTATGTGACGGTCGCTATCGTCACCACCGTCGATGACCATGCCGAAACCGCCGTTGATGACTTCTCCCCAGCCTACTCCGCCGCCGTTGTGCAGCGACACCCACGTGGCCCCGCGGAAAGAGTCGCCAATCACGTTCTGCACGGCCATGTCGGCGCAGAACTGCGAGCCGTCGTAGATGTTGCTGGTCTCACGGAATGGCGAGTCGGTACCCGACACATCGTGATGGTCGCGGCCAAGCACTACGGGTCGACTGATTTCTCCCCGGCGTATGGCCTCGTTGAAAGCAAGGGCTATCTTGGTGCGCCCTTCGGCGTCGGCATAAAGGATGCGCGCCTGCGAACCGACCACGAGATGGTTTGGCCCGGCCTCTTTTATCCAGTGGATGTTGTCGTCCAACTGGTGCTTTATCTCCTCGGGCGCAGTCTTGCGGATGCCTTCCAGCACAGCCGTGGCTATGCGGTCGGTAGCCTCGAGGTCCTTCGGGTCGCCCGAGGTGCACACCCATCGGAATGGGCCGAAGCCGTAGTCGAAGAACATCGGGCCCATGATGTCCTGCACGTATGACGGATAGCGGAAGCGGCCGTCGGCCCCCATGATGTCGGCCCCGGCCCGCTGCGACTGCAGGAGGAAGGCATTGCCGTAGTCGAAAAAGTACATGCCGCGCTCCGCCAGCCTGTTGATGGCTGCAACCTGGCGGCGCAGCGAAGCCTGCACCCGCTCGCGGAAGGCGGCCGGATTGGCTGCCATCATCTCCTTCGACTCCTCGAGCGTCATGCCCACGGGATAGTAACCGCCGGCCCACGGGTTGTGGAGCGAAGTCTGGTCGCTGCCCAGGTCGACCTTGATGCCCTCGTCGGCGAGGCGCTCCCACAGGTCTACCACATTGCCGACGTAGGCCATCGACACAGCCTTGCGCTCGCCCACAGCCTTGCGTATTGCCGGCATGAGCTCGTCGAGGTTGTCGTGCAGCTCGTCAACCCACCCCTGGTCGTAGCGTTTCCGGGCCGCCAGGGGATTGATTTCTGCCACCACACTGACCACCCCGGCTATGTTTCCGGCCTTTGGCTGTGCTCCCGACATGCCTCCGAGTCCCGACGACACGAACAGCATGCCGCGTATGTCAGAGCGGCCCGGCTCCTTTGTCATCTGCATGCGGGCAGCGTTGAGCACGGTGATCGTGGTGCCATGGACGATGCCCTGCGGCCCTATGTACATGTAAGACCCGGCAGTCATCTGCCCATACTGGCTGACGCCGAGGGCGTTGAAGCGCTCCCAGTCGTCGGGCTTCGAGTAATTCGGTATGACCATGCCGTTGGTCACGACCACCCTTGGCGCATTCCTGTGCGAGGGGAAGAGGCCGAGCGGATGGCCCGAATACATCACCAGCGTCTGCTCATCGGTCATTTCGCTGAGGTATTTCATGGTCAACCGGTACTGCGCCCAGTTCTGGAAGATGGCCCCGTTGCCCCCGTAGACAATCAGTTCGTGCGGGTGCTGCGCCACAGCGGGGTTGAGATTGTTCTGTATCATGAGCATTATAGCTGCGGCCTGGAGCGAGCGATGAGGGTATTCGTCAATCGGACGGGCATACATCTCGTACTTCGGGCGGAAGCGGTACATGTATATCCGCCCATACGTCTCAAGCTCGTCGGCAAACTCCGGGGCAAGCACAGCGTGGAATTTCTTGGGGAAATACCTCAGCGCATTGCGCAAAGCCAGCTTCTTCTCAGCCGGTGTGAGTATGTCCTTGCGCTTTGGCGCATGGTTGATTTCAGTGTCGTATGGCATCGGTTCGGGCAATACGTCGGGTATGCCGGCCCGTATCTCTGCAGCAAATTGTTCCTTGTCCATAATCATTATTATCATTAATCCTTGTTTATCACCTTGTTCACCATCTTTAAAATGGCAGCCTCGGCCCCGCAGGCCTCGGCCATGAGCCTGTCGGCCTCGGCCACGAGTCCGTCGGCCACGCCCTTGTCCTTGAGCGAAGCGGCGTTGATTTTCACGTTCAGTCCGGCTCCCATCACTGCGGCGCGCGCGGCCAGGGCCCCCACTCCTGCGTCTGACACACTGTTGGGGTTGCCCTGCTCCACCATTGCCCTGCACAGCTCAAACACCTTCGACGACGCCTTCATTGTCTCGAGCGGCACCTGTGCCGCAAACAACGTGGCCCGCTGAATGGCCTCGGAGCGCAGTTTCTTGTCTTCGTCGGTAGCCTTAGGCATAGAGAAAGCCGCCATGATGCGGTTGAAGGCCTCTGTGTCTTCATCGACAAGGCGCAGCAGCTCGGTCTCAATCTCTACTCCCTTCTCAGCCCAGACGCCGAATTCCTCCCAGCGGTCATCCCATCCCGGCTTGTGGGCCGAGAGGTTTGCCACCATCGTACCGAGCGCGGCGCCCAGCGCCCCCATGTAAGCCGACACCGAGCCGCCGCCTGGTGCCGGCGACTCACGCAGCGTTTCGTCGGCAAATCCCTCCACGGTCATTGCCGTCAGCCGGCCGTCATGGTTCTCGCCGGCGGCGAGCAGGTACTCTATTACCTTCTCTTCGGGCACGAAAGGCTTAAGGTCGTCGAGTCCGAGCGACTTCACCGCGATGTTCAGTATGTCGCCCTTTGGTATGCCGCACGAGCGGTGTTGCTTTTTCAGAAAATGCTTGCCGGCATCAATCAGCGAATGCTCCGGCACGAGGCCCACTATCTCTGTGCCCGTGACACGCAGTCCCCTGGCCTCGGCACAGCGGCATACCTCCTCGAAGGCCACGTGGAGCGGGGTGACATTGACGTTGGTGATGTTCATCGAAACCTGCGCAATGCCATACTCCTTGATAAACCATCCGATGGCCTTTGTGCACTTCAACGTACCGGGACGCATCACCGGATTGCCTTCGGCATCGCGCACGATGGGCCCCGTGATGGGGTTGCCCGTACGCTCGGGTCGCCCCTTCTCCCTCACGTCGAAGGCCACGGCATTGGCCCGCCTCGTGGAAGTGGTGTTGAGGTTGAAGTTGACCGCTATCAGGAAATCGCGCGCTCCGACCACCGTGCAGCCCGTGCGCGCCATGTCATCGTCGTATGGCCGGTAGCCGAAGTCGGGTCGCTCGGCCTCGTCGCCGAGCCGTTCGGCGATGGCCTCATACTCACCCTTGCGGCAAACGGCAAGGTTGGCCCGCCCGGGGCGCAACGCCGCAGCCTCGTAGCAATAGCACGGTATGCGCAACTCGGCAGCTATGCGCTCGGCCAGGCCGCGCGCGAGCTCGGCACACTCTTCGAGCGTTATGCCGCTCACCGGCACCAAAGGCAACACGTCGGTGGCCCCGATGCGTGGATGGGCGCCGTGGTGCTGCCTCATGTCAATCAGTTCGCCGGCCTTGCGCACGGCCTTGAAAGCCGCCTCGACCACAGCCTCCGGCTCGCCCACAAAGGTGACCACCGTGCGGTTGGTGGCCTCGCCCGGGTCGACATCCAGCAGCCTTACGCCGTCGGTAGACTCAATCTCGCTTGTTATCTGCTTTATTACTCCCATGTCGCGCCCCTCGCTGAAGTTGGGCACACACTCTATAATCCGTTTAATACTGGCCATAATCTTTTTGTAGTTTTAGGTTACCGCGCAGTGTCGATGCGTTCTTCGGCTTGATGCCTTCGGTGAGGTGGCGGATAAGCCCAAACTCACCAAGCTTGGCAATTTCGGTCATCCTCTGTGCCTCCCCTCAAGCCCTGTTTATCATCTCGCGCATAATCTCGGTCATGAGCGGCTGAGCCTTGTTGGCCGCTTCCTGCACCTCTTCGTGGCTCACCTCTACCGGCGTGTCTTCGAGTCCGAGGTCGGTGATGATGCTTATGCCAAAGGTACGGATGCCGCAGTGGTGGGCAACGATGACCTCGGGCACGGTGCTCATGCCCACGGCGTCGCCGCCGAGCCGGTGGTACATCTTATACTCCGCGGGCGTCTCGAACGTCGGGCCCTGCACTCCTACATACACTCCGTGAACCACCCGTATGCCCTTTTCGGCCGCAATGGCGTCGGCTTCGGCTATGAGGGCCTTGTCGTATGTCTCGTGCATGTCGGGGAATCTGGGCCCGGTGGGGAAGTTCTTGCCCCTGAGCGGGTGCTCGGGGAAGAAGTTTATGTGGTCGGTGATTATCATCAGGTCGCCTATCTTGAACTCCGGGTTCATGCCGCCCGAGGCGTTGCTCACGAACAGCGTGCTGATGCCGAGCTCATACATTACCCTGATGGGGAACGTAACCTCCTTCATCGAGTAGCCTTCGTAGTAATGGAAGCGCCCCTCCATGGCCATGATGTCTTTCCCTCCGAGCTTTCCGAAGATGAGTTTCCCGGCATGTCCCTCTACTGTAGATACGGGGAAGTTGGGTATGTCCTTGTAGTTGAACTCGTAAGAGTCAGTTATTTCTGAAGCTAATTGTCCCAGTCCGGTGCCCAGTATTATCGCTGTCTTTGGGCTTGTTGTCATCCTTTGCTTTAGCCAGGATGCTGTTTCTTGAATTTTTGCGTACATATCCTATTATGTTTTCGTTGAAATTGTCTTC
>OGYL01002320.1_pt1 | contig 13499 bp, 9 predicted proteins | sample 1576541 | NCBI WGS metagenome assembly OGYL01 (sample SAMEA3541551, study PRJEB24748) | human gut metagenome | biome: human gut; feature: human-associated habitat; material: faeces | place: China | collected 2012 | reverse complement strand
AACACAAGCGTTCTTGTAAGCGTTGATGGCTGCAACCTCGAATGACAACTGGTCAGAGTCAACGGGGTGGAACGAACCGTCGAGCAATGTAACTTTCAGGCTGTCCATAGGATATCCACCGAGAACACCATTCTTCATGGCAGACTCAAAGCCCTTCTGTACTGAAGGAATGAACTCCTTAGGAATGTTACCGCCCTTAACCTCGTTGATGAACTGCAGACCACCCTGCTTGAAGTCCTCATCAACAGGACCTACGTTAACGATAATGTCGGCGAACTTACCACGACCACCACTCTGCTTCTTGTAAACCTCGCGCAGATTGACTGTCTTGGTGATAGCCTCTTTATAGTTAACCTGAGGCTTACCCTGGTTACACTCAACCTTGAACTCTCTCTTCAGACGGTCAAGGATAATGTCAAGGTGAAGCTCACCCATACCAGAGATAACTGTCTGACCGCTCTGCTCGTCTGTGTGAACAGTAAAGGTCGGGTCTTCCTCAGCCAGTTTTGCAAGTCCGATACCGAGCTTGTCAACGTCAGCCTGGCTCTTAGGCTCAACAGCGATACCGATAACAGGATCAGGGAATGTCATTGACTCGAGTACGATAGGATGTGCCTCGTCGCAAAGAGTATCACCAGTACGGATATCCTTGAAACCAACACCAGCACCTATATCACCTGCGTCGATAACTTCCATAGGAACCTGTTTGTTAGAGTTCATCTGGAACAGACGGCTTACGCGCTCTTTCTTGCCTGAACGTGTATTGTATACATATGAGCCGGCCTCAACCTTACCTGAATAAACGCGGAAGAATACCAGACGGCCAACATACGGGTCAGTAGCAATCTTAAATGCAAGAGCAGATGTAGGCTCGTCCTCAGACGGCTTGCGATCCTCTTCCTCACCAGTAACAGGATTGGTACCAACGATGTTAGGAGTATCAACAGGAGAAGGCAGGAATGCGCAAACATAGTCGAGCAGAGTCTGAACACCCTTGTTCTTGAATGAAGAACCGCAGAGAACAGGAGTGCACTCCATAGCCAATGTACCCTTACGGATAGCGGCGATAAGCTCTTCTTCAGTAATAGAGTTAGGATCCTCGAAATATTTCTCCATCAGGTTCTCGTCAAACTCAGCTGCGCTCTCGAGAAGTTTTCCTCTCCACTCTTCAGCCTCGTCCTTCAAGTCAGCGGGGATATCATCTACTTCATATTCGGCACCCATTGTCTCGTCATGCCAATAGATAGCCTTCATCTTTATCAGGTCTACAAGTCCCTTGAATGTCTCTTCACTTCCGATAGGAACAACAAGAGAAACAGGGTTAGCGCCCAGCACTTCCTTCATCTGACGGAGAACGTCGAAGTAGTCAGCACCAGAGCGGTCCATCTTGTTTACATAGCCAAGACGGGGAACATTATATTTGTCAGCCTGACGCCATACAGTCTCTGACTGAGGCTGTACACCACCAACGGCGCAGTATGTAGCAACAGCACCGTCAAGTACACGCAGAGAACGCTCAACCTCAGCAGTGAAGTCTACGTGTCCCGGAGTATCGATCAGGTTGATCTTAAACTGCTTGTTATTATAGTGCCAGTAGCAAGTGGTTGCAGCAGATGTGATAGTAATACCACGCTCCTGCTCCTGAGCCATCCAGTCCATTGTAGCGGCACCATCGTGAACCTCGCCAATCTTGTGAGTCTTACCTGTATAGAAAAGGATACGCTCAGAAGTTGTCGTCTTACCGGCATCGATGTGAGCCATAATACCGATATTGCGGGTCAAATGTAAATCTTGCTTTGCCATGATTCTTTTTACCTGTCTATTAATTAAAATCTGAAGTGAGCAAATGCACGGTTAGCCTCAGCCATGCGGTGCATATCCTCTTTACGCTTGAATGCGCCGCCCTGATTGTTATATGCGTCCATGATCTCAGCAGCCAGTTTGTCTGCCATAGTCTTTCCACCGCGTTTGCGTGCAAAGTTGATCATATTCTTCATAGAGATGCTCTCTTTACGGTCGGGACGGATTTCAGTAGGAACCTGGAATGTTGCACCACCGATACGACGGCTCTTAACCTCAACCTGAGGTGTGATATTGTCGAGGGCAGTCTTCCATATTTCGAGTGCAGACTTCTCCTCGTTAGCCATTTTCTCTTTTACTGTGTCTAATGCTTTGTAGAAAATCTCATAAGAAGTATTTTTCTTTCCATCATACATCAGATGGTTAACGAATTTTGAGACTTTCTGGTCATTGTAAACGGGATCCGGAAGGATCACACGCTTCTTTGGTTTTGCTTTTCTCATTTCTTTGTTTTGAAATTAATTCTGCATGGGGCTGTTCTCTTGTTCTTCAGCGTTCTCTCCAGAACTGCTTACTCAACCTTTATAACAATTCTCCAGCAAAACGTTAATAAAATGTCAATTGTGTCCTTTTATTGGCTTAATTATTATTTCTTTGCCTTAGGACGTTTTGCGCCATACTTTGAACGGCGCTGTGTACGGTTGGCTACGCCGGCAGTATCAAGTGTTCCGCGAACGATGTGATAACGTACACCAGGAAGGTCCTTAACACGACCACCACGTACAAGCACGATAGAGTGCTCCTGAAGGTTGTGTCCCTCTCCAGGTATGTAAGAGTTAACTTCCTTCTGATTTGTCAAACGAACACGGGCAACTTTACGCATTGCCGAATTAGGTTTCTTAGGGGTTGTTGTGTAAACACGAACACAAACACCACGACGCTGAGGACATGAATCCAAAGCCGGTGATTTGCTCTTGTCAACAAGCGCCTTTCTACCTTTTCTTACCAATTGTTGAATTGTAGGCATTGTTGTTAAATTTTTAGTTATATATTTTGTTTTGTTATTTTCTTATAATTGTAATATGGTCCATAGAACATAGACCAATTTGGGCTGCAAAGGTAAGAATAATTCTTCAAATTACATAATTATAAAGAAAGTAAAAAGCCTATATTGGCTTAATATTTGCACAATATAGGCTTTATTAAAATAAATTAACCATAGAGCGCATATTAAATGCACTAATGGCCATGTTTCATTACTAACATAGACACTGATTAGGCCTCACCTTTATTAATATGGAAAGGTGCTATTGTGCCTTTCTCCTGCTGAGGTATCTTTATCGGTCCGAATGCGCTCTCATATCTTACGATATTGTCCTGAAGAGCCATAAGCAGGCGCTTTGCATGCTCAGGAGCCAAAATCACACGTGATTTAACCGTTGCCTTTGGCACTCCCGGAAGAATGCGTGCAAAATCCAGAACGAAATCAGAACTTGAATGAGTTATAATAGCAAAGTTTGCATATTGTCCCTGTGATACGTCTACGGGCAGGTCTATCTGAAGCTGGCCCGGGTTGTTATTGTTTTTGTTTTCCATTGATTTGTATTATTATATTAATGTATAAAACTATATTCACGTTTCAGGCAGACTTTCCATTCTCTGTCCTTGTCTGCCGCCTTGTCACGGACCAGTATGTCTGCACAGCGTCACTGATCATTCCCGCATCTCTTTAATGCAGCCGTCATCACATAACACGACAATGCAATAATGCACCGTTTGAGCAAAATAAACAAACCTCCGTAAAGAAAGCAATGCAAAGATAAACGTTTTTGTCAAAAAAACAAGCATCTTAACAAATAAATTTAGCTACAAACATATTAAATTTAGGTAATGTACAGACAACCATAACAAGCATCAGGCACAAACATATATTGACTAAAACCGCAATATTACAGAAGTTAAGCCCGAATAGAGCATCAGACTGTATATAGCTTATCTGTTTTGTGTATTCATAATTTCATCCGTCAGCTTATTACAGAAACCTGCACCACACAAAAGCCGCATATCCCGACAATAGGTATATGCGGCTCGTTTTTTTATACTAAAATATGTTTTATATACCACATCGGTCTTCTACTCGCCTGCCTTATACTTGGCTGCCTGCTCCTTGATAAGGTCGAGGTCGTCAAAATAGTTGATGCGCATCGCATCACGCACTTCGTGCAAAGTCTGTGCAGCCACCTCGCGTGCAGCCTCTGAACCTTTCTTCAGAATATTGTAGACCTCAGGAATGTCCTGCTCAAACTCATGGCGGCGCTGACGGATAGGCTCAAGCTGGCGGTCGAGCACCTTTATGAGGAACTTCTTGCACTTCATGTCGCCAAGTCCGCCGCGACGGTAATGGTCTTTCAGTTCTTCGAGGTTCTTATACTCAGGCCAGTATTCGGCAAAGTCGTCGGGGGTGCTGAATGCATCAAGATAAGTAAACACGGTGTTGCCTTCAACCTTTCCGGGGTCTTCCACGCGCAGGTGTCCCGGATCGGTATACATGCTCTTAACCTTCTGTTGCATATCCTTCGGCGTGTCCGACAGATAGATGCAGTTGCCCAAGCTCTTGCTCATCTTTGCCTTGCCGTCGGTTCCCGGCAGACGGCAGCACACAGAGTTCGTGGGCAGCATTATTTGCGGCTCAACGAGCACCTCTCCGTATATGTTGTTGAATCGTTTCACTATCTCGCGTGTCTGTTCGAGCATAGGCTCCTGGTCTTCGCCTGCCGGCACTGTAGTAGCCTTGAATGCCGTAATGTCGGCAGCCTGACTTATGGGATATGTGAAGAAACCCACGGGGATGCTGGTCTCGAAGTTACGCATCTGTATCTCGGTCTTCACCGTCGGGTTGCGCTGAAGGCGCGACACGGTTACAAGATTCATGTAATACACCGTAAGTTCAGCCAGCTCAGGAATCATCGACTGAACAAAGAGAGTAACCTTGTTCGGATCGAGTCCGGCAGAAAGATAGTCGAGAGCCACCTCAATGATGTTCTGGCGTATCTTCTCAGGATTGTCGGCATTGTCGGTCAACGCCTGAACATCAGCTATGAACACGAACATACGGTCGAAGTCGCCCTCATTCTGCAATTCCACTCTGCGGCGCAATGAGCCGACATAGTGGCCAAGATGAAGTCTTCCGGTCGGGCGGTCACCGGTAAGTATTATTTTTCCCATTTTATATTTTTCTTTATTAATATATTTTCTGAAGTGCAAACTTACACATTTTTTCTGAAAATCAGTGATTTAATATCAAAAACTTAGCCATCGGCAGTTCATAACTTACTGGCTTGACATACAAACATAACGTTTAAGCCCAAATCGTCATTGGGCAGCATATAACTTAATTAAAAAAAGGAATCGATGATTTAAGTCATACAATTGTTTTCTTTTGCCGTCTTGCCGTATGATATTGTGCAACGCTTCAAAATAGCACCGTTCTGAAAATATAATTTACCTTTTTACGTAAAAACGACTTCCCCGTATCATATTCATTCCCAGTTTCACGTTCCGTGTCCATGTTGTTTTATCAATTCGGGTTCATGTTTATGCAGATATTGCCTGAACACGTCAGCATTAAGTCCAAACTCACGTGCCACCTTTGCCACCGGACGCATATTGCGCTTCAGGCTCTCTATCGCCTCGGCGTATTTAGCCGCAACAGTTTTCATTCTTCGGCGCAAGCGCCTAAGGTCTGCCGTATCGTCCGCGTCCGGATTTATCCCTAAACGCTCCATCACAAGACTGCGGTACCATTTGTTGAGATAAGACCTCAGGCCCTCTCTCGATACTCCCGTCCGTTCTGCTATCGCCTTAATCGTCATTGGCGTATTACGATACATATCGAGAGCCGCCGCATATTTTGCCACGATTTTCTGCGATGGCTCATGCCGTCTGCCGTTACCGGTCATGTCGCCTTTGTCTTTTTTCACCTTCTCAGCAGCGTTGCGGCGCATCTCTCTCTTGCGTGCGAGCAAGTCTCTGTGATAAAAGCGGAGATGCTGCTGCAAGCCCGACTCTGACACTTCACACCGCGAAGCAATCTCTCCTATAGTCATATCTGTTTCGCCATAAAGCCGCACGGCCTCGGCATAGATATTTGCACACCTTTCTTTCGCGCTGCGGCGCTTGCTGCCGCTGATGCCCAGTTCACGCCTTAACTTCTCGCGACATTCGAGTATGTCGCTGTAATGCACACGCATAAAATTAGACAAGGCTGTGCCGTTGAGTCCGAACTTGCGGGCTATCTGCGACATGTTAAGATCGATATATCCAATCTTGTCACAGGCAGCCACGGCATCCTTATACTTCTCACGGGCCACATGGCCCTGATTTCCTGCAGATATAACCTTTATGCTTTTAGGGTCGTTTCCGCGGCACTCTATGCCATGGCGCCTCAGCATCAGCTCGCGCCAATAGCGCTGCAAATATACAGAAAGGGCCTTGCACCCGACACCACACCTCACGGCTATATCCTTAACAGACATATTGCTGCCGGCATACAGCTCCACAGCCTCGGCATATTTTTGGTGAAGCTTATGTCGCCGCACAAGTATACAGCGCTCCCTTGCAGAAATCATGCTGGCATCAATTTCTGTAACTGTATCATCCATAACAGGCACTTTGTCTTTATTCACTCTGCGGCGGCTCCGAGCGCCTTGCGCACATCGCCATATCTCGCGTCTTTCATAAGCACACGGCCGGAGCCGTCGAGCAGATATATCGCCGGCATGGCTTTAAGGTCATAGAGTGCGCCTTCTTTCACGGCAAGGCGGTCGGTGCCTACGGTCCATGACGGAGGCATGTCGCCGAGCGACGAGCGCCACACGCCGTCGTCGCCTTCGGTGTAAACGGCAAGCACGCTAACACGGCGGGATGCCACGGCATCGGCAAGCACTTTGTCTGAAATCATCTGCCCCAGCACTTCATGACAGCTCTCGCAGTCGGGATCATAAAACACCAGCAGCAGTCTGTCGCCGGCAGCCTTGGTTGCCGACAGCTTGTGGCGGGTGCCGTCGGGCAGCCAGTAGGCAAAGTCGGTTGCCTTGTCGCCAACGTTGTTGCGGCGTATAAGGTCAAGCTTATATTTCATCTGGGTGCGCCTTGCGTCGCCGTCGGGCAGACAGCCGAGCATTGCCTCCAGATAATATCCGTAAAGGGTTTCGTTGTAATAGGGCGAGTTGGCATCATAAAAATAGCTGTCGGCATTAGATGTCATCACGTCATAGGCGTGGCTGTCCTTAACGAACGCCGCGCACCAGTTGGCAAAGCTCTTGCGTATTATGTCTTCGGGCGTGGTGCCGTCGGCTATCAGAGCTATAAAGTTTACAAATCCCTGCTCGGTTATGTCACGGTTGTTAACGAGCGTGGTGTCTGCAAAGTTGAACTTGCTCCAATAATGTGTCAGCATCCACTCCTTGCGCTCTTCTGGCGACGTGATTGCCACAGGAATGTCAGGAAACGGAAAACTGCCGGCCAAAACAGTGTCGGCAGCGGCCGACTTAGCCGTGCCGCTTTTACCACTGTTTTGGTTATTCCGACAGGAGACTAAGACAATAGTAAGTAATATCAGACCATAAAAAAATGTTTTCATTTAATATCTGTGTTTTTTAGTATAAAGTCGTCGTTTATCGTTTGTCTGTCACCGTTATCACTTCTCAATCGGTTAACTAACAAATGCTGCTGACAGCAAGTAGGTATGTATCAAAGGCATCTCGCCGCAAAATTGTCAATCTTAAAAGGCACTTGCCGGCAGACCTATAAGATGTCCGCCGGCAAGTGTTGTTTAATATTATCAGTTAGTAGGAAACGTATAGCCAGGAGGAACGTCGCGGACGCAGCGTATCAAAACCTGATTATTAATTTGGTTCGTCTCGGCTCCCGGACAATAAATCAGCGTAGAGAATCCGAAGCCATAACGTACTTTTAGGTTAGTAAACTGCGTACAACAAGCGACATCATTATCACCATAACCATTTGGTTTAGGAGTTAAAAGTCCGGCTGCATTCATAGCTGAAAGCTCAACCAAATTAGGAACACGCCAATTAGTATATCCACCCTCACTATATGTAGAACATGGATTGGTCATTCTTCCATTGTAACCAATAATGTTACCAAAATTATATGTATATGTATAACCTTGCCAAGCATTTCCTGTTCTTACAAAATTTTCCGCGACAAATATTCCATCATAGAAACTATTAGCGTCATCATCCTCATTGTGCACATTCAGCGAGCCGGAAACTCTCTGACGATACAGGCTTGGAATCAAACGATCCTTAAACACCAGTAGCTTTGGTGAGTTGTTCTCATAATACTTATACGTAGCATCTGATGTTACTCCATCTATCTTAGAGACATCCGTACCCGTACCATTTGCTGGCAAATTGCGTATACAACGTACAGGCAAAGGAGTTCCTTTATCATAATAAGAATCAATAGCTCCATAAGATCCTTTCTCTACAGCCCAATATACCCTTCTAGAATCAGCACTGCTGGTATAATAAAGCGAGCCATCCGTGATGTAACTTGACGGATAATTACCTTTTGTCATAGTCGTCTTATCACCCATATAAAGTTGGGCTGCGCTCGAAATACCATTAGAACCGATACCCATACGGATATACTCATTGAGCGACGGCAAGAACCAGCGTATCTCATCTTCATCAATCTGTCCGTTGCCGTTAAGGTCGCGGTTGCGTGACATACATGCTGAATAAGCAGCCTGAACAGAATAGGCATCAGCACTCAGTTTATGACTTGAACGGTTTGTTCCTACAGATGCCGTCCAGCCATTATTCTGATAGTCAATGTAAGACGACCAATAAGTTCCATATTGTGAATATCCTATCAACGTCTTCTGATTTTCACGTCCGTCAGTATCCGACAGGTTAGAGGTAGATTTTGGTGTTCCAAATACAAACCTCAGCGGTGTCTCATTATACGTCTCAATACCGAATGCGTTGAGACTTGACACACGGTCGTTATAGAACGTCTGCATTGCCAACTGAGATATATACGAGTGGATCTTGCTGTAAGAGCTGTTGCCGTCTTCAGATGTCTGCGTACTCATTGCTATAATCATCTCGCGCGGAATCTTGTTTGTCATCACGCTCCATGTATCTGTCTTTGCGCCCGTAAGCGGATGGCGAAGATAGTAATTTTCATTTACGAAAGCTGTGAAACGCGCAACATAATCATTACCATTTTGAGTTATCTGTATACTTGAAGAAGAAGGCGTTTCTCTACCATAAATCTGCTTAATTGCCTTACCCATCTCAACAATCATGTCATAAACATCAAGCATGACGTCGGTACCTGTTTCACCGGCATAGAAATTTCCATTCTCCATACCGGAAAGATCCTCCATAGCCCAAGACGATATTCCGGGATATTTAGAAATACCGGTGCCTGTCTGCGGCAAGAACTCAATCCACTTGTAGTCAAAGCCCTTAGTCGGTGCCATGCCTTCTCCGGCACCATTCAACACGGAAGCCTTTGCGGCGGCAGGATCCTTGCCGTTTCTAACAGCATCGGCATAAATCTTATACGGACTTAATGTTCCGCGCTTATTTCTGGTGGTGTAAGGAGCTTCATCGCTATATTCATGTGTATAGTCCATTGCTTCCGACTGAATGATGAGTATCAGCTGATTGGCTATAGCGTCATCAAGAGACTGTCCGGAAAGGCTCTGCCCAAGACTGTTAGCTATGTCAGAGAGATTATACTCCAGATAAACCTGCTCGTAGTGAGCATCGAGGTTATAGCTGTATTCCGTGCTGCTCTGATCGTAAACAGAACCTTCTGCGCCATTTTGGTAATCTCCACCTGTTCTCTCAGCTTCAACAATAATATTATTAACATCAAGAACGCTGACCGAATATGTATAGCTGTAATTTCGCATTACAGAGAAATCTCCGTAATTACGAGAAGTATCACCAGACTTTCCGAAATTGCCAAGATGAATTGTGTATTCTACATTAGCCGTAACAGGATTTGTAGCATCGCCCTCGAACGTGCCACTTATCACAACAAATGTACTGTTTTGAGGAGCATTTGTCCATTTCTTGTTTTCTGCCGAAGCACCTGAATTTTCATTTCCATTCCATTCTTCACGAGAATTATAATCTGAAGACGCACCAGTAGCCTGCACATTTTCAGGCATGTAGAAATTAAACGAATAGTTACCTCCCTGCGCCGTACCGATATTTTCAAATGCTGTGTTTACATATTCTTCATCAGAATTAGCAACGCCAGTTGTAAGAAGATTTGTGCCTTCAGGAATGCCATTGGTAAGATAGCTCTTTGTAGGGATGTTGTAAACGCGGAATGATGTCGTCGTAAACGTACCTTTAGCACCGCTGGGATTGGCAGCAATATTGAATGTGATATGCGCCATGGCGCGCTTCATCTTTATTGCCACTTGATTGTCTTCATCGCCATAACCGCCATAGCTAGTAATAGTATTACCTGTTCCGAAAACAACACCCTCATTCCATCCTGATATCAACATCTGCGACGAAGATGTGACATGGAACGGCTGCATGCCGTCTGTAGTAGATGCATCAGCAACAAGCTTATGACTAACATCAGCCACAATGTTTTTTACCTCATCAAAGGTTTTCTTCTCATTATAAGCAGCTGTCAGATCTGTTATCAGGTTTTCCCAAAAGGCTCCGGCAGCCACGTTTGCCACAGCAATGAGTTTCTTTTCGCCTGACGTGCTTTCAAAGTTTACACTATAGCGGCGTTCGCCATTATCGCCGACCGAATTTCCGCCTACCGTCAAGCCTCCACCTTCATAGTTGGTAACAATCTGCTCGAACGAACCGTCACCATGGAACACGCATATAACGATGTCTGACAATTCGGACAGGTCGCTTCCCGTTGCACGCGTGATGCGAACGTCTGTCGACGGAACAGCCGCAAAGTTAAGTGTTATGTTTACAGGCTCGCCTTCCACTACGTTGTCTGTACCGAAAAAGTCGTCGACCGTACAGCTTGACAGGCCTGCCATAATCATACATACGGCAAGAATGCCGGTATATATCTTAAGATGTATCTTTTTCATACGATTTTCTCCTTTCATGGTTTATTTAAACTGTGGTACTTCAAACGGCGGTACATCCACTTCAACCTCTGCCCAAGGAACGACCTCGATGTTGAATGTCGGTGTAGTAGTCGCGTTCAGCGTAATGTTGATATTGAGCTCTGTGCCACGGCTTATCGCATTAATATTGGCAGCACTATTATTAAGATTCAAAGTCTGTGTTCCGTTCCAACTTGCAGTAAGATTATATGTGCCTCCTGTATTCTCAAAGAAGTAAGCATAAACCGTAGCTGATTCATTAGCATGAATAGTCATGTTGCCAAGACTTAATGTTCCTTCTTTTACGGCAGACAATGTTCCGTTTGCGAACAGTGGCGTTGATTCCATGTTGAGACCGGACAAATTAATATTATTCACATACTGGTCGCCAGCCGATGTATTGTTTATGGTAAGGCGCACCTTAGCCACGGCGAAGTCGAGTTTCATTGTCTCGCTCTGTATTCCGCCGCCAGACTGCGGCGCTACCCTAATCTGCTTATATGCAGTCTGCGGAATCATTGTATTTTTAGAAACATCATTGGCATTTGTCAAGAATCCGCTCTGCAGGTTCATGCCTTTCAAGTCAGTAACGGTGACGTTCTCCCAACCGTTGTATTCTACGCCTTCCTCATTTGCTATGGCATAGAAGTCGAAGGTTTCGCCGTCGGCATTTACTGTCATCTCGCTGAACGTGATGGTCTTGCTCGTTTCGTTTTCGGCTATGTCATATTTCAGATTGTAAAGTATCTCGCCATTCTGCCTTGCCACAATCACGCGTAGGGTGCGCATGTGTTCGTTATCCTCAAGTCCGCCGGCAGTGGTCGTAGGGTTGCTGATAGCCCTGGTGGTGAACGTCATCTTCACCGTGGCTTTATCGCGCACAGGATAGTCGTCAGAAATGCACGACACGGCAAGAAGCGACAGCAGCAACAAGCATGCGGCAGCAAGGTATCTGTGTTTTTTCATGTTATTCATAAATGCGTCCTCCTCAATACTTTATTGCCAACCGGGGGTTATGTCTTCAACATACCAGGCGGGCAGTTTGATAGTGATGCCTGTTTCAATAAACTGTATCTCGATGGGCAAATAGGCCTCCTGCTTGGTGACGTCGATGTATGCCTCGTTCTGCTTAATAAAGTCATAAAGGCTGAAGCGCACCATCTCTTTGCCAGTGGCGTCTTTAAGCACGATCTGGTGGCTGCAATAGTCTTCAAGCAGTGTTCCCTTGCTGTCCATGCGGTAGAGAGTCAGGTCTTTGGTCTGATATTTTCCGCTTGCCGCATCATATTCAAGCTCGGGAGCACATGTGCCCTTTGCGTCCAAATTAATTTCGTTCTCAAAAGAAGTCTGTCCGTTAGAGTTCTCTATGCTTACAGTAACGGGCGTGATGTCTGCGGCTCCTGGAGCCGGCAGTCCTGTAACTTCGATATGCGTGTTAATGTGTGAGCTGTACATCGTAACCGTGTCACGATAGACAACAAAGTTTCCTGTCGGCATGACAAACTCCTGCTGTCCGAGATAGTTGTGGTCGTGGTTGGTAACCACGTCGGCAGCCACCCATTCAGGACTCTGTATGTACATGCGGCTGAAGTCAGCGTTTTCAAGTCCAGTAACATGTGTTTTGTCGTCGGCATTTGCCACGGCAACCACCTTGTATCGTTTGCCGGGAATCAGTTTGAAAGAAGGTATCGCCTGGTAGCTGCCCAACTGTTCCCGTGAATAAGGTCTCTTCTCAATAAGGTGCCCGCCCTCGTCGAACACATAGAGATCCACCCGGTCTATGTACTGGCTGAGCACGTTCTCGTCACCATCTGCGAAATACTGAAAATAGATGGCCACATTGTCGCAATCGTCGTTGTCGTCCATGATGCAACCGGTCACCAAGACAGGAACCAGCAGCAGCGGCAATACTATGTTCTTCCAATGTTTCATCGCTTATAAATCTTATTGTGCCCTACCGCTAATGGCGGTGAAAGGCGGTTGTATTAGTTTTTCATGATAGAGGGAGTGCGACGGAGCCGGAAAGCCCGGCACACTCCCGTATGTATTCATAGATTATCAAAAACTGCCGGCGATAGTGGCGTCGTCACGCTTGGTGATATTTATTGTGCCGGAGCGTTTTTGACGAGTTCTCAGATAAGAGGCAGAATTACATTGTAACCCATTCTGCAGACAGATCTGCGATAGTCCAAGAAGCCTCAGTAACTGTTACATTTACTCCATAGAGAGTATTACCCTCTTCGTCACCAATAATATTGTCATCATCCAACTCTACGTTTGTTATACGGTATATTTTACCTTTTTCAAACTGGAAGTTAGGATCACCGTTATAGCTCTTGATCATGGCATAACGTGGCTGAGAATAAACCTGAGTAGGATCATTAGCGTGCTTAGCATTTGCAAAATAGATCTTCAATACAGGTATCTGGTTTGCATTTGGATAGAAATAATAGTTATAGCACTGTGCCGGAGTAGCAGCTGCAGGCCATACAGCACCAGGTGTCAAGAAGCTTGCGCTTGCAATTTGATCCCACAGAACAGGAGCAGGTGTAACAACGGTTTG
>OGYL01002316.1_pt1 | contig 13511 bp, 13 predicted proteins | sample 1576541 | NCBI WGS metagenome assembly OGYL01 (sample SAMEA3541551, study PRJEB24748) | human gut metagenome | biome: human gut; feature: human-associated habitat; material: faeces | place: China | collected 2012 | reverse complement strand
GGAGATGCACGGCTTTGCAAGCCGTGTGCTGCACATTAACCCCGTGAATCCCTGGGATTTAACAAAGGCGGAGCGGGAAGGAAGAAAGCAGGCCTATGAATGCGCCGATTTTGCAAAGCGTTATATCAGCGGGTTTGAAAACGCCTATCTGCTGGATACCAACATTCACATCGGCATCCGTGACTCACGCAGAATTCAGGGTATTGAAACAGTTTTGGCAGAGGATGCGCTAATGTTAAATAAGCGCAAAGACTCCATCGCCAAAAGCTCTTGGGTGATTGATATTTGGCCCGGCGACCACTATGCCCGTCCCGCCGTGCAGGACAGCGCACAGCGCATAGAAAAGGTTTTATCCGGGGACTATTTTGATATTTCCTACGGCGCCATTGTGGTAAAAGGCACACAAAACCTGTTTGTGGCGGGACGGTGTATTTCTGCGGAACGGGAGGCGCAGGCGTCGCTTCGGATTCAGCAGACCTGCCAGGCCACAGGCGAGGCAGCGGGTTTTGCCGCGGTGTTCTGTCTAAAGCACGGTATTTCGCCGGATAAGGCGGACGGGGTAGCGGTGGCAAAAGAACTTGCTCAGCACAGAAGTTTTATAAAACCGGTAATTGAAGAGCTGTTAAAATAAATAAAAAAACGGGAGCGGTTCCGCTCCTGTTTTTTATCTTATTTTATTTTTTCTTTACACAGTTCCAAAAGCCGCTTTGCGTCCTCCTCCGACTCTGCCGCACAGCAGAAGCTGATGCCCGTGTGGTACCGTGAAAAGTCCATAGCATCAAACTCATTACGGGTGAGAATATAGTGCACAATGGGCAGCTTGGCTGCTGTCACCTTGTTAAACAGAAAATCCAGATATTCCTGCCCGAATATCAGGTTCTCCATATAGCCAAAGTTCAGCCCCTGTAGATTTCCGTTTTCTGCCATATCAAAAATCCAGTGGTCGGCACGCCCGCAAAAATGCATGGAAGCGCCGCCCAAAGCGTCGATAATTTTTTTGTCATACTGCTGTGCAAACTCTTGGTACATTGCGCAGGAAAGGTTTACCGCTGAATCGTTCCGGATGACCGTGTTTCCGGGATAGAGCATATCCCAGTGGTAGCAGCTGCCCTCCTGGTCGTTAGAAAGGTAGGGATATATGCGCTGGAACAGGCGGATATACGTTTCCGTGACCACAGATAAAAGCGCGTGGATAAGTTCAGGTTCGTCATACAGATCGGGGTAAATGTCAGACCCATAGATGAGATGTGCAGTATCGAAAGGCCCTTGAAGATCGGGGTGATACAGTTTCAGTATTTTGCGGCAGGCGGGATAGTCTTTCAGCACTTCGTTGTAAAATGCATAAGTCTGGACAAGGCGCGCGCCAAAGCCGCTGTCTAAGTCCGGAACACCGCGGTCGACCACGCGCTTTATCTCCTCTTTTGAAAGGGGCGTAACCCAGGGCATATTTCCATTTACAATCGAGCTTTTCGCGCCAAACAGCGAGGCAAGGGTTCCAACACCGTAGTTGGCTCGAATGGTGGGAATCGCATCGTCCTTTAGTTTCACGCGGGGAATACAGGCAATCAGCTCGTTATACATCATTTTAGCCATGTCCTCGTGGGTTTCCTCCATAGCATAGGGAGGAAACGTGTGGTCGGGAAGATGGACGCACATACAAATCCTGTCAACAGGCAAAAAGGAATTTACCCGTGTTTGCAGGACAATGGTATTTTCAACATGGCGAACATCGGCATGTTCCTCGATATAGGTTAATATTTTCTTTAATGCCTCCATTTTTACAGCTTCTCCTTTCATAAAATATTACGGCGCAGACAAAGCGTCTGCGCCGCAGAATTAAGATTCAAATTCGTATTCGTCGCCCATACGGTTTTTAAACTCGTCAAAGGCCATGTCAAGCTCTGCCTCGTCCTCAATGGGCAGCAGGGTTTCAGAGCCATCCTCGTCAATTTTCAAGGTATAAATGAGCACCTCGTCGCAGTCTTCATCGCCCTCGTCTGCCGGGAGAAGCACCACGTAGGTTTCGCCGTTATAGTCGAAAGAGTCCAGATGCAGGAACGCATGTTCCTCGCCGTCATCGTTTATTAGCCTCACAATGCCTTCTTCTTCCTCTGGTGCGGCGTTTTGCATGTTTTTTTCATCTGCCATTTAGTTTGCCTCCTTTTGAAAAGCGGACAGGCTTTCTTCCACCTTTTGCAGCATTTCGCGGTATTTTTCGCCCTTCGCTTTTTCTTCTTCTACCACGCGGGCCGGGGCTTTGTCCACAAATCCTTTGTTCGAAAGCTTGCCCTCCACGCGCTTTATTTCGCCTAATAAATGTTTCTTTTCTTCTTCTAACCGTTTTAATTCCTTTTCAAAATCCACCAGTTCGCCTAAGGGAATGTAAATCTGCGCGCCGTCTACAATAACCGCCACTGTGTTTTCTCCAACGGAGGATTTGTCCTTCAGCACCGTAACGTCGGAAGCGCTAGCTAGCTTTTGAAAGAACACAGCGCCGTTTTGGAACAGCTCTGTGTGGTCTGTCACAATAAACATGGCGGCTTTTTTTGATGGTGGAATATTCATTTCAGCCCGCTTATTCCGCACAGCTTTCAGTGCGCCTTTCATCATTTCCATCTGCGCAGCTTCGGCAGGAAAGCTTAAAGCATCGTCTGCTGTAGGCCAGTTTGCAATGACAATACTTTCCCCCTCGTGGGGCAGGCTAAGCCAAATTTCCTCGGTGATGAATGGCATGAACGGGTGGAGCAGCTTCAGCGTGTTGGAAAGCACGTAGGAAAGCACCTGCTGGGCAGTTTTGTTGGTGGGGTTCTCCGTGTCGTAAAGCCGGGGTTTCAGCAGCTCAATATACCAGTCGCAGAATTCGTCCCAAATAAAGTCGTAAAGCTTTGCCACAGCAACGCCCAGTTCAAATTTATCTAAATTTTCCGTCACTTCGGAAACTAAGCGGTTTAATTTATCTAAAATCCATTTATCCTCTAAAGCCAGTTCAGAGGCCGCAGGAACGCACAGCTCGCCGATGGTTAAATTCATCTGAACAAACCGCGAAGCGTTCCAAATTTTGTTTGCAAAGTTCCTGCTGGCGGTTACACGCTCAGTGGAAAAACGCATGTCGTTTCCGGGAGCGTTTCCTGTAGCCAGGGTAAAGCGCAGTGCGTCTGCGCCGAACTCGTCAATCACCTCTAAGGGGTCAACGCCGTTTCCTAAGGATTTGCTCATCTTTCTGCCCTGAGCGTCCCGCACCAGGCCGTGAATTAGAACATGCCGAAACGGCTCTTTGTTCATGTGCTCCATGCCGGAGAAAATCATTCTCGCAACCCAGAAGAAAATAATATCATAGCCCGTAACCAGAACGCTGGTGGGATAGAAATAGTCCAAATCCGCGGTCTTTTCCGGCCAGCCCAGGGTTGAAAACGGCCACAGGGCAGAGGAGAACCAGGTGTCTAACACGTCCTCATCCTGTTTTACCTTGCCGCCGCATTCCGGACACACGGTGATGTCGTCCCGTGAAACAATGGTTTTGCCGCAGCCCTCGCAATAGAACGCAGGGATGCGATGCCCCCACCAGAGCTGACGGGAGATGCACCAGTCGCGGACGTTTTCCATCCAGTTGGTGTAGGTTTTGGAAAACCGCTCCGGCACAAATTTCACTCTGCCGTCGTAAACCACGTCTAACGCCTTTTCCGCCAGAGGCTGCATTTTCACAAACCACTGCTTCGACGTGATTGGCTCAACGGTGGTGCCGCAGCGGTAGCACTGACCAACGTTGTGGGCATGGTCTTCGGTTTTTACCAAAAAGCCCTCTGCTTCTAAGTCTGCTACTATTTGTTTTCTTGCCTCGTAACGGTCTAAGCCCTCATATTTTCCGCCGTAGCTGTTAATGGTGGCGTTGTCGTTCATCACCTTAATGATTTCTAAGTTGTGGCGCATGCCCACCTCAAAGTCGTTGGGGTCGTGGGCGGGGGTAATTTTCACTGCGCCGGTTCCAAACTCCTTGTCCACATATTCGTCGGCAATAATGGGAATTTCCCGTCCCACCAGAGGCAGAATCAGCTTCTTGCCCACCAGATGGGTGTATCGCTCATCCTCCGGGTGAACGGCAACCGCTGTGTCACCCAGCAGGGTTTCGGGCCTGGTGGTGGCGATTTGGATATATCCTCCGCCGTCTTTTATGGGATATTTAATGTGCCAGAAATGGCCTGCCTGTTCAGTATATTCCACCTCAGCGTCCGACAGGGCGGTGATGCACCTGGGGCACCAGTTAATAATGCGGTTGCCCTGGTAAATCAGACCTTTTTCGTAGAGGGACACAAACACCTCGCGCACCGCTTTCGACAGGCGCTCGTCCATGGTAAAGCGTTCCCGTGTCCAGTCGCAGGAGCTGCCCAGCTTTTTCAGCTGATTAATAATCCTGTCGCCATAGAGCTTTTTCCACTCCCACACCTTTTCCACAAACTTTTCGCGGCCCAGATCGTAGCGGGTTTTGCATTCTTCCTTGCGCAGCACTTCCTCCACCTTAATTTGGGTGGCAATACCGGCGTGGTCGGTTCCGGGAATCCAAAGGGCATTAAAGCCTGCCATGCGCTTGTAGCGGATTAAAATATCCTGCAGTGTTTCGTCTAAGGCATGTCCCATGTGGAGCTGGCCTGTAACGTTTGGGGGCGGAATTACAATGGTGAACGGCTCTTTTGTTTTGTCCGGCGTTGGGGTAAAATAACCCTTTTCCACCCAGGCGTTATAAAGCCGTTCCTCCACCTCTTTGGGGTTATATGTTTTGTTAATTTCGTTAGACACCAAATTTTCCTCCTAACCAGAATATCATAATGCAGCCAATGATGACCAAAATCAGTCCCACAGATTTTGTGACATAAAGTTTTCCCATCACGGCATCAGGCGAGGCCGCGCCTTTTTTTAAGAACACAGGCACCAAAAAGTTTAAAACCGCGCCCAAGACAATTAAAATCCAGGGAATTATTTTGATAAAATTCATGAATTCAGCCCTCCGTCTTGTTTTTTTCCAATATAGTTTTTAAATTGCTTTTGTTTGATAAAGTACAAATATAAATAGGATACGATTGCAGCGGCGTTGGTGACGACCACAACGCCCAGCATCACATTTTTCAGCGTCACATTGGTCACAGAGAAAATGAGTAAAATTACCATGGCGCAGAACATGGCCACGGTGTTCAGCTTTCCGAATACGTTAGATTTTACAAAGGTTTTCTTTGCAAAAAGGAACGCGCCGCCCACAATCATTAACAGTTCTTTTGACGCAAGCACCAGCACAAACCACAAGGGTACCATCTTCGCGCACAACATTGTCACCACCACGGCAATCTGCATCAGCTTGTCTGCCAGCGGGTCTAAGAGCTGTCCGATCTTTGTGGTCATGTTATATTTTCTCGCAATGTAGCCGTCTAATACGTCAGTTGCGCTGGCCAGAATAAAAATTGCCGCCGCCGCTGTTTTTTGTTCTCCCTCAATCAGAAAGACCAAAATAAACACCGGAACCATGACAAGCCTTAAAATGGACAGCATGTTGGGAATATTCAACCGGGTACCTCCTTAAAAATGGTTATAAAAATTTACAGTCTGCCGCGCCGTCTGACAAGCGCAACACAAATTCCTGCTCTTTTTTTACATCGCTCACACTGGAAATCAGCGTCCCGTCCTTTGTGCTGGCAATGGAATAGCCTCGGGCAAGGGTTTTTAAGGGGCTGAGCGCGTCGAGCTTTGCCGCGGCCCGCGAAAGCACCGTCCGCTTTTTTTCAAGCAACGAACGTGCGGCCTTTTCCGCATTTTTCATCAAAGCGTCCACATACTGCCGCTCATCTGCCAGCCGGCCGGAAAAACGCTGAAACCCATAAGCACCGGTTAGGTTAGCAAGGGTTTTCTTTTTATGTTCAATACAGTATATTAATGCTGATTTTAATCTGCCACTCTGGTTTTGAAAGTAGCCGCTAAGCTCTGCAGCAGACGGACACACCAGCTCCGCCGCCGCAGAGGGCGTAGGGGCTCTGAGGTCCGCCACAAAATCGGCAATGGTAAAATCGGTTTCGTGACCCACGGCGGAAACCACCGGAATATGAGACGCAAAAATCGCCCGGGCCACAATTTCCTCGTTAAAGGCCCACAAATCTTCAATGGAACCGCCGCCGCGGCCCACAATCATCACGTCGCAGAGTTCATGCTCGTTCAATAAACGGATGGCGTTTGCAATTTCCGGCGCGGCAGACACACCCTGCACCGAAACCGGCGCCAAAAACACCTCAGCCATTGGGAACCTGCGTCCGGTTATATTAATAATATCCCGCACGGCGGCGCCTGTTTTAGCCGTTACTACACCAATCCGCTGGGGAAAGGGGGGCAGGGGCTTTTTAAATTTTTCGTCAAACAGGCCCTCTGCATCAAGCCGCGCTTTGAGCTTTTCATACGCCGCATAGAGGCTGCCTACGCCGTCGGGTACAATGTCCTCCGCGTAAATCTGATATACCCCGTCTCGCTCGTAAACCGAAATCCTGCCGCGGACGGTTACCTTCATTCCGTTGTCCGGCCGGAAAGTAAGCCGCTGCACGCAGGAGCGGAACATCACCAGCTTGATTAACGAACCTTCGTCCTTTAAGCTGGCGTAGATGTGCCCGGAGGAGTGGAGCTTAAAGTTCGACAGCTCGCCCTTCACACAAATGTCCCCTAAGTAACTGTTCGCGTCTAACACCCGTTTTATGTAGTTGTTGAGCTGGGACACGCTGACGGTTAAAATTTCTCGCTCCATAGGTCTATAACCCTTTAAACACAGAGGCCAAAATACCATTTACAAACTTGCCGTTTTTCTCGTCGTTATAGGTTTTGGCAAGCTCCACCGCCTCGTTTATGGAAATACTGTCGGCAATGTCATCCATGTAGAGCATTTCCGCTACGGCCACCCTCAGAACAGCCAGCGTTACCTTAGGGAGTCGGGAAATGCGCCAGCCTTTTGTGTTTTGCTCAATGGTTTCGTCAATATGTGCAATGTTTTCCACTGCAGAGCGTAGTAAGGTTTCCACATAATTTTTCTGGTTTCCCAGCGACAGCTCATTTTCCACAAAGTAGGAAAGCATGGTTTGGGCGTCGTTTTTCTGAACCTCATATTCAAACATCAGCTTAAAGCAATGTTCACGTGCTTCTTTTCTTGTCATGCCGCTCTCCTTACGTTAAAAAATAGATATATTTATATTAACTTTACCATTATATACTATTTTACAGCAAAAAGAAAGGGTTTTTTAAAAAAAGTTGGCAAAAATAAAATCCGCACGGAAAACTCCATGCGGATGTCAAATCAAATTTATCAGTTTACAATTCTTCTTGCGGCATAGTAACAGTCGTTATAATAACCGTTTACAATGCTGGCATATTTAATCACATCGCCGGTCTGGGGGGAATGAATCATCATGCCGTCGCCCACGTAAATGCCAACGTGGTGAATTCTTGCTGCGCCCTGTTTTTTAAACAGAAGCAAATCGCCGGGCTGAAGCTCGCTTTTGCTTACCGGAACGCCGTTGTTGATCTGGTCGGCGGAAACGCGGTTTAAGGTATATCCAAGCTGTTTAAAAACGTATGAAGTAAAACCGGAGCAGTCGAACCCAGCTGGGGTGGAGCCGCCATAAACATAGGGGAGCCCTAAAAACTGTTCTGCGATTTGAACAACGCGCTGACCTGCCGAAACGTTGCCGGAGGTGCCGCCGTAGATGACCGGGGCCACGCTTCTGACCTGTGCAGGTGCCGTTGTGGTGATATAGTCTGCCGAGATATATGCATATCCGCAAGCCGCGAGGGGAGTTGAAATTTTATACCAGTTTCCCTCCTGGCCGATTAACTGTACGGCATCGCCGGTGTTAATCTGGCCGTAGGTACCGTAAATGGTGTCCGGGCCGGAGCGGATGTTTAAGCTGTCACCGGTGGAATATCCCGTGCAGGGGAATTCAACCGCAAAAGTCGTGATTGTGGCGGTAATGGCTAATGCCGCAGTAATCGCCGCAATGCGCGCAAATTTTTTCAATGGGTTCATATGTAAGTTCCTCCATGATTATCTTTTGTATTCAGAAGTAAAAGTTGTTACATATTTGTTACAAAAACTATTATACACAACTTGCGCCAGTTTGTCAACTGATTTTTAAAACTTTTTTAATAATTTTGTAGCAATTTGCGTTATTTTTCACAAAAGACTTGAAAGAACTGGGGAAATATGCTATAATTTTAGCACATAAAAAGAACTATGTAAAGAAATTTTAAAACGAAATAAAGGAGAGAATATCATGGCAGAATTAACAAAGGTTCTGGCGTTTGACTTTGGCGCATCAAGCGGCAGGGCAATGCTGTTTACATTTGACGGAGAAAAGCTTTCCATTGAAGAGATGCACCGGTTTTCCAACGACCCGGTAATGGCAGGCAACAGTTTTCACTGGGACGTGTTGCGGCTGTTTTTTGAAATTAAGCAGGGCATTAACAAAACGGTGCTGGCGGGGCACAAGGACATTAAGGCTATCGGAATTGACACCTGGGGCGTGGATTTTGGCCTGTTCGACAAAAACGGCAAGCTTTTAGGAAACCCCTATCACTACCGCGATACCCGCACCAGCGGCATGATTGATTTGGCAAACCAGATGATGGGCAAAAAATATATTTTTGACAAAACCGGAATTCAGTTTAATTTCTTTAATACGCTGTTTCAGTTTATGGCAATGAAAAAAGAGAACGACCCGGTGTTAGGTATTGCGGACAAAATGCTGTTTATGCCCGACATTTTTAACTATCTGTTAACCGGCGTAATGAAAAACGAATATTCCATTGCCTCCACCTCCCAGCTCTTAAACGTGAAGACAAAGGACTGGGACAAAGAACTGATGGAAAAAGCGGGTATTCCTACCGACATTTTCGGCGAAATTGTAATGCCCGGAACGGTAATCGGCGAATTGTCCGATGATATCTGTGAAGAATTGGGCTGTCCGAAAATTCCGGTCGTTGCCGTTGGCTCGCACGACACGGCCTCGGCGGTTGCCAGCGTTCCGGTGACAGAAGATTATAAATACGCCTACATCAGCACCGGCACCTGGGCGCTGATGGGCTCTGAATTAGACAGCCCCAATGTAACGGACACCACGTTTCAATATGATTTCACCAACGAAGGCGGCGTATGTGGGAAAATCCGCTTCTTAAAAAATATTATGGGTCTGTGGATTATTCAGGAGAGCAAACGCCAGTGGGCCAGGGAAGGCAAAAACTTTACTTTCGACGATTTGGAGCAGGCGGCGTGGAGCGCAGAGCCGTTTCAAAGCTTTATCGACCCCGACTGCGAGGATTTTGCGGCCCCCGGCAACATGCCCAGGCGAATCCGCGAGTTCTGTAAACGCACCGGCCAGCATGTGCCGGAGGGCGAGGGTGAAATTATCCGCTGCGTGGCCCAGAGCCTGGCGTTTAAGTTCCGCATGGTGGCAGACGCCATTGAAGACATTACCAAAGAGCCGCTATCTGCCGTACACATGGTGGGCGGCGGCATTAAAGACACCATGGTGTGCAGGTTTACGGCCAGCGCAACGGGCAAAACCGTTTTGGCCGGCCCGGTGGAAGCCACCAGCACGGGCAACGCGGTTGTTCAGCTTATGGCGCTGGGCAAAATCGGCAGCTTAACCGAGGGGCGGCAAATTGTGAAAAATTCGTTCCCTGTTAAGACCTATGAGCCTGAGGATGCTGAAAACTGGAACAAGGCATATGAAGCGTATAAAAAAATTGTAACCTTAAAATAGGCGCAGATAAGCCCCGGATTTTTTTCCGGGGTTTTTTATTTTTTTTCATGGAAAGTATACTTGACATTTTTGATTGTGTGTGATACAATGCGTATATGGAAAGCGAACTTTACATTTGAGGAGGAGATACAGTGAATAACCGATTGGAGGAAATCCGCAAGCACCACGGCCTGACGCAGGAAGAGCTGGCCGACCGGCTTGCGGTTTCCATGCGATGTTACCATTTCCATCGACTGCGATGGTCAGGACGACATCAACGCCATGGACGAGATGGTTAAAAAGTATCTGGACGGTGCCGAGGTGGTCTACGGCGTGCGCAGCCGCCGCGATACAGACACCTTCTTCAAGCGCTTCACCGCCGAGGGCTTTTACCATTTGATGAACGCTCTGGGCGCAGACATCGTGTTCAACCACGCAGACTACCGCCTCATCAGCACCCGTGTGCTGGAAAGCTTTGCCGACTACAGGGAAGTGAACATTTTCCTGCGCGGCATGGTGCCGCTGGTTGGCTTCAAGAGCGAGGTAGTCACCTATGAGCGCCACGAACGCCTTGCCGGTGAGAGCCACTATCCGCTGAGCAAGATGCTGGCCCTTGCCTTTGACGGCATCACCAGTCTTTCCAACAAGCCCATCCGCCTTATTACCGGATCTGGCATCTTTGTGAGCCTGATCAGCTTTATCGGAGTCATCTGGGCCATCATCGAAGCTGCCATGGGCAGCGTGGTGGCCGGCTGGGCCTCCACTATCTGCATCGTCTGCTTTGTGGGCGGCGTGCAGCTGGTATGCTTAGGCGTGATCGGCGAGTATATCGGTAAAATTTATATGGAGACGAAAGCCCGCCCGCGCTACATCATCAGCGAGCGCACCTGGGCACCCTACGAAAGGAAGTATCACGGATGAGCAAACAGAGCTGGAAAGGCAGCACCCTCCTGAACCCGGAGCCGCCGGTGCTGGTCTCCTGCGGCGGGCTGGAGCAGCCCAACCTCATCACCATCGGCTGGACGGGCACCATCTGCACCCAGCCCAGCATGGTGTCCATCAGCGTTCGGCCGGAGCGCTACAGCCACCACCTCATTCAGGAAAGCGGACAGTTTGCCATCAATCTGCCCACCGAAGCGCTGGTGCGTTCGGTGGACTGGTGCGGCGTGAAAAGCGGCCGTGATGTGGATAAATTTGCCGCCTGCGGCCTGCATTCTGCCCCCGGCAGCGTGCTGACCGACTGCCCCATTCTGGAAGAAAGCCCGGTCAATCTGGAATGCAAGGTAACTCAGGTGATCCCGCTGGGCAGCCACGACCTGTTCCTTGCCGAAGTGGCAGCCTGCGATGTGGACGAAAGCCTGCTGGACGAAAACGGCAAGCTGTGTCTCGAAAAGGCAAAGCTCATCGTCTACAGCCACGGCGAATATCTGGCACTGGGCAAAAAGCTGGGCACCTTTGGCTACAGCGTGCGCAAGAAAAAGCCGGTAAGGCGTAAAAAATAATTTACATTTCATCGCTTGACTTTTGCCCAAAACTGCATATACTAAAGATAGGCAATGTAGAGAGATTGAATCCATCGGGTTCATGCCGAAACACGAAGCCCCCGGTAGTGTCAGTACCGGGGGCTTCTTTTAGTGTTTGCTGCCCTTGCCGATCTTACCGTCGATCCATGTGCACAGATAGTAGGCGACTACCTGCGCGGCAACGGTTTGGATAAATGTAGAGAGAGTTTCCAAGGGGTTCACCTCCTTTCCGCGGTTAGGGGAATGGAGAAGGGCCGCAGGAACAGTATAACATAAAAACCGGTATCGCGCAATTTTGACGCAATACCGGTTTTTGTGCATTTATTCGTGCTTCACGCGCTGGATCTCGCCCAGATCGTAGGGGGTGTTCTGGTAGACATAGTAGTTCAGCCAGTTCTCATACAGCAGGTGGGCGTGGGCACGCCAGCGGAACAGCGGTGGCTTTGTGGGATCATCGTCCGGGTAGTAATTCACCGGCACATGGATGGGCAGGCCCTTGTCCACATCGCGGCGGTACTCTGAATCCAGCGTGTATTTGTCATATTCCGGGTGGCCGGTGACAAAGATCTGCCGTCCGTTCTCGGTGCTCATAAGGAAGGGCCCGGCCGCATCGCTCTCGGCAAGGATGCGCAAAGCCTTACAGTTGTCCACATCCTCGCGGCTGATGCCGGTGTGGCGGCTGTGGGGCGCATAGAACACCTCGTCAAAGCCGCGCACCAAAGGGTTCGACGGGCGGGTGACCCGGTGCTCGAACACGCCGAACATCTTTTCCGGCAGCAGCTGCTTGTGCACGCCGTAGTGGTAGTACAGGCCAGCCTGTGCACCCCAGCACACATGCAGGGTGGAGTAGACGTTCGTCTCGCTGAAGTCCATGATCTCGCACAGCTCCGGCCAGTAATCCACCTGCTCAAAGTCCATGGTCTCCACCGGTGCGCCGGTGATGATCATGCCGTCGTAGCGGTTGTTCTTCACCTCGTTGAAGTTCTTATAGAACGATTCGAGATGTGCCGCCGAAACATGGGTCGCCGCATGGCTGGCCGTCTGCAGCAGGGTCATGTGCACCTGCAGCGGCGTGTTGGCCAGCAGCCGGGCGATCTGGGTCTCGGTGGCGATCTTGGTGGGCATCAGGTTCAGGATCAGGATCTCCAGCGGGCGGATGTGCTGGGCAAGGGCGCGCTCACGATGCATGACGAAGATATTTTCGTTGTAGAGGGCATCGTAAGCAGGCAGGGTCTTGGGGATGATCAGCGGCATAGTTCGTACTCCTAACGATTTAGAATAGCCTCCGCTGGCGCTCTGGCTGTTTCAGCGGAATATTTATTTTTATTGCAGGAACGGAAAGCCTGCGGACTTTCCGTTCCTGCTTTTTTCACGGGAGAGGTCGTGGCGGGGAACAGCATCTCTACCCGCAGGGCCATCCGAAAACGTTTCACGGGAGGGGCTGTAATGAGAAACAGCAGCTCCACCCATGAAAAACTCCGGCGTACCCTTCATCGGGAAAAAACGACCATGCAGCTGACCGGACAGGATCAGATCTTGTCCAGTGCCTGCGCGATATCAGCGATGAGGTCCTCGCTGGACTCCAGACCGCAGCTCATACGCACCAGCTCAGCGGGCACACCGGCGGCAGCCAGCTGCTCGTCGTTGAGGATCTTCACCTCCAGATCGGAGGAGAAGATATCCCGCAGTGCCTCCTTGATCTGGGGCACAAAGCGTTTTTCGATGGTACTTTTCTTAAACACGTTGCCGCAGTGCAGCACCAGTGCGGAATCCTCCATGGTCACCACCGTAACCTCGTCAAACCAGGTGTTGATGGTGGTGTCGGAGAGTTGTTTTTTCAGTCGGTCAAGTACTGTTTTCCATACGTCGGACAGTGAATTCATCCCTGCACTCCCTTCCCGTTTCCCGTGAGCATATTTCTCTAATGCTAAGTATAACAGAAAGCTGTGGAAAAGTAAAGTAATACTTATTCTAATAAAACGCGGGAGGGAAAGAGTTTCGTCCCTTCGGGGACGACCTACTTTTGCCAATAGCGGCAAAAGTAGGCAAAAGCGCCAGAAGGAACCTCCGGTTCCTTCACTTCCGGGCGCGCTATATTCTGTGCGGACTTGTGATTGCATACCACACGTTCACGCAAGGTTTTCTTCTGCGTTTGGATAAAAGGATCGTCTCTGCTCCTGCGCCGCTGCCGCTGATGCCTACGCCGAACAGCGCTTTCGGTTCTATCGTCGAG
>OGYL01002312.1_pt1 | contig 13529 bp, 8 predicted proteins | sample 1576541 | NCBI WGS metagenome assembly OGYL01 (sample SAMEA3541551, study PRJEB24748) | human gut metagenome | biome: human gut; feature: human-associated habitat; material: faeces | place: China | collected 2012 | reverse complement strand
ATAGAAATTGGTAGTGGTTCCTGCTGCGAACACCAGGTAATCGTACTCAATCTTATGAAGCTTGACTTTATGGCATTTGCTGCTGTCTCATACGAAACTACACCAAGAAGCACTATAAGAAGTACCGGAATTATAAATGCACTAATAAGCTTAAACTTTATGGATATTCCATTTTTTAAGCCAGCCGAAAGCTTGAATTTTCCAAGATTTTTCATTAAATCTTCTGTTTTTTTGCTTTCTGTTTTTGCTTTTTTGTTATTCTTGTTTTTTCTCTTCTTTTTCCTGCCGCCAGAAGTTTTATTATCTTCTTCAGACTGCAAATCATTTTCTGCAAATAAATCCTGCATGACATCGTTACTGTCAGCAGTTAAATCATTACTACTGTCTTCTGATAAATCATCCTGCAAAATATCATCATCAATATTATCTTCTGGTTCAGCAGATTGAGATGATTCAGACTCATCTGACTGAACATCTTCAGATATAACATCATCGTTAACATTTACATCATTACCTGTCTCATCATACTGTTCAACAGCGGTCTCTGCGTCAGTCACGTCGATGTCATTGTTGTAATTCTCATTAGATGTTTCTTCTGATGATACGTCTGTTATTAAATTTTCGCTTTCCTGGTTTTTTTCTTCAAAATCTCCCATACACGTATACCTCTTTCTAATGCTCTTTCCTTTTGCAACAGCAACACAGCACTTTTAGTAACTCTTTTTATTTATCGTCTTCTTCAACATCTATATTTATTGAAAGTTCCCTTAACTGTTTCTCATCAACCACATTATTAAGTGCTGCCCCTGTAGGGGCCGATGCCGGTCACAGCCGTTCGCGACGAAGGAGCGTTACGGATGTGGGTCTGCCGCTTGCCGGTACACATCGACCCGGCAGAATGCACCGTACTTTACGGGAATCTTCGGCGAATTCGTGACTTCCCAATGGGCCGACAGAGTCGTCGGCCCCTACGGCAAGGCTTCAACTGCACACGTATCTCGTAGGGGCGGACGACTCTGTCCGCCCGCAGGATATACTGGTTTTACGGCAATTTTCGGAAAATTTGCAACTTCCCGGCGGGCCGATGTGGGCATCGGCCCCTACAGGATTGCGGCGAATTCGTACTGCTTTGCAGATTTTGAACGCAGAGCGTTTTTACCGCAGTCATTTAAACGTAACTGCTTGCAAGTTTGGGGTACCGTAACAGGCGGCGCGTACCATAGCGTCCGTAGGGTGAGTTTGTGCGTTCGTAACAGCTGTAAATCAGAAACCTGCCTGAATTGCACCCGCAGTACGCACTAAACCGTACCCCAGCGCCTTTCTCCCCATCTTTTCCGGCGAGGCAGAGAAGATGGGGCCGCCAGAGGCACGTTTGAAGCAACCTCGGCGGAACAGGCCGCCGTTTTTTAGCTTCATACCTCCAGAACCGACGGGTATTGCTCCAGCAGAGAAACGCCCGGAAGGTCTGCGCCGAAGCGGGCCATATTGCGCTCACATTTGCGGCGGATACCGCAGGCATCCTTTTCATCTACAGGAATATGGTAGATGAAATTTTTTTCCGCCGCTTCCAGCAGCAGTTCCCGCGTTTCGGGATGGGACAGGTATTGTCCGTTCCAGAACGCTGCGTCTGCCCGTCTTCCGCGCAGAATGGCGCGATGGCGGGTAGTGTCGATCTGTGCGTCGGCAGTCACATAGACGCTTTTTCCGGCAGCAGAGATCCAGTATACGGCGTGTGCGATCTCCTCCAGTCCTGGAACGGGAATGTGCGGAAAGCGGCTGCATTCAACTGCAAACGGGCCAAGCTGCACGTTCAGCCGCTCCGGCGTGTCCGGCTGCGGAAGAACTACCGCCGCACCACAAGCCGCACGGAGTTGCTCCGTGCGGCTTGCGCTGTAATGATCGGGGTGCGCATGCGTAAAAAGGATGCTGCAGACAGCATCATAAGGCGGTTCGCCTGACAGCATTCTCACAAATGTCTCGGGCGGCAGACCGTAATAGCAGCGATACTGTTTGTTGAGCGCGTCAATCAGGAGCGTCTGCCCATCCTGCTCCAGTACGAGGCCGCAGCTGCTGACCAGTGTGATTTTCATTGCAGCAACTCCAGAAATTCCTGCTCGGACAGAACCGGAATGCCCAACTCGTTGGCCTTTTTCAGCTTACTGCCCGCGTTTTCACCCGCGACCACATAGGTCGTCTTTTTGGAGACGGACGAGGCCGCCTTGCCGCCGAGGCTTTCGATTTTTTCCGTCGCCTCCTCGCGCGTAAAGAGGCTCAGTGCGCCGGTCAGAACGAAGGTCTTGCCTGCAAAGCGGGTGTCCGTGATCTGATTGGTCGATAGGAAGTTCACATTTGCTTCGCGCAAGCGCTCGATGAGATCCTGCGACTGCGGGCTGGCGAAATAGTCAAGAATGTTCTTCGCCGTCGTTTCGCCGATGTCGGGCACGGCGGTCAGATCCTCGAGCGACGCGTTTTGCAGCGCATCGAGGCTGCCAAAGGTACTGGCCAAAACTTTTGCCGCCTTGCTGCCGACCTGCCGGATGCCGAGAGCGCACAGAAGGCGCGACAGGTCGTTCTGCTTGCTGGCCTCGACGGCCGCTTCCAGATTTGCGGCGGATTTTTTGCCCTGTCCGGGAAGTTCGGCAAACGCGGCGTAATCCAGCCGGTAGAGGTCGGCGGGATTGGACACCATCTTCTGCTCGATCAGCTGGTCGATGATCGCGCTGCCGAGGCCGTCGATGTTCATGGCCTCGCGCGAGACGAAGTGCGCAAGATTGCGCGACAGCTGCGCGGGGCACTCCGCGCCGGTGCAGCGCAAGGCCGCGCCGTCCTCGTCGCGCACGACGGGTGCGCCGCAGACGGGGCATCTGTCCGGCAGATGGTACGGCTGTGCGCCCTCAGGGCGCTTGGAGAGCACGACCTCAAGAATCTCCGGGATGATCTCGCCTGCCTTGCGGATCTTGACGGTATCGCCGATGCGGATGTCCTTGTCGGTGACGAAGTCCTGATTGTGGAGCGTCGCGGCGGTGACGGTCGTCCCGGCCAGATGCACGGGAGCGACGATGGCACGGGGCGTGAGAACGCCCGTGCGTCCGACCTGCACGACGATATCCTCCAATACCGTCTCCTTGACCTCGGGCGGGTATTTGAAGGCTGCGGCCCAGCGCGGGAATTTGGCCGTGCTGCCGAGACGGGCACGGCCCGCAAGGCTGTTGAGCTTCATGACGGCCCCGTCGATATCATACGGCAGGTCATAGCGCGTTTCGCCAAGATTTTTGATCAGCTGCTCCGCTTTGTCCATATCGCGGCAGAGTGTATAGGGAATGACCTTGAATTTGAGGCTCCGCAGATAGTCCAGCGTCTCGCTGTGGGTCTGGAACTCCGCGCCCTCGGCCAGCTGCAGATTGAAGACCAGAATGTCCAGCCTGCGCTTTGCAGCGATGCCGGGATCGAGCTGGCGCAAAGAACCCGCCGCCGCGTTGCGCGGGTTTGCAAAAAGGGGCTTTCCGAGTTTCTCCTGCTCGGCGTTGAGTGCTTCAAAGCTGACACGAGGCATAAAGACCTCGCCGCGCACGATCAGACGGGCGGGCGCATGCTCCAGCGTCATGGGAATGGAGCGGATGGTCTTGAGATTTTCCGTCACATCCTCGCCGATCAATCCGTCGCCGCGCGTCGCGCCGCGGACAAATTGTCCATCGATGTATTCCAGTGCAACGGAAAGGCCATCGACCTTCGGTTCGACAGAATATTCCGTGTCCGGCTCCTCCTCGCGCACGTGCGCGTCGAATTCACGCAGTTCGTCGAAGGAAAATACATCTTGCAGGCTCTCCAGCGGAACAGCGTGACGCACCTTGACGAATTCGCTCAGCGCCTGCCCGCCGACACGGTGCGTCGGACTGAGCGGCGAGGCGTACTGCGGATACTGCGCTTCCAGTTCTTCCAGCCTGCGCAGCTTGTGGTCGTAATCATAATCGCTCATCTCGGGATTATCGAGCACATAATAGAGATACCCCGCGTGTTCCAGTTCCCGGGTGAGTTGTTCAATCTCCTGTTTCGGTTCCATATCATTCCCAGCCTTCTGTTGTGGTAAGATGCCCTAGATTTACATAAGTTTCAGGTACTGTGCCGACGATCACGGTCTGTGCGACCATGACATCGCTGTCCACGTCAACCGTTTCATAGCCAACAGTCGTCAGGATAGTCAGACTGATGGTGAATTTCACCTTCAGCGTCTGCAGGGTCTGGTTGATCCCAGCTGCGGTAAAATCCGAAAAAAAGTCAGCGTTCGACATGGTGAGGCTGACAGCCTTGACCGGCAGTTCCGGGCCGGTTCCGGCCAGCAGATCGGGCAGCAGGAGGTTTCCGAGCGGGATGCCCATCTGCTGCGTGTTGATCTGCGCGACAAGCGTATTCAGAATTTCCAGCACCTCGACCTTGAGGCGTTCAACCTGCGTCATGTCGGTGCGGAGCGCGGTGATATGGCCCTCCACATCCTTTTCCAGCACGATCACGCGGGAAAAATCCGTATCGCCCTTGCGGAGCATTTCGCTGACGGCCTCTGTGATGGCGTTCGACGCGGCGTTGACTGCCTGATTGCGCGCAAGCTCGCGGATATACGGCGACAGATGCAGTTCCACGAGCAGAATCAGCCCCGTCAGCACAAGCAGTGGAATGATCAGCAGCAATCTTCTGCGTCTTCGTTTTTTCCGGCTCATCTCCATACACCCCCAGCATAGCCTATGCCGGGGATATGGGAAGATTACAGCTTTTTCATGTGCTGCGCCGCCGTGTTTGCCATGAGGCGCTTGGTGCCGACGCCGTCGAATGCGATCTCGAGCAGCGCGTCGGCGCCCATGGGCAGGACCGTCAGAATCATGCCCCGGCCAAAGGCCTTGTGCTGCACCATTTCCCCTGCCGCGAAGCTGACCTTCGGAGCAGGCTTCGGCTGCGTGTGGACGGAATAGTCCTTCTGCGGCTTCGGCTGCGTGGGGATCTGAGAAAAGTCGTTATACTCGTCGCCGTAAATGCTGACGCGTCCAAACGAGCCGTACTGCCGGGGGGCCTGCTGCGAATAGCTGGGCTTCGGCGCGCCGACGCGCTTGACGGATTCCGCTGGAAGCTCGTCTACAAAGCGGGAGGGCAGATTCGTCGTCGTGCGGCCGTAGAGCATGCGCTGCCGGGCGTAGGAAATGACGAGGTTCTGCTTGGCTCTGGTGATGGCGACGTAGCACAGGCGGCGCTCCTCCTCCATTTCGTCCGGCTCGCCGATACAGCGCAGGCCGGGGAAAATGCCCTCCTCGCAGCCGACGATGAACACCGTCGGAAACTCCAGGCCCTTGGCCGCGTGCATGGTCATGAGCGTGACGCAGTCCATGGACTGGTCGTAGTTATCGAGGTCGGTATAGAGCGCGACCTCGTCGAGGAAGCCCGCGAGCGTGGGGTTATCGGCCTCCTTGGCGAAGGCAATGATGTTCGACTTGAGCTCCTGCACGTTCTCGATGCGGGCGGCGTCCTCGGCCGTGTTCTTTTCCTCGAGCGCGCGGACATAGCCGCTGCGCTCCACGACGAGGTCGTAGAGTTCGTCCGGCGGCATGGTTTTGGCCGCGGCCTGCAGCTCCTCAATCAGGATGGCAAACTGGCGCAGGCGCATCTGGCTGCGCTGCAGCTCGGGATAGGCGTCCGCGTGGCGGATGACTTCAAAGATGCTCGTCTGCTGCTCATGTGCGAGCTGCGCGGCCGTTTCGACCGTGCGCGCGCCGATGCCGCGGGCCGGGGTGTTGATGATGCGCGTCAGGCGCAGGTCGTCGCCCGGCGTCTGGATGACGCACAGGTAGGCCAGCATGTCCTTGACCTCCGCGCGGTCGAAAAAGCGCGTGCCGCCGATGATGCGGTACGGGATGCCGTTGCGCTTGAAGGCATATTCGAGCTGGTTGCTCTGCGCGTTCATGCGGTAGAGCACGGCGTGATCGCGGAAGTTCATGCCGTGGCCAAAGTCGTCCATGATCTTCGTGGCGACATAGCGCGCCTCGTCGTTCTCATTTGTGGCGCAGTAGAGCGTGAGCGGGTCACCGGCTTCGGCCTTCGTCCAGAGCGTTTTGCCCTTGCGGCCGGTGTTGTTGGCGATGACGTGGTTGGCCGCGTCCAGGATGCGGCCGGTGCTGCGGTAGTTCTGCTCGAGGCGGATTGTGCGGGCATTCTTGTACTGCTTTTCAAAGTTGAGAATGTTCTCGATCGTCGCGCCGCGGAACTTATAAATGCTCTGGTCATCGTCGCCGACGACGCAGATGTTGCCCCAGCCGTCGGCCAGCAGGGCCGCGAGCTGGTACTGAAGGTTATTCGTGTCCTGATACTCGTCGATGAGCACATAGCGGAAGCGGCGCTGCCAGTGCTCGCGCACGTCCTCGTGCTCGTCGAGCAGGCGGACGGTGTTGTAGATCAGGTCGTCAAAGTCCATCGCCCCGGCGGAAAACAGGCGCTGCCAGTAGGTCTGGTACACCTCGCCGATGCGGATGCTGCGCGGGTTGTGCGTCGCCTGCGCGCGCGCCAGATACTGCTCAGGCGTGATGCCGGAATCCTTGGCGCGGCTGATCTCCGTGAGCACGGCGCGGTACGGAAACGCCTTCTCGTCGAGATTCATCTCCTTGAGAATGCGCTTGACGACCGCCTGGCTGTCCGACGTGTCATAGATCGTGAAGCTGTTGGGATAGCCGAGCTTGTCGGCGTCCCGCCGCAGGATGCGCACGCACGCGGAGTGAAACGTCGAGGCCCAGATGTCCGCCGCGGCCTCGGGGCCGAGCATGCGCTCGATGCGGTCCTTGAGCTCGTCGGCCGCCTTGTTCGTGAACGTGATGGCGATGATGCGCCACGGCTCGACCGGCTCGAGCGCCGCCGCCCGCTGCGCGCGCCGGCGCTCGTCCGGCGTCAGATCCGTGCGCTCGAGCAGCGCGAGGTCCGCCTCTGTCGCCGTGTCCGGCACCTCGTCGGTGTCCGACCCGCGGCCGTACTGGATGAGATTTGCGATCCGGTGGATGAGCACCGTAGTTTTACCGCTGCCGGCGCCGGCCAGCAGCAGCAGTGGGCCTTCCGTGGCCAGGACCGCTTTTCTCTGCATATCGTTCAGGTTTGCGAAGTCCGCCTCGATGAAGCGTCTGCGCGCCTGCACATAGCGTTGTTCAAAAGTCATGGTAGTATTCATAGCGTCTGATTTTAACACATTTTCCCCCGGGAAACAAGGCCCGCATCTTCCAACGCGGAGATTGACAACCACAGGGTGCGGAAGTAAAATAAAGAAAAAATTCGATGATCGAGGTGCATCTTATGGACATCATCTGGCATGGCCACTCCTGCTTTGAGCTGGTCTCCGGCGGCTACAGCGCCGTCATCGACCCGTTTCAGGACACCAGCGTCGGCACGGCCTATCCCCACGTGCGGCTGACGGCGGACGCCGTCTATATCAGCCACGAGGACCGCGACCACAACTTCCGCGAGGGCGTCACGCTGCGCAACACCGGCAAGGCGAAACCGTTTGCCGTCACGGAGCTGGAGACGTACCACGACATCATGCGCGGCCGTCTGCGCGGCATGAACACCGTGCGCATATTCACCGCCGAGGGCATGCGCGTGGCGCATCTGGGCGACCTGGGCGCGAAGCCCACGCCCGAGCAGATGCAGCAGCTGCAGGGGCTCGACGCGATGATGATCCCCGTCGGCGGTATCTACACGATCGAGCCGGACACCGCCTACTACCTCTGCGAGCAGCTGCAGCCGCGCGTCATCATCCCGATGCACTTTCAGGCGCCCGGCCACAGCAACCACCGCCTGCGCGCGCCGGAGGACTTCACCGGCATCTTCGAGGGCAACGGCGCAAATGTCCAGCGCTACGACACCAACCGTATGACGCTCACGCCGGACACACCGGCGCAGGTCGTCATCTTCCGCCGCCCGGAATAAAACACGATACGACAAAGCCGCCGCTCCCCATCAGGGAGCGGCGGCTGTTCTTTCCGCAATTATTTCAGAATGTCCTTCAGCTCATGCATACCATGGTTGGTAGTGACGACGACCACGCGGTCGCCGAGCTCGATGGCGTCGTTGCCGGACGGGACGCGGCACTTGCCGCGGCGGATGATCGAGGCGACGAGCACGGAGTCCTTGAGCTTGAGCGCCTTGAGCGGCACATCGAGAAACTGGCTCTCGGCGCGCACGATGAATTCCAGCGCCTCGGCCTGCCCGTCGGCCACCATGCGCAGCGTCTCCACGCCGCTGCTGTGCGCGGAGTTCTGCATCCAGCGGACGTACTCCACGATGCGGCCGGCCGTCACGTCCGCCGGCTGAATGATCGTCGTCAGGCCATACGATTCCGCGAGTTCGATGAAGTTATCCTCATCCACCTTTGTGACGATCTTCGGCACTTGCTCGTGATAGGCAAAGGAGGAGATGATGAGGTTCGTCTCGTCCGACTCCGTGAGCGTGACGAGCGCGTCCGCCTCCGGCAGGCCCTCCTCACGCAGGACGTCCGGCTTTGTGCCGTCGGCGCAGATGATGGTCGCCTCCGGCAGGAGCGTTTTCATGACGCGGCAGCGGGCCGGGTCGCGCTCGATGATCGTCGAGTGGATGTGCATGCGCGCCAGCTCCAGCGCCAGCCGCTCGGCAATGCGGCCGCCGCCGATGATGATGACGCTCTCGGCCTCGTGGCGGGACTCGCCGATCTTGCGAAACAGCTCATGCAGCTCGTGCGGCGCGCCGACCACGGTGACATAGTCGCCGGCGGCGAGCACAAAGTCGCCGTTCGGGATCGTAACGCTGCCCTCGCGCTCCACGGCGCAGATGAGGATGCCGTCGCTGTAGCGGCCGCGGAAATCGTTCAGGCGCAGGCCGTCGAGCTTGCTGCCCTCGCGCAGCTTGAACTCCACGAGCTCCACAAGGCCGTTGGCAAACGGCTCGACCTTCGTGGCGGCCGGGAAACGCAGCGTGCGCGAGATCTCCTTGGCGGAGGTGCGCTCGGGGTTGATGGACAGGCTCAGCCCCAGCTCGTCCTGCAGCAGCGCCACGTCCTGATAATACTCCTCGTCGCGCACGCGCGCGATCGTATGCGTAGCGCCGAGCTTGCGCCCGACCATGCAGCTGATGAGGTTCGTCTCGTCCGAAGTCGTCGCGGCGATGAGCAGGTCGGCGTCCGCAACGTTGGCAATACGCAGCTGATCCACATTCGCGCGGCCCTCGACCACGATCACATCCAGCGTGGAAGAGATATAGGCAGCGCGCTCCGGGTCACTCTCGACGACGGTGATGTCATGCCCTTCTGTCAGGAGCTGCTCCGCAATGGCATAGCCCACGCGGCCAGCGCCCACGATCACAATTTTCATATTCCAAGCTCTCCATTTATCATGTTCAGGCCCCTTATCCGGGCAGGCAAATATTATAGCAGACATTCCCCCATGTTTCAACAGCAGACGCAGGGAAATTGTATCGGGTTTGTTTGTGAATAAATAGTTAAAATTCTGCAAAACCGGCGCGCCGGCGCTTGACGGATGCCCGTGCGGCGCTTATCATTATGTCCTAATACTTTTTTAATTAGTATCTAAGGCTGCGCCGCCGCGCGGCATCCATATAAAGGAGCATCCCACCCATGCTGGAACTGAAGAACATCACCAAAGTCTACGTGGCCGGCACGACGCAGGTCGAAGCACTCAAGGGCATCAACATTGCCTTTCGTGAAAACGAGTTCGTTGCGATCCTGGGCCAGTCCGGCTGCGGCAAGACCACGCTGCTGAACATCATCGGCGGCCTGGACCGCTACACCTCCGGCGACCTCATTATCAACGGCCGCTCCACAAAGGAGTACGACGACCGCGACTGGGACACGTACCGCAACCACTCCATCGGCTTTGTCTTTCAGAGCTACAACCTCATCCCGCACCAGAGCGTGCTGGCCAACGTTGAGCTCGCGCTGACGCTCTCGGGCGTCTCCGGTGAGGAGCGGCGCGCGCGCGCCGTCGAGGCGCTGGAAAAGGTCGGCCTGGGCGACCAGCTCGACAAAGCGCCGAACCAGATGTCCGGCGGCCAGATGCAGCGCGTGGCCATCGCGCGCGCCATCGTCAACAACCCCGACATTCTGCTCGCCGACGAACCGACCGGCGCGCTCGACAGCGAGACGAGCGTGCAGATCATGAATCTGCTGCAGGAGATCGCAAAAGATAAGCTCATCATCATGGTCACGCACAACCCGGAGCTGGCATCGAAATACGCCACGCGCACCGTGCGCCTGCTCGACGGCAAGATCGTCGGCGACGATAACCCCTGCACGGAATCCGAGACGTCCGCACCCGTAACGGTCAAGGTCAAGGAGCACACGTCCATGAGCTTTGCAACGGCCATGAGCCTGTCGCTGCACAACCTTATGACGAAAAAGGCCCGCACCCTGCTCACCGCATTCGCCGGCTCGATCGGCATCATCGGCATCGCGCTCATTTTGTCGCTCTCGCACGGCTTTCAGTCCTACATCGACACCGTGCAGGAGCAGACGCTCTCGTCCTACCCGCTGACGATCGAGGCAAACCCCGTGGACATGTCCGGGATGCTCTCGGCCATGTCGGGCGCAAAGGATGACAGTGCGGATGCGCACGACCTCGATAAGGTCTACGCCAACACGGTCATGTACAGCATGCTCAACTCCATGGTCAGCAGCGCGACCGGCCAGTCGAACAACCTGCCGGAGTTCAAGAAATATCTCGAAAACCCCGACAACAAGATCCACGACTATATCAGCGGCATCCAGTACACGTATGACATGGGCTTCGCCGTCTATACCGAGGATCCCAACGGTACCGTCATCAAGGCCGACACGACCGAGCTGCTGCAAAACGTCATGAAGTCCATGTACGGCGGCGACTACTCGTCCTACTTTGACTCCATGGGCGGCTTCTACTCCGGCTTCAACGTCTGGCAGGAGCTGCTGTCCGGCGAGGACGGCGCGCTCGTGAGCGCCTCGACGCAAAACCAGTACGACGTGATTTATGGCTCCTGGCCGCAAAATTACAACGAGGTCGTGCTCGTTGTGGACAAAAACAATGAAATTTCCGACCTGACGCTCTACGCCCTCGGGCTCGAGAGCATGGACGACATCAGCAACGCCATGATGCAGTCCATGAACAAAAAGCAGATCGACACGACGCAAAGCAGCTGGAGCTATGAAGATCTGTGCGGCCGCAGCTTCAAGCTCATCCTCCCGTCGGAGGGCTATGTGGCCAGCGGCTCCGGCTACACGGACATCAGCCAGACGGCCGACGGACTGCACCAGCTCTACAACAACGATTCCGTGGGCGTGCAGCTCAAGATCGTCGGCATCGTGCGCCCGGCCAAGGGCAGCGTGACCAGCAGCACCTATGGTTCCATCGGCTACACCTCCGCCCTGACGGACTACGCCATCGAGCAGGCCGACAGCACCGAGATCATCCAGAAGCAGCTGGCAAACCCGGACGTGGACGTGTTCACCGGCTCTGCGTTCCCGAACGCCGCGACCGCCACGACCGACCAGAAAGTTGCCGCCGCGCAGGCCTATCTCAACAAGCTGAGCGTGGACGACCGCGCAACCGTCTACCGCAAGTGCATGACCGCGCCGGACGACACCACGCTTGACGCCGCGCTCACGCAGACCATGGAGACCTTCACCCGCGACGACGCCAAAGAGATGGCCGACAACGGCGTCTTTGAGGCCAGCGGCAAAACGGCGCAGCAGATGAAGGAAATGATCGACGCCATGGACGACGAGACGTTTATCCGCTTCTTCCGGCCGTATATGCGCGCGATTCTCTCCATGCAGATGCAGCAGGAGACCGTTAAGGCCTACAGCGGCATGACCTCGCAGGAAGTCATCTCCGCCATCAGTGCCAAAGGCATCAGCAGCAGCCAGTATGCGGATGTGTACGACAACTACGTCGCCTCGTCGGCCAGCGGTTCGACCTACAACAACAACCTGAAAAAGCTCGGCTACGTCGATAAGGACTCCCCCAGCGCCATCAACATCTACGCCTCGAGCTTTGAGAACAAGGATCAGATCTCCGCGTGCATCGACGACTACAATGCCGACGCCGCCGAGAACGATCAGATCAGCTACACCGACTATGTCGGCCTGCTCATGAGCAGCATCACGACGATCATCAACGCCATCAGCTACGTGCTCATCGGCTTCGTGGCCATCTCGCTTGTCGTGTCGTCGATCATGATCGGCATCATCACCTATATCTCCGTGCTCGAGCGCACGAAGGAGATCGGCATCCTGCGCTCCATCGGCGCGAGCAAGCAAGACATTTCGCGCGTGTTCAACGCCGAGACGCTCATCGAGGGCTTCACAGCCGGCGTGATGGGCATCCTGTGTACGCTGATTTTGCTGATCCCCATCAACCTCATCGTGCACCATCTGACCGGCCTGCCGACCCTGAGCGCCATTTTGCCGGTGCTCGGCGCGATCTTGCTGATCCTCATCAGCATGGCGCTGACGTTCATCGCGGGCCTCATCCCGTCGGGCATGGCAGCGAAAAAAGACCCGGTCGTCGCCCTGCGGACCGAATAAGGCCAAAACGCATATTTCCACCACCTCCGTGCAAACTAGGAGCAGCCTACATTTGCACGGAGGTTTTGCATTATGAAGCAGAAAATTCTTGCGGCCGTGTGCGCGCTGGCACTCTGTGCAGCGCTCGTCCCGGCCGGCTTTGCCGAGCAGGCCGCGGCCGACACCGCGCCCGTGGCCGAAAATCTGGAGCTGACCACATTCCGCGGCACGTCCATCGGCGGCACACTGAGCGCAAATGCGCCCGACGGCAGCCCGCTCACCTTCCGCATCACGACCGAACCCATCAAGGGCACGGTAACGCTCACCGACAGCGGCACGTTCGTCTATACCCCCGCCGACGGCAAGCGCGGGCGCGACTACTTCGGCTTCCGCGCCGCCGACAGCAGCGGCAACGAATCGCAGGAGGCGACCGTCATCATCTCCATCAAGAAGCAGAAGCCGGCCGTCACCTACAGCGACATGGCCGGCCGCCCGGAGGAATACGCCGCCGTCATGCTCGCCGAGCAGGGGCTGTGCGTCGGCCGGCAGGTCGGCGGGCAGTATCTCTTCGACCCCGACAGCCCCATGCCGCGCGATGAATTTCTGGCCATGTGCACGCACCTGACCGGCACTTCGATGCTGCAGGGCGTGCTCTCGACCGGTTTCGGCGACGACGAGCAGATCCCCGCCTGGGCCAAGACCTACGTTGCGACCGCGGTCATGAACGGCGACATCACCGGCTACTCCGACGGTACGGCAATCGTGTTCGATGCACAGCGCGGCATCACGGCAGCCGAGGCTGCCGTCATGCTCAGCAACTTCCTCGACCCCTCCCCCGCCGCCGCGCTCGAGGGCGACTATATTCCCGACTGGGCGTGCGCCGCCGCGCGATCATTGCCGCCAGAGCATTCGAAATGTGTGTGCAGACAGGGCAAATGACGGCGGATGCTGTGCTTTCCCAGATGGAGTATGAATATGGCTT
>OGYL01002309.1_pt1 | contig 13536 bp, 9 predicted proteins | sample 1576541 | NCBI WGS metagenome assembly OGYL01 (sample SAMEA3541551, study PRJEB24748) | human gut metagenome | biome: human gut; feature: human-associated habitat; material: faeces | place: China | collected 2012 | reverse complement strand
CTACGTCTTTGAAGGATTCTTCTGCTATAAATAAAGCTTTTGCGCAGGAGATGAACAAGCGTGTGAAGGCAAAATATGTGAGAGACCATCAGAAGGCATGGAACAAACATACCGGCAAGCCGATGGGTAAGGGCGAGTTTATCAACTGGACAGATGTTTCAACGTCACGCTCTGAGACGGCTGTAGAGAATCTTTTCGGCGAATCTATACAGCTCCACGATCAGCATCTGTTGCAGGACACGCTGCGCAGCCGCCCTGTCATTGTGCCTTACAGCTGGATAATCAATTATGTTGTTGAGGCTGTGTTGGTCTTGCTGTTTGTCGTTGGAATATGGCATGGCCGACGTTCGCGTTTCTTGTGGATGGCATTGTGCGGATTCGCCTTTGACATGGCTCTGCACATGGGCCTCGGTTTCGGTATAAACGAAGTGTATATCATGGGTGCCCACTGGCTGTTTGTCATGCCTTTGGCAATGGCATTTATGGTTAAACAGGCCGAGAATAGCAAGTTTAGACCATGGCTGCGCGGACTTCTCGTTGTGCTTACGTTGTGGTTGTGGGTTTATAACGGCACCCTGCTTGTTGGTTATCTGGTAGGATAGACGGCATCTGGATGACTGGCGAAGTCTCGGTAATAAAGTTGTTTTAAAGTTAAAGGTCATAGCTGTTATGAAGGTATCTGTGCTTGTGCCCGTGTATGGGGTGGAGAAATATATTGAGCGTTGCGCTGTATCGCTGTTTGAGCAGACGCATCGCGACATGGAATATGTGTTTGTAAACGACTGTACTCCTGACCGAAGCATAGATATCTTGCGCTCAGTAATTAAACGCTATCCTGACCGTGCGCCACAGGTACGCATAATAGACAACAACGTTAACCGTGGAGTGGGGGCTACGCGTGCCGTGGCTATTGCCGCCGCTACGGGCGACTGTATAATGCACGCCGACAGCGATGACTATATGCCACCACGGGCTGTAGAAATGTTGTGCTCCGAAATGGAGCGCAGCGGTGCCGATGTGGTCGACGGAGCTTGGCAACGTTTCACTTCGGCAGGATTATCAGAGCCAATGCTTCCGTGCCAGACTCATGATACAAAGCGTTATCTCTCGCTCATGCTATGCCAGAACATTGTTTCTAATCGTATGTGGGGAAGGCTCTTTCGACGGAGTCTTTATACCGACCATGGCATAACCCTTGTACACGGTGTTGACTATAGCGAAGACTATTCAATAATGACCCGTCTGATGTTTTATGCACGTCGTTCGTTTATCAACGATGTCGTTTATTTCTATAGCGATGAAAACGCGGCGTCTTACACACATACCCGTTCAGAGCGTCATTTGCGTTCATATCTGAAAGCAAACCGCATTGTGCTTGATTTCTTCAAAGAGAATGATTCACGTTGTATATATAACGCACCTTTACAGCTCGGAATGATAAATGCTTTGCGCTGTGTGCGCATTGACGGCTATAGCTTTGCCGAAGCCGACAAACTCTTGCCTTATCGTCCGTCGGGAGTATTGTTTAGCATGCTTGCCGCGATGTTCCGCGGAACTTGTCCTTTCCGTCTTGCAAATTTAGCATATCTCACAGTGCGCAAGATATATAGCCGCTTGTTTTAGCCGGTATCAATTCTTTGTGTCGGTATTATGTATATGAAAAAGACCGGCGATACATGCAGCACGCATAGTGCCACTTGTATCGCCGGCCTTTTTCTTTTATCATGGAGTATAGAACTCTGTCTGTGTCAATGCTTTTTCCTGTTCTTTATATATTCTATTCCTTCATTCAGAATTTCAGCATGAGCCAGTCGCATTATGACAAGATAAAGTACGGCGGCAAGAATGCAACGGCATATCAGAAGCAGCCATAAGTTGGATATCGGAGCCGTAACAGGCCATACAACAGCCATTACTGCAGCAGCTGAAATCATGAAAGGACAGATGTCGCGCATAATTTCCAAGGTCTTTATACCTGTAAGTTTGTTAAGAAAATACTGCCATATACCTATGAACAGAATGTTACCGGCTGTATAAGCCCATACCATTGCCTCCATGTCGAACTTTGCAAAAGCTATGACTATGGCTATCTGTATCACAATCTGTACAACAGTACACCAAAGATAAATGTCGCTTCTGCCACGGCTTATCATCATGTTCTGATACAGGGTGTAGAGCGGCATGAACGCTCCGCCTATGCACAGAATGCGTAGTAATGGTACGCTGCTGAGCCATTGTTCGTGTATTGTGAGCAGAATGAATTCTTTAGAAACCATTGCCAGGCCGAACATTGCCGGGAACGACAACATTGCAGTGAGTCGCATCATTTTGCGGAATACGCGGCGCTCACGGTCGTCGTCTCCTGTTATCTGCGCCATTACCGGCTGGGCCACCTGAGCCATAGTGCCGCTTAGAAATGAATAGGCCATGGTGTTCCACTTGTTGGCCTGAGTGAAACTTCCAACAGCCTTTATTGGATAAAGGCGTCCGAAGATAAACACAAGAATGTTGCTGTTGAGAGTGTTGATTATTGACGTCAGCAAAATCTTCATGCTGAAGTTTATCATTTTTTTTATAGGCCGCAGGTCAATGCGCAGTGACGGATGCCATGGCGTGTAGAAATAGCGTCCGATGTTCACTATTGTGATATAAATTATTTGCTGCCACGCCAGACTCCAGTACGAATAACCATTGATGGCAAGCAACACGCCTGACAGACCTGAAATGGCGAGGGCGGCAAAGCCCGTTACGGTGTTTTCTTTCACCATAAGGTTCTTGAACATATATGCTCCGTGAGCAATGCCGAATGATGATATCACAAAACTGAGGAAAACAAAACGTGACAACTTTGTGAGTGCCGGCTGATGAAAGAACAGCGATATTAGCGGAGCGCAAAAGAAAAGAATTACATATATGCTGATGCTTACGATAACATTAAACCAGAACACAGCATTATAGTCACGGCCTTCAGGATGCTTCATATTGGTCAGCGCTTGTGTGAATCCGCTGCTCTGCAGGTTTCCGGCTATTGCAGTGAATATGGTCAGCACGCCTACCATTCCGTAATCAGACGGCGTAAGCAGCCGGCCAAGGAATATGCCGAATATCAGGTTTAAGATCTGCGTGGAGCCATTGTTCATAAGCCCCCATATCAGCCCTTTAGCTGTTTTCTCTTTTAGCGTGTCCATCAGTCACTTACAGATTTGCTATCTCTTCTGCCGATAATCCGGTTACTTGTTCTATGATGTCGGTCTGCAGTCCCAGCGCTTTCATCCTTGCAGCATTTTCCATGTTCTTTTTCTTTTCGCCTTCGGCCATTCCTTCTGCTAGTCCTTCAGCCCTACCTTCAGCCCTACCTTCAGCCCTACCTTCAGCTCTACCTTCAGCTCTACCTTCAGCCCTTTCAGTAAATATATTGTCTCTTAGAATTACAATATTGTCCAAATGTCTGTAATATGCTTTCAGTTCATCTTTTGTCATGCGGTCGAGTTTTAGTCTTTCTCTGACTTGGTCAAGTCCAGGAGCCGATGCGCCGTCAGGCAGTTCGCCGGTATTTAAATAATATATCCATTCTTCAAGCGGGCTTTTTGCCACTTTGTTAAATTCGTTCACTTTCAGAATATAATATTCGGGATAGAGCTGGCTCACTGTGTCCGCCTTGAATGTCTGCTTTTGGAACGGCGTCAGTTCAAGGATGTCACCATTGTGTATTCCCCTGAATTCCGTCTTTCCCTGATACACAGTGTCCTTTCCGCTTCCAAGTGAGAAGTATACGATGTTTACGCTATACACCTTGCGCACATTTCCGTATCCTTCGCCGCGGTTGATATATTCCGTTACAAGTTTAGACGCGCCGAAGAGCATTCTCTGAAAATAAGCATACTCGTTGTTGTTCTGCACTTCAATGAGTATCAGTTCGCCTTTAGAGTCTTCGGCCAGCATGTCAACTCTATTATATTTGTCAAACTCGTCCTCTTGATTGCTTTCGCTTTCAAGAAGTCTGTTTATTGTTATCTTTTCTCCGAGCAATGTTGTCAGGAGTCCTTCGAGAACTCCAAAGTCTGCCTTGTTTCTCAAAAGCCTTTTCATGGCCCAGTCGAATCTTATGTATTTATTGCTGCTTTCCATATCAAACACGTTTTATTTTTTGTTATAAAAATACATGTCAGCATATACCGCCTAATGCAAAGATAGTGCAAACAGAGTGAATTTCAAAATAAATGCCGATGAAATGAAACTTTATTTTATACAAAAATAGTCATAATGTAATTCAATAATTCTTTTAAATGCATAAATTAATATTTTTGTTGTATGCATATTGGAACAGTCCTTATGCTTGTACCTGTAGAGATTGTGCAGCAGTTAGAATTCGGCTAGCATTTGTCTTATTCTTGATTTTGAATTTAGTGCTAATACATCATAATGGTTTTGTCACGTAGCAGATATTGCTTAAGCCAAATTTTATTGTTGAAAACATATTGCCGCTATTTTGGATGATTTGCTTACCATTTGGATTTTTATGACGCTTTCAGACTTGAGTATTTGAAAAAATAAATCCATCAGGCTGTAATTTTAGCTATAAATGTGTGCAAAGATAAGTGGTTGAACATCAGTGATGTCTACTTATTTTGCGCTGATGTGTGCAGCATAATCAGGCATTTTTTATGCCGTAAACCTGTGTTTCTTATCATGAAAACGGTTGTTTGGGCCATTAAAACCATATGTTTTAAAGTCTAAAATGGCATGTTTTAGCATTCAAAATGTATGGGCTTGAGTTGTATTGTAAATAATTTTTGTTAATACGGGTGGTTTTTATCTCCATAACATTCTATTTTGTTTAGAAAGATATGCAAAACTGATGTGTCATAATGTAATCTGTATGTCCGTTTCTGCTTGCAAATGTTTGCGTAAATATTCATAAGGCATTAGTTCCTGTTACATGTTTTTTGTAACAGTTTTGTTTAAATATGCCATGTTTAATGTAAATGTTTTTTATCTTTTGCATACTGCTTTTCTTCGTTTGTTTTAATGTCGATACCGAGTCGTGTTTTTCTATAAAAATTATCGTGATTTTATTGTGTTCATACTTTCTTGTTGTGTTTGTCTTATTGATGTTTCTTGGTTATGTGCTTATTGTTGCCTTCTTGATTTTTATCAAGTGAATTCCACCTTATTTAAATATAAAAAATGTTTTTTTTATTATATCATATTGAAATTATATTTCATCATATTCAAATTAATGCATCGTTTGCCCATGTCTTTTTATTCTTTATTTTGCTTGCTGTTTAATGTTAGAAAACATTTGTTGATAAGTTGAAAAAATAATGTTTATTTTACACTTAATTTTGTCCAAATTTATCAAAGAATAATGATTGGTGGGTCTTAAATTATTGTCGGTTATATTATATTTTGCATATCGAGAAATAAAAAATAATTTTGCATTGCATAGTGATAATATTATGAATGTGAAACCTTTCTTAAAGTAAGTTTTATCGAAAAATAATGTAAAATAAAGAAAAAATGACGAACACATTTCATTAAAAGAACAATTTATGCATAAATATTGCATCTTTATTGCTAATAAATATTAAATGGCTTGATTATTCATAACTTTTATCACAAAGCAATATTTTTATGCATTTTTTCCAATAAAAAAGTTAGCGTGTTTCAAAATTATTACTAACTTTGTCCGAGTTAAAACAGTAAAATTGCATTAATAATGAAAAAATTTTTGTTATCAATTGTTTTTGCGCTAGGATTAGTGTATTCAGCCAGCGCGCAGTTACCGTCTGTAACCCTTAAGGATATCAATGGTAAGACAGTAAGGACAGACACGTTGTCAAACAATGGCAAACCGTTCATCATTGACTTTTTTGCCACCTGGTGCAAACCCTGTAACCGCGAGTTGACTGCCATCAGCGAAGTTTATGATGAATGGCAGGAAGAAACCGGCGTTAAGGTTATTGCAGTATCTATCGACCAGGCACAGAACATCAACAAGGTAAAACCGCTTGTTGACAGTCATGAATGGCCTTACGATGTGCTTCTTGACCCCAACAGCGATTTCAAGCGTGCACTTGGAATACAGATGATTCCGTATACACTGATTGTTGACGGACAAGGAAATATCGTCTATAAACACAACGGATATACAGAAGGAGCTGAACAGGAACTTATTGAGAAAGTAAGAGAGCTCATCAACAAATAATGCTACATAGTGCTGACAACCGAATATATTGACACTTATGCACAATTATAACAAACTTTTCTGTCTCTTGCTTATGCCGGCGTTGTCGTTTACAGCCTTGGCACAAGAGACTGAAGAAAAAAAGATTACCGTCAGCGGAAGTATACAGAGCGACATTCTTATTCCGCAGGACGATGACGCAATTGGCACCGAGAAAGTTAACGAATGGGCTTTGACCAATACATTTGCAGACGTAAATGTAATGAGCGAGCATGTTGATGCCGGAGCGCGTTTCGAATTTTTGAAACATCCTTTACCGGGATTTGAAAAAGATTATAGAGGATGGGGCGTGCCCTACTTCTATCTGAAGACTCATTTCAAAAACTGGGACCTTACTTTGGGTAACTTTTACGAGCAGTTCGGCTCAGGATTCATTCTTCGGACTTACGAAGAACGTACATTGGGCATCGACAACTCTCTCCTCGGCGGACGCCTGACTATCAAACCTCTGCCGGGTGTGTCAATCAAGGCTCTTAGCGGTAAGCAGCGCAGATACTGGTCGCACAATGACTCATGGGTGTCAGGTGCTGACGTTGAACTCGGTCTTGACCAGTGGTTCAAGGGTCTGAGTAACAGCGGAACATATCTGACCTTAGGCGCATCGTGGGTAAACAAGTATGAGAAAGAAGAAGACATCATGGTTGATGCCACTCATAAGCTAAATTTGCCTACCACCGTAAATGCATTTGACGTGCGTGCCAATTTGCAAAAAGGCAATTTCAGCCTCCTCGCTGAATATGCATGGAAAACACAGGACCCGTCGTTCGACAACGGATACATTTATCGTAAAGGAAATGTTGCCATGCTTTCTGCATCATATTCAAAGCGAGGCATGAGCATCCTGCTTCAGGCAAAGCGCAGCGACAATATGTCGTTCCGCAGCAAGAGAACCATTAACGGTACGTCTTCGTTTATCAACCACCTGCCTGCGTTCACCATGGACCAGACCTATGCTTTGGCTGCAATGTATCCTTATGCAACCAATCCTGACGGAGAGTGGGCATTCCAGGGCGAGTTTGGCTATAAGTTTAAGCGCCGTACATTCCTTGGCGGTAAATATGGAACAAACATCAAGGTTAATTTCTCTCACATCCGCGGCATCGATACTAACTATATCGGCGGAGCCGGAACCGACGGATATGGATCGGCTTTCTGGAAAATGGGCGACGAGACATTCTATCAAGACCTGAATGTGCAGATTGAGAAGAAACTGACACGTCAGTTCAAACTCAACCTCATGTATATGAACCAGTTCTACAACAAGACAATTGTAGAGGGTGAGGGCGGAATGATACATTCTGACATCTTCATCGCTGATGCTAAATATCAGTTCAACAATAAGTTTACGCTTCGTGGTGAGCTACAGTATCTGTCAACTGATGACGACTTGGGCGACTGGTGGTATGCTCTGCTCGAGCTGTCAGTACTTCCTAACTGGATGTTCACAATCGCTGATGAATACAACAGTGGCGTTACCGACCTGCACTATTATCAGGGATACATAACATTCAACAAAGGCTCTCACCGCATACAGCTTGGTTATGGCCGTACCCGTGCCGGTTACAATTGTTCTGGCGGTGTATGCCGTTATGTTCCGGCAAGCAAGGGTGTAACACTTTCTTACAACTATAACTTCTAAACAGAGATGAAGCTGAATAATAAAATATATGGCAAGTTAGCCATTTGTGCTGCGGCACTTTCATTTATGGCATGCAGCAATATTGATGAGGACGACCGCTTTATTGAAGTGGAGCCTGTAGAAGTTGCGAAACGTGTATTGATTGAAGACTTCACAGGACAACGTTGCGTAAACTGCCCGAATGCTTCAGAAATGATTGAAAGTCTGCAAAAGCAGTATGGTGCAGAAAATGTTATTGCTGTAGGTATTCATAGCGGTCCTTTCTCTAAGACCGTAACTAATCAGCCTTTCCCTTTGTGGACAGAGACAGGTGATTACTATTTTAATTCATGGGGCATAGATGCGCAGCCGACAGGTGTTATTGACAGAAAGACTGTTTCAAGTACATATCAGTCTTGGGGAACAATAGTCCGTGATGCATTGCAGGCTTCTGCTCCGCTTGAACTTGACGCAACAACTTCGTATGATGAGGCTACAAGAACCGTAACAATAAACGTTAATGCAAAAGGCGTGCTTGATGTGACAGGTAAATTGCAACTTTGGCTTATTGAAGACAATATAACAAGCATTCAGTATATGCCGGACGGTTCTATTAATACTCAATATGTTCATAACCATGTTTTCCGTACAGCGGTTAACGGACGCGACGGCGAGGACTTCAGTATTAAATGGGATGAGGAAAAAACATCAACATGTACAGCCGTTTTGGAAGACGGATGGAAAGCTGAAAATATGTCTGTAGTAGCTTTCATTTATAATGATAATGGTGTACAGCAGGTTGTTAAAGTGCCTGTAATTCCTGTTAGCGATGATTCACAAACTGATGAATAAAATTTAAGTTGGGAAGTTCAAGTCATATAAATGAACTTCCCGATTTAGCCTTTTGATATTTTACTATTAAAAACAAGTTTAACATTATTATAAATTAAAAGAAATATGAAAAAGTTTTTTACTCTTTGTATATTATTTGTAGTAGGTTGCATTTCAATGAATGCTCAGTCGTTCTCTTTCGTTGACGAGAATGGTAACGTTATAGAAAATGGTGCAACACTTACAATGGATAAGGTCGGTTCAATACAAGACATAGTATATGGTTCTGAATATCCAAATGGCTATATTATTGTAGAAAAACCGACAGTTCCTTTAGGTGGCGTTTATGTGAAAAATACTTCATCACAGAAAAAGGATTGCAAAATTTATTATAATGTAACGACATTGCCTGCTGGAACATCTTTTGCAGCTTGTTGTGCCGGAAATTGCTCTACTGTAACTAGTGAGGGAACTATGGAGAAAGATGCTAAAGAAGTTGAGCCAAATGGTACAGTTGATATATCTTCACGAACAGAGTGGGTTCCAGGAGAAGCTGCAGGTACATGTGTAGTAAAATTATCTATTAAGGGTGAAGGCTCTCTTACTACAGATTCAGAGATAACGGTTAACTTCGTTTATAGCGGATCAACAAGCGTAAACGGAATACATAATGATGTAAATAATGAAGTTGTTGCCCGCTATTCTATTGACGGACAGCTCCTTAATGCACCTCAGAAAGGTATAAACATTCTGAAGTATGCTGACGGCCGTACAGAGAAAGTGATTGTAAAGTAAAATAATTTCTATTTTTAATTATTATTGTATGGTAAAGAAAAGTTTATATTTATGTGTTTTGCTGGTCCTCGGATTGCTTGGGGTAATTCCGTCTTCAGCACAGGAGGCACAGCTTACTACTGTGAACTTCCCGAAGCCTGCAGGTTTCACGTCTCTTTCAGACAATGGACTATGGGCTACTGCTGAAGGCGTTAATGAGGATGACCAGAGCCGCTACGCTTATCCTTATCTGATAAATGTGCAGACAGGAGAGCTTACTGAACTTTGGGTTGAAGCAGATTTGATGAAGTCGCTTCAGGCTTCTGATGTAACAAACGACGGAAAGACTATTGTCGGATGTTATGACAATAAACCTGCTTATTATGATTTTGATCAGAAAAAGTGGATATCTTTACAGTCTGAATATGCTGGAAAGGCCACAACTGTAACACCCGACGGAAAATACATTGGAGGTTGGGGCAACAGCGATAGCTTTGCCGATGGAGCAGACGGATATGTTGAAGTTCCTCTTTTATGGGAAAAACAGTCTGACGGCACTTATAAGGCAATAGATGTTTATGCCGAATATTCTAACTTCCCTAAAAAGACGAAGTTGGGATATAACACCAATCAGGTTCGTGTTGACAACATCAGTGCCGACGGCAACATCATTGCCGGTATTATCAACTTTATCACTCCGGCTACAGTTTGTTATTACGTTTACAACAAGTCGACAAATGAATGTAAATACGTAGACAATGCTCTCGGAGATGTACCGAGCGAAACCTTTGTTGACGAGTCGACAATGAGTAATAATGGTAAATATCTTACAGGTATTGTACAGTATGCCGGTGGAGAGTATCTTGCAAGTTATCTTTATAATACAGCAGACAACACTTGCTCTCTTTACAATGCTGATAGCGAGGAGCAGGACCGTGCCGGTGATGCTGTTTCTAATAACGGAGTAGTGTTCGGATGCAGTCCGGCCATTAATCCTGTGCGTTATGCTTATGTACGCGTAGGCAGCCTTTGGTATGGTATAGATGAGATTCTTTCAGGACGTTATGGAATGAATTTCTATGAGCGTACCGGTTATGATTACACAGGAACAATACAGGGCGTTTCGGATGATGAAAAAGTGATGATTGGTATGGCCGAGACAAAGACCAAGGGCTATATTATACGTCTCTCCGAAACTATCAGCGAAGCTGCTAGCCACGTTAATCCGCTGAACTCTTATGCTACTTCACCTGTAGCCGGCTCAACATTTGCCAAGTTCAGACAGATGACATTGGCTTTCTCTAAGTCTGCCGGTGTGACATCAGGTGTCAAGGCTAAACTTCTGGATAAAGACGGTAAAACTCTCCGTGAATATTCTATTACCGCACAGACAGGCAATAAGACATTTACTATTGGCGGTATTCCCCAGTCGTTGAATGAGAACGAGGAATATACAATGAACATTCCTGCCGGTGCATTCTATCTGTTGAGTGACAATTCAATCAAGAGCAATGAAATAAACGTAAAATATATAGGTCGTGCTGAAACTCCTGCACAGGCTATACAGATAGCTCCTGCAGATCAGGCTAACGTATCTGAAATCAGTTCAGATCATCCGGTTCAGATAGCTTTCGACTTGTCACTTTCCGTAGCAGACGGTGCTAAGGCATATCTTTATAAGGATGGCCAGGAATCACCTGTTTGCGAACTTAATATAGTTCAGAATTCAGAAACTATAGTTTCATTGTATCCAAGTCTGAAGCGTTATCTTGAAAAAGATGAGAAATATAGAGTTGTTTTGTCTGCCGGTTCAGTTACTGACATTATGGGATTCTGTCCCAATGAGGAGATTACGGTCAACTATAATGGTGCGTATGAGCCGGAAATAAGTTCTGACGGAAGTCTCTTCTCTGATGACTTCAATGATCCGAGCAATTCAATGGTAAGGTATCTGCTTTATGAAGGCGATCACAACAAGCCTACAAGTGCTATGCAGGACCTTGGCTTTGATGCAGACAACACTCCTTGGAATTTTGTAATTCATGAAGATGAAAGCAGTTCTGATTATTGTGCAGCGTCTACATCAATGTACAATCCTGCCGGCAAGTCTGATGACTGGATGGCTATACCTCGTCTGTCAATCGAAAATGCCGATTATTATCTTAGCTTTGACGCTCGGTCATACCGCAATGTGAAAACAGACCGTCTGAAGGTAATGGTTCTTGAGGATGATGCTGTTTATTCTAACTTTACAACAGAACTTTATAATAAGTTTAAGACAAATGGTAAGGTTATCTACGACGAGCAGCTTACTCCTGGTTCTTCAGGGGAAGGCTTGACAGGTGACTGGGTTCACGTAGAAAAGTCACTGGGCGATTATGCCGGTAAGAATATTTATATTGCGTTTGTCAATGAGAACGAAAATCAGAGTATTGTCTTCATAGATAACCTTAAGGTTTATTACAAGGGCAATTTCAACTTCGTTCCTAATGTTCAGTCTACTCAGATTAATCAGCAGTCAACTACAGTAGGTGCGGTTGTTCAGGTGCTGTCTGATAATTCTTATAATACAATCAGTGCAACTCTTACATCTGCTGACGGTACGTTCAAGAGCACTTATACAGACACTCCAAGCCAGCCTATAACAAGTGCTGCAAATTATTCGTTCACATTCCCTGACAAACTGCCTCTTAAGGTTGGTGAAGAAAACAAATATACAATAAGCGTCAGCCTTGACGGTACGGTTTACAGCCAGAATGGTACGATAAGCAACCTCGCTTTTGAAACTACAAAGCATCTGGTAATTGAGGAAAGTACAGGACAGCAGTGTCCTAACTGTCCGCAGGGTATACTTGCAATAGAGAATCTCGAGAATCTCTATGGCGACCAAATTGTACCGGTGGCTATTCACAGTTCTGTAATCGGTACCGATCAGTTTGCTTATGAAAATTATAACAACTACTTTGGCATCACAGCCCAGCCGATGGGTGTCATCAACCGTATTGATACTCTTTATGCGCCAATGTATGTCAGCGGAAACGAGCAGTATCGCTTTGACTCACCTGAAGGCAACAACACATTCTATGACATCGCACAGCGTGAATTAGGCAGCTATGCAATAGCTGATGTTACCATTGATAAGGCCGTTTATGATAAGGACAGCAAGAATGTTCAGGTTTCAGGTAATGTAAATTACGCAATGAACATGAACTCTCTGAACCATAACATTGCATTCGTTGTTCTGGAAGATGGTCTTACAGGACCTCAGAAGAATAACTTGTACGCATTTGATCAAGATATACTTGGTGAATTTGGCAAAGGCGGACAGTATGGTTCAAGCATTGTAGTCATAACATTCAATGATGTTGCCCGCAAGGTGCCTAACGACAACTTCGCCGGTGAATCAGGTTTCATTCCTGTAAGTGTAACCGCCGGTCAGCCTGTTGCCTTCAACAAGGTGTTCAGCATGCCTGAGAACGTTACCAACTGGGACAATGCCAAGATTGTTGTCATGCTGCTTGATGCTAACACAGAGCGTGTAATCAATGCCACAAAAGCTAAGTTCGCTGCAGGAACAGCAGGTATCAATGACGCAACTGTTTCAGAAGAAGGTATCGCTATCTCTGGTGAGAATGGTGTGATATCTGTAAATGGCGGAACGCAGCTTAACGTGACTGTTTATGATATCAGCGGAAGCGTAATCAGCAATGTCAATTCTGCTTCAGGATCTGTTAAGGTCAGCACAGGAGGCAAGAAAGGCTTGTTTATCGTTAAGGCTGCAAGCAATGGCGTAAGCGTTGTTAAGAAAGTTATAGTTAAGTAACTATTTTGTCTGACTTACATATTGGCCATCGAAAAACATCTTTTAATGCAACCTGGCAATATGTAATGATTGTAAACTCTATTCTAAGATATAGCAAAGGGTGTGGGGCTGGTCCCCATTCCCTTACTATATATTTTGCTAACTTATTTTATTAATTAAAAATTTAAGTATTATGAAGTCTTTACTAATTAGTCGTCCCTTAAAAAGCCCATTTTTGCGAGATATTGTTCCGACACAGTATCT
>OGYL01002305.1_pt1 | contig 13561 bp, 8 predicted proteins | sample 1576541 | NCBI WGS metagenome assembly OGYL01 (sample SAMEA3541551, study PRJEB24748) | human gut metagenome | biome: human gut; feature: human-associated habitat; material: faeces | place: China | collected 2012 | reverse complement strand
CTTTCTTTTGGACGGTCACACCGCCCGTTTTCTTTCTCGGGAAAGAAAATGGGGGTCGCATCACGCGGCACATGTGCCGCAAAGCCTTTCGCACCTGTGCGAAAAAGCATCCGCGCCCTCACGGGCGCAAAAAGTGAGGAACATTTTCATGATTTTCAAAAAATCCGGCCCGCCGGAATGGCTGCTCGTCTGTTTGGGCAACTACGGCAAGCAGTATGAAAACACCCGCCACAACATCGGCTTCATGGCCGCGGAGCGGTTGATCGACAAGCGCGATCTGCGCTGCAACCGCCTGCGCTTCCGCGCGCTGACGGAGGTTATCGAATTTGGCGGGGCGAATGTGCTTTTGATGATGCCGCAGACCTACATGAACCTCTCCGGCGAGGCTGTGGGCGAGGCGGCGCGGTTCTATAAAATTCCCGCCGACCACGTCATCGTCATCTCCGACGATATTTCGCTCCCGCTCGGCAAGCTCCGCGTGCGCGGCAGCGGCAGCGCGGGCGGACACAACGGCCTCAAGAACATCATCGCGCACCTCGGCACCGACGCTTTCCCGCGCGTCAAGGTCGGCGTTGGCGCGCCGGAGCACGACATTGTCGACTGGGTCATCGGCCCGTTCACGGCCAATGAGCGCAAGGTCATCGACGGTGTGCTCGACCGCGCGCTCGGCGCGGCGGAGTGCATCATCACCGACGGCGTGAGCGCCGCGCAGAACCGCTACAACGGCTAAACGCTTTTTGCCGCCAAAATTTAAAAAATCGACATAGACTTTTTGCCAAAAGCCTATATAATAAAATGACTGACGACCACGGGCATGACCCGCCGCGGCTGCGGCGGATCTGCCCTTTTGCGCGCTGCGGGAGGAGGGATACGGCATGGCGCAGGGAATGAACAAACTCAATGAAGCGCTCGTTTCTCTTCCCGAGGTGCGCGAGCTGCTGCTCTCGCTTGACGCGGGCACATCGCCCATCGCCGTGTCGGGCCTTTCGGGTGTACACCGCGCGCAGCTCACCGCTGCCGTGCGGCACAAGACACAGCGCCCGCTTTTGATCGTCTGCGCGGACGAAAACGAGGCAAACCGCATGGCGGGCGACCTGCACGAGCTGCTCGGTGAGGACGTGAGCCTGCTGTTCGCGCGCGAATGGCAGCTGCGCGACCGCGTGTTCGCCTCCCACGGCTGGGAGCAGCAGCGCATCGGCTCGCTGTGCAGCCTTGCCGCCGGAAAAGCGCCGATCCTGGTCGCGACGGTCGACGGCCTGATGCAGCGAACGCTCCCGCCCGACGCGCTGCGCGGCGCGGTGACGGACATTTCGCTCGGCGACCGCTTTGACCTGAACGCGCTCTCGAAAAAGCTTGTCGAAAGCGGCTACACGCGCGCGGAAACGGTCGAGGGCGTCGGCCAGTTCGCGCTGCGCGGCGGCATTCTCGACGTCTGGTCGCCGCTGAGCGCGCCCGTGCGCGTCGAGTTTTTCGACGACGAGGTCGACGCGATGGGCGAATTCGACGTGACGACCCAGCGCCGCACGCAGAACGTCAAATCCCTGACCGTCCTGCCCGCAGCGGAGGTGCTCCCCGCCCTCTCGGACGGCGGGCGCGAAAAAATGCTCGAGCGCCTTGGGCGCGCCGCGCAGAAAATTGCGAAAAAGGCCGAAGACAGCCCCATCGTCCAAACGCTGCGCAGCGACATCGAGAGGCTTCGTAACGACCTGCCGCTCGGCGGCATGGACCGGTATCTCGCCGCGTGCTACCCCGACGAAGTCTGCGCGCTCGACTATCTTTCACCCGACACGCTGATCGCCGTCAGCGACGGCATGCGCGTTTTGGAGCGCAGCAAGAACTACCACTGGGAGCTCTCCGAGGACGTGAAGCCCCTGATCGAAGAGGGCGTTTTGTGCGGCGAATTTGCCGCGCTCGCGCTGAGTCAGGAGGCATTGAGCCATCGCATGGGCGCGTTCCCCGTGCTGCTGCTCGATTCGCTCCCCACGTCGCGCAATCTGCTGCCGCCGAGGGCCATCCTCAGCATGAACGCGCGCTCGCTGCCGTCGTACGGCGGCAGCCTCGAGACCGCCGCGGGCGATATGGAGCGCTATCTTGGCGCAGGCTGCGGCGTGCTCGTTCTCTGCGGCAACGAAACGCGCGCGAAAAACTTCCGGCGCCTTTTGGAAGAGCGGAACATCCGCGCGCAGCTCAACTTGAAAAACGACCGCCTCCCCGCCCCGCACGAGACCGTCATCGGCCTCGGCGCGCTGAGCGCGGGCAGCGAATATCCACAATTAAAGCTCGTCATCCTGACCGAGGGCCAGCTGACCGCTCCCCTCTCCGGCAAACGCGCAAAGGCGCGGCCGAAGAAAGAGACGTCGGCCCGCGCCGCGCTGCGCTCCTATGAAGACCTCTCCCCCGGCGATCTCGTCGTGCATGTCCACCACGGCATCGGCCGCTTTGCGGGCATCGAGCGCATGCGCGTCGACGGCGTGGACAAGGACTATATCAAGATCTGCTATGCGGGCAACGACAGCTTATACGTCCCCGCGACGCAGCTCGACATGGTGTCGAAATACATCGGCGGCCATGGCGAGGACGAGGACGGCCAAATACGCACGAAGCTCAGTAAGCTCGGCGGCACGGACTGGTCGCGCGCGAAGACGAAGGCGCGCGCCGCGGCAAAGGACCTCGCCAAAGGGCTCATCGCGCTCTACGCCGAGCGCCAGCGCCGCCCGGGCTTCGCCTTCTCGCCCGACTCCCCGTGGCAGAAGGAATTTGAAGAGGCCTTCGACTACGAAGAGACCGACGATCAGCTCCGCGCCATCGCCGAGATCAAGGCCGACATGGAGCGCAGTACGCCGATGGACCGCCTGCTCTGCGGCGACGTCGGCTACGGTAAGACTGAGGTCGCACTGCGCGCCGTGATGAAGTGCGTGCTCGACGGCAAGCAGGCGGCCATCTTAGTGCCGACCACCGTGCTCGCCCAGCAGCACTACGCGACGGCGCTGAACCGCTTCCGCTCGTTCCCCGTGCGCATCGAAGTGCTCTCGCGCTTCAAAACGCCGGCGCAGAAGAAGCAAATTTTGCAGGATGCCGCCGCGGGAAAGATCGACTTACTCATTGGCACGCACTCGCTGCTGCAAAAGAGTTTGCACTTCAAGGACCTTGGCCTTCTCATCATCGACGAGGAGCAGCGCTTCGGCGTAACGCACAAGGAAAAGCTCAAGGAGCTCTCGCGTCAGGTCGACACGCTGACGCTCTCGGCAACGCCCATCCCCAGAACGCTCAACATGGCGCTCTCGGGCATCCGCGACATGTCGACCATCGAGGTCCCGCCCGTTGACCGCCAGCCCGTGCAGACCTATGTCCTCGAGCACAACTGGGGCGTCATCGCCGACGCCATCCGGCGCGAGCTCGCGCGCGGCGGGCAGGTCTACTACATGCACAACCGCGTCGAGACTATCGACCGCTGCGCCGCGACACTCAAAAAGCTCCTCGGCGACGATGTCGCCATCGGCGTCGCGCACGGCAAGATGGACGAAAAGGGCCTGTCGTCCGTGATGCAGCAGCTCTCGGACGGAGAAATTCAGGTGCTCGTCTGCACGACGATCATCGAGACGGGCATCGACATTCCGAATGTCAACACCCTCATCATCGAGGACGCCGACCGCCTCGGCCTCGCTCAGCTGCACCAGATCCGCGGCCGCATCGGCCGCAGCGCGCGCCGGGCGTATGCCTATATGACCTACCGCGCGGGCAAGATCCTCACCGAGGTTGCGGCCAAGCGCCTGACGGCCATCCGCGAATATGCGGAGTTCGGCTCGGGCTTCCGCATCGCGATGCGCGACCTTGAGATTCGCGGCGCGGGCAATTTGCTCGGCCCCGAGCAGTCGGGCTACATGATGAGCGTCGGCTACGATATGTACTTGCAGCTCCTGGAAGAGGCCGTACTCGAGCAGCGCGGTGAAAAAGCGCCGCAGCGCACCGAATGCTCGGCAGACCTCACAGTCTCGGCCAACCTGCCGGAGAGCTACATTCCCTCGGGCGAGCAGCGCATGGATATCTACCGCCGCATCGCGGCGCTGCGCACTGCCGAGCAGTCGCAGGAGCTGCTCGACGAGCTCATCGACCGCTACGGCGAGCCGCCCCAGCCGGTCCTCAAGCTCATGGACGTCGCGCTTTTGCGCGCGGAGGCCGTGCAGATCGGTGTGAGCGATATCTCGCAGCGCGGCAGCGAGATCACCTTCACCTTTGCCGCGTCCGAGGCAGTCCCCGTGGAGGCCGTGATGGCCCTCTGCTCACTGCCGAAGAACCGCCGCCGGCTCACGCTCTCCGCCACGGGGACGGAGCCAAAGCTCCTGCTGCGTCTTTCGCTGGGCGAGGACGCATTGGATACAGCCTTGACGCTGGTCGGAGACCTGCGTGTGAATAAGGAAGAAAACGAAAAAGAGGTAACATTATGATCAAGAAGAGATTGCTTTCGTTCCTTGGCGCGGCGGCCATCACCGCGGCGCTCACCTTTGCCGTCGTGTCGCTCTCGCCCTCGAACGGCTTCACCTCCGGCACGGTGCAGGAGGGTCTCTGCTACGAAGCGACCGGCGTCGCGCCCGACGCGATCGTCGCAAGCCTGAACGGCAACGGCGCGAGCGCCGACCTTGTCGCATACTGGATCGGCTACGACGTGTCGTATCTCAACAGCTACATGCAGTATTACACCGGCTCGTCCATCAACTGGGACGACACCCTCTCCGACGGCATGAGTGTCGCCGACTATGTGAAAGCAAGCGTGCTCTCGTCCGTCAAGCAGCACTTGGTGCTTGAAAATCTCGCCAGCAAGTACGACGTGACGCTTACTGCCGAGCAGGAGGCCGCCATGGCCGAGAGCGACCAGAGCTACATTGACCAGTACGGCAGCGAGGAAGCTTTTGAGGCCGAGATCGCCAAGCTCGGCATGCGCCGCGAGACCTATGACCGCGTCGCGCGCTCGAACTACCTGTATCAGAATCTCTATGAGCTCTACAATACCGAGGGCAGCGCGCTCTACGCCTCCGACGAGGAGCTCGCCGTCTACGCCGCCGAGCAGGGCTACATCACGGCGGACCACATCCTGCTTGCGACGAAGGACATGACGACCGGCGAAGCCCTCACCGACGAGCAGAAGGCCGAAAAGAAAGCGCTCGCTGAGGAGCTCGTCGAAAAGCTCAATTCCTACACCGGCGACGACATCGCCTCCTACTTTACCGAGCTCGCCGACGAGTACAGCGAGGACCCCGGCCGCGAGAGCTATCCCACGGGCTACACCTTCACGACCGGCTCGATGGTGCAGGAGTTTGAAGACGCCGCCTACGCGCTTTCCGAGGGCGAGGTGAGTGAAGTCGTCGAATCCAGCGTCGGCTATCACATCCTGCTCCGCCTGCCGCTCGACAAGGCCGCCGCAGCCGACGAGGTGCGCGAGGAGTACTTCACGAACTTCATCGCCGAGCAGGTCGATGCCGCCGCGATGGCGACGAGCGCGGACTATGATAAGCTCGACCCGCAGACGATCTACGAGGCGATCGTCGCCGCGCAGGCGGAGGGTTAAATCGCAGCGCGGCGCACTGTACGGCGTTTGCGCCCGCGAGGGCGCGTGAGGGGCAGCCCGAAAGGGCTGCTTCCTTTTCGCGTCTCGGCAGGGGCACTGCTTTTTTCCCTGCACCGTGCAGAGGACAAAATAAAAAGGAGACCTCTTTCGAGGTCTCCTTTTATTTTCAGGGGTTAGCGGTGCTTTAGCACTTCTCGAAGATGGTGGCAACGCCCTGGCCGCCGCCGATGCAGAGGGTGGCAAGACCCTTCTTGGCGTCGTCGCGCTTGAGCATTTCGTGCAGCAGGGTGACGATGATACGAGCGCCGGAAGCGCCGACGGGGTGGCCGATGGAGATCGCGCCGCCGTTGACGTTGACCTTGCTCATGTCGAAGCCGAGCTCACGGGCAACAGCGATGGACTGGGCCGCGAAGGCTTCGTTGGCCTCGACGAGGTCGATATCGTCGATGGTCAGGCCGGCCTTCTGCATGGCCTGACGGGAAGCGGGCACGGGGCCGACGCCCATGATCTTCGGGTCGACGCCGCCCTGGCCCCAGCTGACGAGCTTGGCCATGGGCTTGAGGTTGTACTTCTTCACGGCCTCGCCGGAAGCGAGGACGATGGCGGCAGCGCCGTCGTTGATGCCGGAGGCGTTACCGGCGGTGACGCGCTGGACGTGCTTCTTGGTATCGGCTTCGTGGATGCCGGTGGGCTCGAAGGTGTGGACGATCTCGTCCTCAACGCCCTCGGGGCCGACGGGGAACGCGCCGCGCAGCTTAGCAAGACCCTCGACGGTGGAACCGGCGCGGGGGAACTCATCCTTCTTGAACTCGACGATCTCCTTCTTGACCTTCACGGGGACGGGAACGATCTCATCGTCAAAACGGCCGGCAGCCTGAGCAGCCTCGGTCTTCTGCTGGGAGGCAGCGCCGAAGGCGTCGAGCTCTTCGCGGGTGATGCCCCAAACATCGCAGATGTTCTCGGCGGTGGTGCCCATGTGGTAGTTGTTGAACGCATCCCACAGGCCGTCCTTGATCATGGTGTCGACAAGCTTCTTGTCGCCCATGCGGGCGCCCCAGCGGGCGTCGGGAGCAGCATAAGGAGCGGCGCTCATGTTCTCGGTGCCGCCGCAGACGACGATATCGGCGTCGCCGGCGAGGATGGCGCGGCCAGCCTCAATGACGGACTTCATACCGGAGCCGCAGACCATACCGACGGTATAGGCGGGGACGGAATAGGGGAGACCGGCGCCCACGCCGACCTGACGGGCGACGTTCTGACCAAGACCGGCGGTCAGGATGCAGCCGAACATCAGCTCATCGACATTCTCGGGAGCGACATTCGCGCGCTTGAGGGCTTCCTTCACGACGATGGAGCCGAGCTGAGCGGCAGGGGTGTTCTTCAGGGAACCGCCGAAGGAACCGACAGCGGTACGGCAGCAGTTGACGACGTACAATTCTTTCATTTGACTTCTCCTTTAAAATTTGTAAATCCGGAATGAGATCCGATTTTCTTCGATTTTGATTATACACACAGAAAAATGAAAAATCAACTGCAAAGTTGCGAAAAATGTGGGCAATTTTGATTTTTTTCTTTCATTTCGTTAACTATTTAACAAGAATGAAGAATATCTTGCACCACGGGATCGTTTTGCACCCAAAGGCGCAGGGAAAGCAGCAGCTCTGCCCGGCTGTCCCCCCGCGCCCAAGGGCGCAAAAAAGGGACGCCTCTTTCGAGGCGTCCCTTTTAATAAGTAGTTTCTACGAAACAGAAATAACTTAGAACTTGGGCTTCTGGGCCTTGACCTTGGGCTCCTGGCCGTTGCAGACGGCGACGATGTCGTTGGCAACGCTGGTGCAGCAGTTGAGAACGCTCTGCTCGGTGGTGGCGGCCATGTGCGGGGTCATGATGACGTTGTCGAGGTTGAACAGCTCGCGGCTGGACTCCTGAATGGGCTCATGCTCGAACACGTCGAGACCGGCCTGGAACAGCGTGCCGTCCTTCAGGCACTCGACAAGCTCGTTCTCCTTGATCAGAGCACCGCGCGCGCAGTTGATGAAGGAAGCGGTGGGCTTCATCCAGCTGAACTGCTCACGGCCGATGGAGTGCTCGGTGGAGGGAACGACAGGCAGATGCACGGACACGAAGTCGGCCTGCTCCCAGACCTCCTTGGCGGTGGCCTTCAGCTCGCACAGATCGCCGATCTTGTCCTGCGTGAGGTACGGATCGTAGCCGATGACGTTCATGCCGAAGCCGTACTTGCACTTCTGCATGGCGAGCTGGGAGATACGGCCGCAGCCGATCATACCGAGGGTCTTGCCGCCGAGCTCATAGGTGTGCTCCATGCCCATACGGACGAGGAAGTTGCCGCTGCGGAACTGACGGTCGACATAGGTGAAACGCTTGGCGCACATGAGCATCAGCATGACGGCGTGCTCGGCGACGGCGTTGGCGTTGCCGGCGGGCGCGTAGACAACGGTGATGTCCTTGGCGTGGGCGTGGTCCATGTCGATGTTATCGAGGCCGGCGCCCTGCTTGCCGATGACCTTGAGGTTCTTGCAGGTGTCCATCATCTTGGCGGTGATGGGCTCGGTGCGGCACATGATGGCGTCGGGCTGGAACTCGGCGAGCTCCTTGACGTAGGTCTCCTCGTCGTTATGGCTGCACAGCTTCACTTCAAAGTCGTTGGACTCGAAGATGTGCGTGGCCACCTCGTTGAGCTCGATGGTGTAGTAAACTTTGAACTTTGCCATGATAAAGATCTCCTCTCAAATTTTTATTTATTGAATTGCCAAATGATTTCATACGGTTTCTTCATTATACCTTGCGCTTTGCACAAAAGCAAGCGATTTTCAGAAAGATTTGCAAGAACTTATTCAAATAATTGAACAGTATCTTTCATTTTGACGATTTGCCGTCATGTCTTTCCCCTGTTTTCTGCAATTTTCGCTGCAAAACAAAAAAGGACATAAAAGGCGCTTGACAAACTACTACATATGTAGTATATAGTTATCAACGACAAATGTAGTATATCATCTAAGGAGGTCAACCCATGGACGATAAGAAGAGACTGCCCGACGCGGAGCTTGCCGTGATGCAGGCCATCTGGGCCGTCGGCGGCGAGGTCAGCCGCGGCGATCTCGACGGCGCGCTCGCGAGCCACGGCTGGAGCGCCAACACCGTCAACACCTACCTTACTCGCCTGTGCGAAAAAGGATTCCTCTCGAGCCGCCGCGAGGGGCGGAACAATTTGTACACGCCGCTCGTCTCAAAGGACAGATACCTCGAATTTGAGAGCCGCAGCGTCCTGAAGCGGCTCTACGGCGGGTCGCTCGGCAGCTTCGTCGCGGCGCTGAACGCCGAGCAGCCGCTCGAGCAGAGCGAGATCGACGAGCTGCGGCAGTTTTTGGACGATATGAGCCGTTAAACGGCGATAAAAAGGAGGACGCACCATGGAAACATTTCTGCTGAATCTGTTGAAAACTTCCCTGTTAGGTTCCCTCGCCATTCTGGCGATGCTGGTACTCAAACCCCTCTGGCGCGAGCGCTACCGCGCGAAAACGCGCTGCTGGCTGTGGCTGGCGCTGGCGGTCTTTTTGCTGCTGCCGGTCGATTTTTCGGTAAAAAACGCGCCGGTGCAGGCCGCGCCGCCGAAAGACTACACCCTCTTTGTCGGCACGGATAAGACGACCATCCAATCGACCGACAACCTGTTTGGCGACATGGCCGAAAAAAGCGGCCAGTCCCCCGCACAGGTGCGCGACACGATCATCCAGCGCCCCGTGACGAATCCCGAGCAGAAGACGACGCGCTACATCCCCGTGACGACGATCTTGTTTTACGGCTATCTCGCGGGCGCGGCGGCGTTCCTGTTGTATCAGGGTGTCTCCTACGCCCTCTTCCGCCGCACGGTGCGCCGCTGGAAGAGAGACGTCTCCCGCGCGGACTACGCCTCCCTGCTCTCTGACACGGCGCGCGACTTGGGCGTGAGCGCGCCGGAGATGATCGTCTGCGAGGCCATCTCCACCCCCGCGGTGACAGGTCTTCTTCGCCCGCGGCTGCTCCTGCCCCACGAGCACTACGACGTGCAGGAGCTGCGCTACATCCTGCGCCATGAGCTGTGCCACCTCAAGCGGCGCGATATGCTCTTAAAGCTCGTGCTGCTCGCGGCCAACGCGATGCACTGGTTCAACCCCGTGGTGTATCTGATGCTGCGTCAGGCGGACGAGGACATCGAGCTCGCCTGCGACAGCGCGGCGACCGACGGGCTCGAACTCCCCGAGCGCGCGGCTTACAGCCGGACACTGCTCGCCGCCGTGCAGTCCAGCGTGCGGGCGCTGCCCGCGACGACGTGCTTCGGCGGCACGGTCGAGCGCCTGAAGCGGCGCATCACGAACGTGCTGGGCGCGCAGAAAAAGCGCGGGCTCGGCGTTGTCGCCCTCGTGCTGGCGCTGACGCTGACGGCGGGCTGCGCCGTCAGCTGGGGCGAGCGCGCACAGACGCAGAAAAATGATGACCCGTTTGCCGACAAGAGCTATACGGTCGACATCCTCTTATATGAAGCGCCCGCCTTTACGGACGGCTTTACGGACGGCACTTACCCCTCCTTCCGCACCACGACAAATACTGCCGGAGAAAAGTATGTGACGCTGTGCGACGCCTGGGGCTCCACATCCATTTACGGCCCGATGGAGGAATACACGCTGGAAAAGCAGTCCTTCTACGCGCTCTTCGGCAGCACCAAAGCTTCGCCGGTCGACGATCTCATACAGAACAACAAGTCCGCTTGGAGCGGCCATTGCGAAGAGGCAAGTGACGGTCAACCGAATCAGGTCTATCTTCTGAAGCAAAAGGACGGCTCGGTCTACCTCGGCCTTGCCGGCGATTACGAAGAAGACGGCAGCGAACTCTTTTGTTCGGTTTTCCGCTTGAACGAACAGGTCAATCCGATCTACGCCTCGATGGACGACTATGCCGCCGCGTGCGTGGAAGACCTCAAAAAAGGCACGATGACCTATTCCGTGTCGGAAAACAACGACTATGCGTCCCGCTCGATCGAAGACACGGTCGCCGACGTGCGCGTGACGCAGCTGGAGCAGGCAGATTCGCTCGGCAACCTTTCCCCCGACGGCACGGTGCTGGAGCTGTGGTACTTCCAGTATGAGATGAAGCCCACGAACGAGGCGGGCGCGCAGATCAACATTGTCGGCGGGCAGGAGCTGACGGACGACGGATATCTCAACGAGAACTGGACGCACTATCTCACCGTCCTGCACTACACCAGCGGCGAGAAGACCGGCTATCAGATCATCGGCACCTATACCGGCAACGACGGACTGTGGTACGACGGATGCAGCTACAGCGGAGAGGAAAAGTATTACCTGCACGACTTCTATATCGACTATGCGGGGCTCAACGAGCCGAAGATGTACATTCCCAACCTGCTGAACGCGGCAACGGACGGCTACGGCCGCGCCAACCAGTGCGAGGCGCGGCTCATTTCGGGCGACGGCAGCTACTACTTCTATGCGCCGATCACCGCCTGGGCGTGCAATCCGGGGACGGAGTTCTGGTACTCCCGCTACGACACCGGCTCCTACTTCAACGCAAAGAAGCTCGAGCAGAGCCTTGACGAAGCGAAGACGGAATGGGAAAGCACCGGCGCAAAGGCCGAGAAGACCGACGCGGGCTGGCGCTTCGTGACAAATGAGGGCATGAGCAACACAATTGTCACGCTCTTTGATGCGCCGGACGGCACCTGCTACGAGGTCACAACGCACTGGACGTTCGACGGCAGCACGGAAGAGAATCAGTGGGGCTGGAACCGCGACCGCGCCGTTGAGGGCGAGGCCGAGGTACTCCGGGCGATGGTCAGAAGCTTCACGGTGAACTGGGACGCCGACGCGGCGGCTGATCCCGCGCTGGACGATTCCGATTTTCAGGCCGATCTTCAGCTCGCGTCGAACGGCGGCGCGGCATGGATGTACCTCAGTAAGAACAGCGCTGCGGTCAGCGACTGCAATATGCGGAACGTCACACCCACCGTCAAGCTCGACGAGTGTAGCTACGCGCTGCTGAACGAGGAATTTACCCCGGACGACGGGAAACAGACGCTCACGCTCTGGCTCAGCAACAACGATTCCTCGCATTTAGCCTTCTACGAGGGCACGAATGTCATGCTCTATCAGCGTGACGACGCGCGTTACTACAAGGTCAGCAATTTTGGCGACTATGCGACACTTTACGACGCGATGCTCGCATGGTTCAACAGCGCCCAGTCTGGCACCGAAACATCCGACGCATCTTCGACCACCACGACGAACGCCGTCAGCCGCGACTCGCTCATCAAGGCTGCCGACAGCTATGTCGACAATGATGACTATCTCTGGTACATTTCCGGCGGCAAGCTCTGCCGCTGGCACGAGGGCGGCAGCGTGGAAACCCTTCGTGAGCTGCCGTACAACGATGTGACCGACCAGCCCGCCATTGCGACCTTGGCGGTCGAGTATGATCAGGTCGCGCTCCGTTGGCATATCGGCGGGGCAACGACGGGAACGACGATGCTGGAGCTTTACGGCGCCGACGGCAAGCGAACCATGGAGCTGGACGGCTCCGCGCCCTTTGCCATCAGCGGCAATACCGTTGTCAAATTGCTCTCGTTCCCACCCACGACGGGCAATCTGCTCCTTTCGACCGACGGCGGCAAGACCTGGTCGGCCATCGGCGATGCGGACTGGTTTTACGGCAGCGTCACGGAGGACAGCAGCGGCAGCACCAGCTACGCCCTCGCCGACCTTACGATCCGCGACGGCTATGTCTACACCACCGCCGTCTACGATATCGACCATCAAAAGACGAGCGACCCGCTCGTGACGCACTCTGTGCGCGTGAATCTGAAGACCGGCGCGCAGGAAATTCTGGACTGAAGCGGTCAAATTTCAAAAAGGCGGCCCGAAGGCCGCCTTTTTCCCTGTCTTTTCGCGCAAAATGAGGGAGAAATTGCAAAAAGGTACTGGAACATCTCAAAGATATGTGGTATGATGGGAATATTCCAAAACGTATTTCTCGGGAGGCTCCCGTCATGGAACAGAATCCGATTCTCAAAAATCCGCTGTCGCTCGACAGCGAAATTCCTCTCTATTCCCAGCTCATGGGCATCATCAAGCGCAGCATCACCTCCGGCGCGCTCAAGGTCGGCGACCTGCTGCCGAGCGAGGCCGAGCTCTGCCGCGTTTACGATATCAGCCGCAACACGGTCCGTCAGGCCATCGGCGCGCTCGAAGAAGAGGGCTTTGTCGTGCGCAAGCGCGGCAAGGGCACGTTCGTCACTGACCCGAACACGCGCCGCAAGGGCGTGCAGTATTCGTTCACGACGGAAATTTCCCAGCTGGGCAAAACGCCGTCGTCCACGCTGGTCGACTTCGCGGTCATCACGCCGAGTCCCAAGATCGTGACGCTCATGGGCCTTGAGCCGGGTGTCAAAGTCTATCGCTTCACGCGCGTGCGAAACGTCGACGGCGAGCCGCTCATTTTAGAGACGTCGTACTACCCCGAGTACATCTACCCGAACCTGACGCGCGAGCTTTTGGAGACGCACAGCTTCTACAGTCTACTCTACCACGTCGGCGTCATCCCGTTTTCCGCGTCGGACACGTATGAGGCCGTTGTGCTCGCGCCGCACGAGGCGCAGCTTCTGCACTGCGCGCCCGGCTCGGCGGCGTTTTTCCATCAGCGCCGCACCACGACCGAGAACGGGCATACCTATGAATACACCACGAGCTATATGCGCGCGGACCGCGTGAAGCTGGATGTGAGATTTCAGAAGGGATCGACGTCCTTCATGCGCACGGTGGACTGAAAAAATCGGCAGCCGAAAGGCTGCCTTTTTTTGCGCCCTCCCCGCGCAGCGGGGTTTTTATCGCAGCGCGGCAGCGCTGCATCGTTGTTCCCCACACCGTGTTGGAGCGAGTCAAAGGGGCCATTCTCTTTCGCAAAAGAGAATGGCCCCTTTGGAACCCC
>OGYL01002304.1_pt1 | contig 13565 bp, 11 predicted proteins | sample 1576541 | NCBI WGS metagenome assembly OGYL01 (sample SAMEA3541551, study PRJEB24748) | human gut metagenome | biome: human gut; feature: human-associated habitat; material: faeces | place: China | collected 2012 | reverse complement strand
GTATTTTTGACTCTTCTTCAGACAGTTTCACTATTTTCATACTTTCTTTTGCTTGGGTTATTTTCACCTCGTTTGACGTATTCACTACATTCTTTCCGCAGCCTGTAAGCATAAGTGCTGTAATAATTGTCGTAGCAGTTATAAAATATCTTTTCATTTTCAATATATTTTAATTTCTACATTAGCGGCATTTAGCAACGCCTCAGTCGCCATTGTGTTCATTTTGTGCGTAAAGGTAATAATTTTCGTTCAGCCGTGTGTCACAATTATTTATTATTAATTTATTTTTTTCGTTTATTACGGCGGTTTTCTGTATTTTTGCACCAAATTGCATATTTTGTAGACATGAAGTTCAGCGAAGTTATCGGACAGGACGACGCCAAGGAGCGTCTGCGGCAGATGGTTGCAGAAAACCGTGTGCCACATGCCCTCATGCTGTGCGGTCCACAGGGCAGCGGCAAGATGGCTTTGGCCTTGGCCTTTGCATCATATCTGCTGTGCGGGCATCCTTCTGCCGACGACAGTTGCGGCTCATGCAGTCAGTGCGTTATGACCTCCAAACTGGCTCATCCCGACCTTCATTTTTCTTATCCCGTAATACGGCCGTCGGGCACAGGATCCGACCATAAGATGTCGAGCGAAGATTTTGCCGACGAGTGGCGCCATCTCCTTTCGCAAGGTCCTTATTTCACCATGGATCAGTGGCTTGCCGCCATGGGCGCTGCCAATCAGCAGGCGCAGATGGGTGTAGGTGAGAGCGATGTGGTGATGCGTGCGCTCAGCCTGAAGTCGAGTCAGGGCGGATACAAGGTCTGCATAATCTGGCTGCCGGAGCGCATGAATGCCGAATGTGCCAACAAAATGCTGAAGATAATAGAGGAACCTCCCCACAAGACGGTGTTCATAATGGTGTGCGAAGAACCCGAAAAACTGCTCGACACCATTAAGAGCCGTGCGCAGCGCATCGACGTAAAGCGCATCGACGAGGCAAGCATAGAGACGGCGCTGATCAATCACCGCGGCATCGACCCCGACGCAGCCCATCGCATAGCGCGCTCAGCCAACGGGAGCTGGCTCAACGCTCTTGAAGAACTTAATGCCGACAGCGAGAAAAAACTGTTCCTCGATATGTTCATAAGTCTGATGAGGCTTGCGTATATGCGCAACATCAAGGAACTGCGCAAATGGAGCGATACGGCTGCCGCATACGGCCGTGAGCGGCAAAGGCGTATGCTGACATATTTCATGCGCCTTGTACGCGAGAACTTTGTCTACAATTTCCACATAGGCGAGCTGAACTATATGACGCAGGACGAGGAAAACTTTGCTCGCAATTTCGCACGGTTTGTCAACGAAGCCAATGTAATAGAGTTGTCGGAACTTATGAACAGGGCTATAAGAGACATCGGACAAAATGCCAATCCGAAGATTGTGTTCTTCGATATGGCAACACACATCATTGTTTCACTGATCAGAAAACCGTAGGCTTTATGCCGAAATAATATATATTTAAATTATTAGCAGATGGATCTAAAAAACAAGAAATTCTTTATATACAACGGGTGCGACCGTGGTCTGTGTCTGAGAGGATGCGGCCGTCAGGACCGCCAGCTCAACACTTACGACTGGCTGGCCGACGTTCCAGGCAACGCCCAGAGCACCGACCTTGTTGAGGTGCAGTTTAAGAACACCCGCAAGGGATATTATCACAACGTAAACAATCTCGACCTCAGAAAGGGCGACATTGTTGCCGTTGAGGCTAATCCCGGACATGATATTGGTGTGGTTACGCTTACCGGCAAGCTCGTTGAGCTGCAGATAAAGAAAGCCAACCTGAAGTCGGCCGACGACATCAAGCGCATATACCGCATAGCCAAGCCTGTGGATATGGAAAAATACCGCGAGGCCAAGAGCCGCGAACATTCAACCATGATACAGAGCCGCCAGATAGCCAAGAGCCTTAATCTGCAGATGAAGATTGGCGACGTGGAGTATCAGGGTGACGGCAACAAAGCCATATTCTATTATATAGCCGACGAGCGTGTTGACTTCCGTCAGCTCATCAAGGTGCTTGCCGAAACTTTCCATGTGCGTATAGAGATGAAGCAGATCGGAGCGCGCCAGGAGGCAGGACGAATAGGAGGTACAGGTCCGTGCGGACGCGAGCTGTGCTGTGCCACATGGATGAAAAACTTTGTGTCGGTCAGCACCGGCGCTGCGCGCTATCAGGAAATATCGCTCAATCCGCAGAAGCTTGCTGGAATGTGTGCCAAGCTGAAGTGCTGTCTCAACTACGAGGTTGACAACTATATCGAAGCAAGCCGCCGACTGCCGAGCCGCGAGGTCGTACTCGAAACCCAGGACGGCGACTATTATCTGTTTAAGACAGACATCCTTGCCGGTCTTGTCACTTATTCATCCGACAAGAAGATTCCGTCGAATCTTGAGACCATAACGGCTAAGAGGGCACTCGACATAATAGAAATGAACAAAAAGGGCGAAAAGCCAATGTCGCTTCAGAGCGACGGCAACATAAAGGAACAGAGCAGCCACTCTTCCGACCTTCTTGCCAACGAGAGTCTTACCCGTTTTGACAAGAGCAAGAAGAAGCGCCGCTCAAAGAGCCGTCCGGCGCGTCAGGCAGCCAAGGGCCGCGGCAAAACTCCGTCGGCAGATAAGGGACAGCAGAAGCCGCAGGGCAACGACAGGCAGGAGAAGGCTAACAGGCAATGAGACGTTTGGTTAGATTATATTTACTGTTGGCTGCAGCCTTAGTGGCAGTGGTGTTGAGTTCGTGCAACGGCAACGTGGTTTACGACAAGTACAAGCACACGCCGCTCGTAGGTTGGGAGAAGAACGACACACTGTCGTTCGATGTTCCTCCTGTCAAGAATGCCGGCCGTTACCGTCTTGAACTTGGTCTGCGCACAAGCACATCATTCCCGTTCACTGCTCTGAGTCTTGTCGTTGAGCATACCGTTGAGCCGGGACACATGCTCTACACCGACACCGTTAACTGCCGTCTTGCCGACGAAAAAGGCAATGTCCTCGGCAGCGGCGTAAGTTGTTTTCAGTACAGCTTTATCGTGTCTGATGTAGATTTGAATAAAGGCGACTCTCTTCATATCTGCGTCCGCCACATAATGAAGCGCGAGATAATGCCCGGCATATCAGATGTCGGTCTGAAGCTTACAAGGCGCTGACATATCTTGCCTTAAACAATCGCTTTTGTCTGAATAACTGAAAATACAGATTAATATATTGCCACCGTCCTATGCATTTGTTTAGGACGGTGGTTTTTTGTTGTCTTTAAGCTGAGGCTTAGTTTCTTCTTTAACCCAAGGCCGTCATTCATTAAGACCATCTGTTTTGTGTCTTCATGCTTTCATCCGTTTTTTTGCTTTATATGAGCAGCTGAATCCTTATAGCCGATTCGGGTTTTCACATTCTCTTTCCTGACAATTATTTTATCTAAATGTAATTTGTTCAACATATCATTGACACATCTATTTTGCAATTTTGCAGAAGTAAATATTTAGAACGTAACGAAGCCGTGATAATACCGATGGGTGGTCTTGACACGCTCCTGCGCTCAGAAACATACTTTATTTCATTATGCGTTTGCGTAAATTTTATTCCACGATCGTGCTGTCCGACATTCATCTGGGGACAACTCACTCTAAGACAACAGAAGTTACCGATTTTCTGAAGTCGGTCAACTGCCGCCGCCTTATTCTCGACGGCGACATCATTGACGGCTGGGCGCTGCGCAAGGGCGGCACACGCAAATGGCAGTCAAGGCACACTGACTTTTTCAAGGTGATAATGAAGATGATGGAGAAACATGGCACTGAGATTATATATGTAAGGGGCAATCACGACGACTTTATCGACAACATGGTGCCGTTTACGTTCTATAATATACGTTTTGTAAAGGATTTTATACACGAGAGCCATGGCAAACGCTATTATGTCACGCATGGCGACATCTTCGACACCGTCACTACCAACATGAAATGGCTTGCCATGCTCGGTGACGTTGGCTATACGTTCCTTTTGTGGCTTAACAAGATATACAACAATTACCGCACGGCCCACGGCAAACCTTATTATTCGTTGTCGCAGGCCATCAAGCAGAAAGTTAAGTCGGCCGTGTCTTACATATCCGACTTTGAACAGGAACTCGTCAGACTCGCCAAAGTACGCCGGTGCGACGGAGTGATTTGCGGACACATCCACCATCCGGCAGACACATATTACGGCGATATACACTATCTTAACTCAGGCGACTGGGTGGAAACAATGTCCGCCCTTGTCGAGGACGAAGACGGCAACTGGTCTGTGATAAGATATGGCGACATGATTGCCGGCAACGGCATGGCTGAAAGACAGATTGCATCGTAAAGACATTACAGGGTTAATATCATGTGTGCGGCACGGCCTTTAGGCTATCATGCACGCCATTGCACAAGGACTCGCCATTATTTCTTTTTATTGTGTGGTCGTGATGACCGTTATTTTCTACGTTGGTTTTTGGGTTATGTTTCATGCCGGCGAGACTTGTGCTTTTTTTATTTTTTCATTTAGTCGGTAGGCGGTATGGACTTAAATTTTACTTCATGTCCATAACCGTTATTTTTTTGTCTTTTTTTGATAAAATAAACCTTGGTGTTCATATTTTTATTGATTCCTTCATATTTTATTTTCTTAGTTTTTTTACTTTCTTCTCTTGTTGTATAACGTATTGACTGTCATTGTGTTATATAAGTTATCCACACTCTGTGATATTTGTGTTGATATTGAAAACATTCTTTATAGAAACTTTTTCTGAAAAAAAACAGAAACCCTATAGGGGTATTTTGCTTTAGCTGCGTTATGAGGGCAAAGAGTGACAAAAGAAAAATATTAACAATAAAAAATCAAGCATTATGAAATTTAAAGTATTTGTATTATCTTTGTGCATTTTCGCAGGTGTCAACGTGGTTAACGCTCAGGACAACAAACACGAGATACGCATTTCGGTCAGCGACGGATTAACTCAGAGTACGGTCGACGTGCTGGGACTCGGTTTAGCCGATGCCGTTACCGGCAGCAAACGTACAGACGAGAAAGCCTCGATAGTTTACGGACTTGGCTACCGTTACGCAATCAATCGTTTCAGAGTGGGTGCTGACCTGGGCTTTTCTCACACTACGAGCAAGCTGACGCTGGCCGGCGACAAGACGCCTTCGATAAAAGAACGCGAGCTTAACTTCATGGTACTGCCCACTGCAGAGTTTGTTTATCTTAAAGGCAGACTTATCGAGCTTTACGGCAACGCATCTGCCGGAGTGAGCCTCAAGCGCCACACCGAGAAGGGACTGACCGAAGCCGGAAAAGCATCTGCTGCCAAAGCCGACCTTAACACATCGTTTGCATATCAGGTTAATCCCATTGCCCTGAGAATAGGCAACGAGACTATAGGAGGATTCCTTGAGGCCGGACTCGGACATAAGGGCTTTGTCACTGCAGGTTTGAGCTTTAGATTTTAGTTATCGGTAATTTTACGCATACGCAATGATGAAAGTCAGTAGAAAAGAACTTTTTAAGTCGAGATTTCTGAAACATTATCCTAGGCTGTGCTGCATAGCCTATGGATATGTTTCCGACAGGGACGACTCTGAGGACATTGTCCAGGAACTGTTTGTCAACGTGTGGGACAAGGAGCTCGACGACATGCCCGAGAACGAGTTTGCCGCGTACATAACCACTGCCGTTCGAAACCGCTGTATTTCGTTCTTGCGTAAGCGTAGCTGCGACATAGTGCCTATAGACAGCCGTCAGATTAGCGACGAGGAGACAGCCGTCAGCGGACACGACAACGGCGAGCCTGCTGTAGAAGACAGACTTGAGGCTGCCTTGTCGACACTGCCCGGACGCTGCCGCGAAATCTTCGTGATGGCTAAGATGCACGGAATGAAGTATCGCGAGATAGCGTCGAGCCTTAACCTGTCGGAAAAGACTGTCGAAAACCAGATGACCAAGGCCATGAAGCTGCTTCGCCGGTATGTGGCAACCAACAGCTTTGTCATGGCAGCGCTTGTAACAATCATTTTATCAATCATTTTAAATCGGGAGTAAAGATGAACAGCAATGAAGATATCAACGGGTTGCTTGCGAGGCATTTTGCCCACGAAGGGCTTACGCCACGGCAGCAGAGCTTGCTCGAAAGCTGGATAAAGGCTAATGAGGGAGAGTATGTAAGGCTGAAGAAGCTTATGAGCGCTTCTGCTGCCACGCCCGACCCGGCCATGTTCGATGCCGGCGCGGCATGGCGCAAGGTGGAGCCGAGGCTCCGCGGCTCTTTGTGGAGCGGCATGCGCCATAAGGCTATGCTCATTGTGTCGGTGGCGGCTGCGCTGCTGCTCATCGTGGTCCTTGCGCTGCCATATCTTTCAGGCGGCAGCGGCTCAGACATGGTGCAGTATGCCAACAACGGAGCGGCAGAGCAGCATATCCTGCTGCCCGACAGCTCTGAGGTGGTGCTCTATCCTGAAGCCACGCTGGCCTACACAGGCAAAAGCGCCGACAAAGTGAGGCTGGCACGCCTGAAGGGCAAGGCTTTCTTTAAGGTTAAGAAACAGCACGGAGCAAGCTTTAAGGTTGAGACCGACGTGATGAATGTCCTCGTCATGGGCACCTCGTTCCTTGTCGATGCCTCGCATGAAGAACATGCCGGAGTGTATGTAAAGACAGGCCGCGTGAAGGTTACCACCGGTCGCGAGAGCGTAGTCATTGAGAAGAACGAAAAGGCAGAACTTATTGACGGCCGTCTGCGCACCGGAGTGATAGGCTCGCCCGCCGCGCGTTTCGGCACTGACGATGCCGATGTGTCGCTGGTTTTCAGCAACGAGCCTCTGCCCAAGGTGGTTGCCGAGATTGAACATCACACTGGAATACGCATTGACCTCGGTGACGGATTGGACGAAAATTCTATAACAACCCGCATCGACGGTGCCGACGGCGACGAGATTGTCAGGGAACTGGCGTTTGTGTGCGGATGCAGATATAAGACCATTACGGCAGGTAAACATTATATGCTATATAGATGAACATAAGAAAGATATTGTGGGTATTAGCCCTTGTTTTGTTTAGGATGACTCTGGCACACGCGCAGACTACAGACAATGCGCGTGTGCTGACAGAAGAGACGTTGCGCGTCAACGCCTCTTCTGCTTCTGTGCAGCAGTGGCTGTCCAAGATAGAGGCTGACCTCGGTATCGTTATATCTTACAATCCGGCTCAGGTTGATGTCAACAAGGTTGTAGGCATCAGCCGGCCGGGCGTCTACACCGTGGGCTCTTTGCTCGCTAAAGTGCTCGACGGCTATAAGGTGCGCACGGCGTTTGTGCCTCCGCGCAAGCTGCTCTTGCAGGTTGAAAAGATTGAGAACGTCTGCGTCAGCGGAACGGTGCTCGAGGAGGAGAGCGGCGAACGCCTTTACGGGGCAGTGGTTAGTCTCGAAAGCGGCGACGGAAAACGTGCCGCCGCCATTACCGATGCCAACGGCGTTTACCGCCTTTATGTCATGCCGGGCACTTATGTGCTAAGCATTTCGTATATGGGATATGTCCCCGAGAGCCGTACTTTGAGTGTTGGCTCCGGCCGCACTGTCGTTACTCATCTTAAGCCTCTGCCGTTTGAGATTGACGAGGTTACGGTTGAAACAGCCAAGCGCGACGGCGAACTTGCCGGACTTACGCCAACAAACATGCTCTCGTTCAGCCGCAACGACCTGTTCTCGCAGATATGGATTCTGCCCGGCGTCATATCGTCGATGGCAGGAAGCAACCTGCAGGTTGACGGCGGCGGCAACGACGAAAACCTTTTTCTGCTCGACGGCGTGCCCGTGTTTCATCCCGGACACTTCAACTCTCTTCTGCCTATATTCAACGGCGACGCCGTGAAGAATGTGGTATTCCACAAAGGCTTTTTCTCCACACGCCTCGAAGGGCGGCTCTCGTCGGTTACCGAAGTTAATATTAAAGACGGCAACAAAAACGACTTTGTCAACACCCTCTCGCTCGACATGCCTGCCGCGTCGGTTACGTTAGAAGGACCGATAGTGAAAGACAAACTTTCATACATGGTGGGCGCACGAAGAAGCTGGCTCGACTTCTTCGACAACATGCGGTCGGAAGAAGACCGCCTTAACCATTCTGCCTACGACTATAATGCCAAGCTGTCTTATTCAGTTTCGCCGGTAACGTCGCTCACTGCCATGGCTTATGGCGCGCGCGACAATTATAATCTTCCGCTCTACGCCGGCGAGGACGGCCCTGTCATCCGCTGGAGCAACAACATCTGCCAGCTTTCGTTCAACACTCAGGCCGGCAAGCTGGGCAACAGCACGTCGCTATTCTATTCGGGACACACCAACCGCGCACGCACAGACATGCTCGGACTTGGCTCCGACGGCTATATCAGCAGCGGCATACGCTCGTTTAACGTTTCCACTGAGTTCAGCTACATTCTCGACAACGTTTACCGTGCCCGATGGGGCGCCAAATATTCTTACGACACTTACCGCATAGCAGTCTTGGGCGACGAGGCGCGCACGCGTCGCGAGCTTATCAGCCAGATGTCGCTCTTCTACGACAATCACATACGTGTGTCGTCGCGCCTGTCGGTTCAGGTGGGTGTCCATGGCGTAGGCTATTTTCCTCACGGCAGCAAAGACTATTACAGCATACAGCCGCGCCTGTCGGTAAAGTATTTTCCTTCGGACAACGACCTGCTTTATCTCCATTTCTCAAAGATGGAGCAGTTTTATCATTGTCTTAGGCTCTATTCATGGGACTTGCCTACCGACTTCCGCATGCCGAGCATCGACGGCTATAAGCCGCGTTCGTCGGAGCATTATGAGGTGGGGTGGAAGCATTTCATGACCGGTGGTCTGTTTGAACTTTCTGCTTTCTATAAGACACGCCACAATGTTCTTGCCTTGCGTCCCGATGCCTTTGTAGGTGACGACAGCTGGGGACAGTATGTCATGGCGGGCAACGGCGACAGCTATGGCGTGCGCTTTTATCTCAACAAGAGTTGGCAGCGCTGGATGCTTCAGTTTTCTTATGCCTTTTCGCGCAGCCGCGAGTGGTTCGACTATATGCCTGAGCGTGGCCGCATGCCGTCGCTCTATGACGTGCCTCATCAGTTGGGCGCAGCCTTGTCGTTTAAGCTCAACACCCATTCGCTCGTGTCTGTCGGCGGCATGATGCGTTCGGGCAAGGTGCTTGAGTTTGGCGATGATTTCAACACACAGCCCGAAGATCAGTTCCGCACAGTCCGTGAGCCGTTGGTTTATCGTGTCGATGTTGGCTATTCGTTCGAAAAGTCCTTCGGCAACAAGCTCCTTGCCCTGCGCTGCGGACTGTATAATGTCATTGGCCGTCCGTCCGACGAGGACGTCCTCAGTTTCTATTCCGCCATCTGGCACGGCAACTGCCTTCCTTATGCCAGCATCAGCTTTAAGTTTTGAGCATCGTAAGGCCCTTGCTCAATCAATTATAAATATAAGTCATTGTTATTTTGAAATGTAAAATAAACGGATTGTTTCTTACCGTTTAACGCTCTCAGAATGTCGTTCTTCATCCCGGTTCCGTATTTTCTTCTTAAAATCGTCATAATTTTCACGTTTTAGTTAAGTCATTGTAACACAACGCATTATGCCGTTTTAATAAGAAAACCTCAACAGTTAAAAAATATTACTCTGCCGTTTACGGTGCAAAAGTGGCCCGTTTACGTTCCGAAAGTGCCCCTTTTGCAAGTCAAATTCCATTGATTTAGCCAATAAAACCATACTTTTTATGGCAAAATAACGGCATAAACGTGAATGTATGTTAATGAATTATTCTCAAAGTATTGTATTTATTAACATCCGTTACACATTCATTTTCTATTTCCAAAAAATCTTTTGTCCTAATTTTTCTGTTAAAATTTTTCTTCTTCACAAGAGCTAATTAAAGTGAAAAGTGAACAGTGAAAAATCCAAATGTTCTGTGTTTATAATCCACAAGAGTAATGTTCTGTCGGATTTGCACGAGTTGTTGAGCGCAGCGAAAAATTTGGCAGCATAAAATATAAGGATTTTCAATCCGCAAAGTTTCCGCTTTATAAAATAAAAGATGTATGTATTTCGGATCACAGATCCTTATACTCAATTCCGGCAGATTGCAAATCAGCCGGCACATTAGTCTTGTTGCGACCGACTTCCGTTGTTTATAATCCACAAGAGTAATGTTCTGTCGGATTTGTAATCCGACAGCATAAGATATAAGGATTTTCAATCCGCTTATCTTCCGCTTTATAAAAATAAGAGGTATGCCTTTCGGATCACAGATCCTGATACTCAATTCCGGCAGATTGCAAATCAGCCGGAACATTAGCTTTGTTGCGACCAACTTATTGTAGCTGTTCTTAATCCACAAAGCATTTGACTTTAACTCCTTTAACTCCGTTGTTTATAATCCACAAGAGTAATGTTCTGTCGGATTTGCACGAGTTGTTGAGCGCAGCGAAAAATTTGGCAGCATAAAATATAAGGATTTTCAATCCGCAAAGTTTCCGCTTTATAAAATAAAAGATGTATGTATTTCGGATCACAGATCCTTATACTCAATTCCGGCAGATTGCAAATCAGCCGGCACATTAGTCTTGTTGCGACAAACATACTATGTAAAAATTAAAAGGTATGTATTTCGGATCGCAAATTAGCTTCCGTTGTTTATAATCCACAAGAGTAATGTTCTGTCGGATTTGCAATCCGACAGCATAAAATATAAGGATTTTCAATCCGCAAAGTTTCCGCTTTATAAAATAAAAGATGTATGTATTTCGGATCACAGATCCTTATACTCAATTCCGGCAGATTGCAAATCAGCCGGCACATTAGTCTTGTTGCAGCCAACTTCTTGTAGCTGTTCTTAATCCACAAAGCATTTGACTTTAACTCCTTTAACTCCGTTGTTTATAATCCACAAGAGTAATGTTCTGTCGGATTTGCACGAGTTGTTGAGCGCAGCGAAAAATTTGGCAGCATAAAATATAAGGATTTTCAATCCGCAAAGTTTCCGCTTTATAAAATAAAAGATGTATGTATTTCGGATCACAGATCCTTATACTCAATTCCGGCAGATTGCAAATCAGCCGGCACATTAGTCTTGTTGCGACCAACTTCCTATGTAAAAATAAAGATGTGTGCATTTCGGATCGCAGATCCTTATATTCAATTCCGGCAGATTGCAAATCAGCCGGCACATTAGTCTTGTTGCGACCGACTTCCGTTGTTTATAATCCACAAGAGTAATGTTCTGTCGGATTTGTACGAGTTGTTGAGCGCAGCGAAAAATTTGGCAGCATAAAATATAAGGGTCTGTAATCCGCAAAACTTCCTATGTAAAAATAAAGATGTATGCCTTTCGGATCACAGATCCTTATACTCAATTCCGGCAGATTGCAAATCAGCCGGCACATTAGTCTTGTTGCAGCCAACTTCTTGTAGCTGTTCTTAATCCACAAAGCATTTGACTTTAACTCCTTTAACTACTCTAACTCCTTTAACTCCTAATTATAAAAGGCATATGTCTTTTTTCGCAACGCTCAAGGAACTTCTCCTTAACTTCATAACTCCTTAACTCCTAATAATAAATTCCACCCCCTTTCCCCTCCCTTTCCCAATTATTTTTGTATATTTGCGATACGATACCAATTATTCTTATCAACCTTGAAAACAAAGATATTATTAATACTTATCATTATGGCAACACACATTTTGCAATCATGTTCACACAATACAGCCGACAGACGGATGCCGGCCGTTGCAGGACAGTTTTATTCAGCCTCGGCAGACACACTTGCAGATGGTGTCGACGGCTTTTTGAAGTCAGCCGGAGTAAGTCCGGCGACAGACGTGCGCGCCGTTATTGTGCCCCATGCAGGCTATGTCTTTTCGGGAGCAATGGCAGCAAAGGCATATATGCGCATCAATCCGGTGCAACGCTACAAGCGCGTGTTCCTGTTGGGACCGAGCCATAAGGCAGCCTTCGACGGCGCATCTGTTAACAGTCAGTTCGGCGCTTACACCACGCCCCTTGGCGATGTGGCAGTCGACCTCGACGTATGTGAGAGTCTGCTCCGTGCCGACAGCGTGTTTTGCTGTCTGCCAAAGGCTCACGACGGCGAGCACTGTCTTGAGGTGCAGTTGCATTTCCTGCAGCGCCGTTTGGACAATGTGCCGCCGATAGTGCCTATAATAATAGGTACGCAAGACATCAACAAGCTGGAGCGTGTGGCAAAGGCATTGCAGCCATATTTCACTGCCGACAACCTGTTTGTCATAAGCAGCGACTTTTCTCATTATCCCCGTTACACCGATGCCCTTGATGTTGACGGCATCACAGGACGAGCCATCGAGAAAGCCTCGCTTACCGAGTTTATCGCCGCACTTAACGACAACGCCTCGCGCCACATATCCAACCTCTACACAAGCGCCTGTGGACAGTCGCCCATAGCCGTGCTGCTCATGATGATGGGCAACGGCGGCGCGCTCACAATGGAGCATCTGGGATATTGCAACTCGGGCGACTCGCCTTATGGCGACCACGACGGCGTTGTTGGCTATCATGCCTTTGCCGTTACGGGCGGAAAAGCCAAGGACAACGCAACTGAAAAAGACACGGCGTTCAGTCTTACGATAGACGAGAAGCGCACTCTGCTCAACATTGCGCGCCGTACCATAGAGAATGAGCTGAACGGCAGCAGCCTTCAGCCGTGCGACACCACGCAGCTTGACGATGCGCTCAAGGCACGCTGCGGAGCCTTCGTGACGCTTACTTCAGGCGGCCGTCTGCGCGGATGCATAGGCAATCTTATAGGCCACAGTCCGCTTTACGCCACGGTTATGGCAATGGCTAAGTCGGCAGCCTTCGAGGATCCGCGCTTTTATCCCGTGCACAAGGACGAGCTTGACGGCATAAAGATAGAGATATCTGTGCTGTCGCCTCTGCGCCGCATATCATCTATAGACGAGTTTCAGCTCGGCCGCCACGGCCTGTTTATCGTCAAGGGTGCCAGTTCGGGCACGTTCCTTCCGCAGGTTGCCGGCGAGACGGGATGGACAAAAGAAGAGTTCTTCGGCCACTGCTCGCGCGACAAGGCAGGACTTGGCTGGGACGGATGGCGCGATGCCGAGCTGTATGTTTATGAAGCTGAAGTGTTCAGCGAGGACGACCTGAAATAAAACATTATGAGTATGGAGCGTGAAGCCGAATATTATGAAGTTGCCGGAGGCGGCAATGTAGTGTGCCGTCTGTGCCCTCACGGCTGCCGCCTTGCCGACGGCGAGCGGGGCAGATGCCGCGGCAGGGTTAACCGCGGCGGCCGTCTCATTGCCGAAGGCTATGGCCGTGTGTGCGCTTTACAGATAGATCCCGTTGAAAAGAAGCCGCTGCTGCATTTTCATCCCGGCGGCAGCTGTCTGTCACTGGCTGTGGCAGGGTGCAATCTCTCGTGCCTTAACTGTCAGAACT
>OGYL01002303.1_pt1 | contig 13573 bp, 10 predicted proteins | sample 1576541 | NCBI WGS metagenome assembly OGYL01 (sample SAMEA3541551, study PRJEB24748) | human gut metagenome | biome: human gut; feature: human-associated habitat; material: faeces | place: China | collected 2012 | reverse complement strand
TTTGAACAGAGCCTCGGTCTCCTCGTAGAGTAGGTCCAGACGGTCCCACGCTCTCTTGAGTCGCAGGTCGCTGCGCACGATTCCCACGTAGTTGCTCATTATCTCGCCCACTTCCTTCACGCTCTGTGTTATGAGCACCTTCTCCTCGTTGGTCATTGTGCCCTCGTCGTTCCATTCAGGCACCTTGTCGTTGAAGTCATATTCATCTACATGAGCCAGTGAGTGGCGCGCCGCAGCGTCGGCATATACCACAGCCTCTATGAGTGAGTTGCTTGCCAGACGGTTGCCTCCGTGCAGTCCTGTGCACGAGCACTCGCCTATGGCGTACAGTCTGTCTATGCTCGACTGTCCGTTCAGGTCCACCTTTATACCGCCACACATGTAGTGGGCAGCCGGACGCACCGGTATGTAGTCGGTCGTTATGTCGATGCCTATCGACTTACACTTCATGTATATGTTCGGGAAGTGGCGCTTCGTCTCCTCAGCGTTCTTGTGCGTAACGTCGAGGCACACATGGTCTATTCCGTGTATCTTCATCTCCTTGTCGATGGCTCTTGCCACGATGTCGCGCGGAGCCAGTGACAGACGCTTGTCATATTTCTCCATGAACGATGTTCCGTCAGGCAGTCTGAGTATTCCGCCGTATCCGCGCATGGCCTCGGTTATGAGGAATGCCGGGTGAGTCTCGCCCGGGTGATAGAGCGCCGTCGGGTGGAACTGCACGAACTCCATGTCCTTCACTGTGCCTTTTGCCCTATATACCATGGCCTCGCCGTCGCCGGTGGCTATTATCGGGTTGGTGGTTGTCTGATATACAGCGCCGCATCCTCCGGTACACATCACGGTCACCTTGCTAAGATATGTATCCACCTTCTGCGTGTCGGGGTTGAGCACATAGGCACCGTAGCAGTTGATGTACGGTGTGCGTCGTGTGACGCGCGCTCCCAGATGGTGCTGTGTTATTATCTCCACCGCGAAATGGTTTTCCTTTATATCTATGTCGGGATTTGCTCTCACGGCAGCCATAAGTCCGCGTTGTATCTCGGCTCCAGTATCGTCCGAGTGGTGCAGGATTCTGAATTCAGAGTGTCCGCCCTCACGGTGCAGGTCGTACGTGCCGTCTTCCTTGCGGTCGAAGTTCACACCCCAGTTCACAAGCTCCTTTATCTGTGCAGGCGCGTTTCTTACCACCTGTTCTACGGCCGCGCGGTCGCTGATGTAGTCGCCGGCTATCATTGTGTCCTCTATGTGTTTTTCGAAGTTGTCCACTTCAAGGTTTGTGACAGATGCCACACCTCCTTGCGCAAACGACGTATTGGCTTCGTCGAGTGTGGTTTTGCATATCATGCACACCTTGCCCTTCTTGGCTCGGGCCACTTTCAGGGCGTAGCTCATGCCTGCCACTCCTGAACCGATAATGAGAAAATCGTATTTGAAAACCATATGAATATTTTTTGAATATACTGCAAAATTACATAAAATAATCGAAGCCGCATCTACATGCAGGCCATAAAATGCAGCGTTTTTTATGTACGATGCCTTTGTTGATGCGTGTTGTTGCGGTGTGCCATAAGCGAACGCAGGAACTGGCATTAACAAAGTTTATACTATGCGCGGAGTCGGTTTAACACTCGGAAATTGACAAAACAGATTTCGGAATGTCACTAAAACGTGTTTTTCGTCCGAAAAAATATTAAGTGCGGAGCGGCTGACGGATTCCGGCGGTGCGAAACAGCCTTTATCGTGTTACGATTGAGTGCATTTCAGGGCGTGATATGGCCTGTTTCATAAGGCGAAATGGCCCATATCGCACCCTGATATAGTGCATATTGCGATATGTTCCGGTTGATGATAAATCGGGTATATTATATAATCATTTGATTTACATCGTATTATGTTTATGCGGCAAAAACTCGTTTTCCCCGCCGAAAATGTGTCCTCGGCTGCAAAAAAACGAGAAATCAGAGATTTTCAGACCGCGTTTTTAACATTTCTGAGCCGCTTAATTATTAATGAAGTATAAAAAAATGTATCGTGCCGACGGCATTATCTTTTTCTTACATTTTGTTTACCGAACGACGTAAAAAACTTTTCGTCTGTATGAATATTTATTTATATCTTTGCATCAAGATAATATGTACCCGCGTGTGTCGGGCGACTGATGTGCCGCCGTGCGCGTTTCGTGGCAACGGGCGTGTGGGGTGGTGATGTCGTGTATGCGGTGTTTGGGTGCTTGCGCGTGCTTTCGGGCTGCGTCTGTGCCGGTTTCACTGCATATGGTTCGGTGCGCGTGTCAGTAAGTCGATGCTCTTATGGACAGGATTTTTCACAAACATGTGTTTTTTATCGACATTGTTACGATTATGGTCTTCGCGCTCATCGGTCTGTGGGCGCTCATGCACCACAATCTGTTGTCGGGTGTGGTGGGGTTGGCCATGATAGTGCTTGCCGCGCTTACCGTTGAGCGTGCTGTGCACACGGTGTATCTTCTCACCTCAGACAAGCGCCTGGTGATAGACGGCGGACGGCTGTCGCGCCGCATTGTGGTGCCCTTGTCGGAGATACGCGAGGTGAAACGCGTGGAGGGACGACTGCTTCTGAAACCGTATATTGCCGTGGAGTGGGGCGACGGACACGTGGTGTCGGTGCAGCCCGACAACGAGGACGGTTTTATAAGAGAGATAGAACGGCGGATGGCTTCGGCCTCTGTCGCCGATGATACCGACGCTGATGGCGAATAGTCGCAGCCGCACGTAAGGTGCATGGTAAGTTGAAGTGTTTTTCATGATGCGCACGGCTCCGTGTAGTGTGCAGTCTTATTGATAGAAAATAATGAAACGATTGTTGTATTTGCTTCTTATTCCGGTGTTGTTGTTCACGCCGGTTCATGCTCAGGAAATAATAGAAGACGATGACGAGTACGCCGCGGGCGCATCCGACACCCTGCATCTCGACACCCTGAATGCCGTGTCCGACACTGCTTCGGTCTCCGTGCCGTCGCTGCCTTGGCCCCAGTCGGTGCAGGCATCGTTGGCATCGCTGCTCGACTCGCACATGTTCTCGACATCGCAGGTGGGCATGATGGTTTACGACCTTGACGCCGATTCGGTTATCTTCCGCCACAACGAGCGCCAGCGTCTGCGCCCCGCTTCAACCATGAAGCTCATCACCGCCATCACCGCCATCGACAAGTTGGGCGGTAGCTATCAGTTCAAGACCGAGCTGTGCTACACCGGACAGGTGTCCGACGGCGTGTTGCGAGGCAATGTCTATTGCGTGGGCGGATTCGATCCACGCTTCAATTCCGATGACCTGCGCGCCTTCGTGGAGAGCATTCACAAGATGGGCGTTGACACGATACGCGGCAATCTCTATGCCGACAAGACAATGAAGGACACCGCACGTCTGGGTAAGGGCTGGTGCTGGGACGACGACAATCCAGTGCTCTCGCCGTTGCTCATAAGCCGTAAGGACAATTTCATGCAGCGTTTTGCCGACGAGCTGCAAAAGTATGGCATCGTTGTCGAGGGTACTGTGTCTGAGGCCATGAAGCCGGGCGACGCCTTCTGCATCTGCCGCCGCTTCCACACGATGGACCAGATACTGATGAACATGATGAAGGAGAGCGACAACCTCTATGCCGAGTCGATGTTCTATCAGATTGCAGCCAGCACAGGCAACCATCCGGCATCGGCACGCAGCGCCCGGGCTGTAATCAACCGGCTGGTCACAAAGGTGGGACTCGATCCGTCGCAGTATTATTTTGCCGACGGCTCGGGACTGTCACTATACAACTATGTCACGGCGGAGCTTCAGGTGAAACTGCTGCGCTATGCTTTCATGAACAGCAATATCTATCTCCATCTGCACCCTTCGCTGCCGCAGGCAGGTGTTGACGGCACCTTGAAAAACCGTATGCACGGCACTTTCACACGCGGAAATGTCTATGCCAAGACAGGTTCTGTGACAGGCGTGAGCAGTCTTGCAGGCTACTGCACGGCGCCAAACGGCCATCGTCTGGCTTTCTCCATAATAAACCAGGGCGTCAAGCGCAGCCGCGACGCGCGCGCTTTTCAGGACCATGTGTGCATGGTGTTGTGTCAGCCTTGATGTAACAAACAATACTTATCATCATGAACGACATTGTAATACAGGCAGAACAGCTCTTCGGACAGACCGGACTGACAGGATCTATGCTCACGTTCACGAGCCGCATGGCTCTTGCTCTGATCATACTCGGAGCGGCTTGTCTCATATATCTCTTGTGTCATAAGCTCATAGTGCCGCTCATGGTGCGCATAGCAGAGAAGACAGTGGTGGAGTGGGACGACATACTGCTGAACGAAGGTACGCTCCGCGCCGCCTCGCACATAGTGCCGGGACTGTTTGTCTGGATGTTCCTTCCCGACGTGTTCGCTGTCTATCACACAGTGCCTGAGGTCCTTTCGCGTGTCACGGCGTTCTATGTGGTGCTCATGTCCATGCGTCTCGGCATTGCCTTCATCGACTCGTTCAAGGGCTTCGAGGGCGAACGCCGCACGGCCTTGCAGCAATATTTCCACACCTTCTGCGGTGTGCTGAAGATAGGAGTGATATTTATCTCGGTCATTGTCATGGTTGCCGTGGTGATAGGACGTAGTCCGCTGACGCTCCTTGCCGGTCTCGGTGCCACGTCGGCAATACTCATGCTCGTGTTCAAGGACACCATCACGGGACTCGTGGCGGGCGTGAGGCTCACGAGCAACGACATGCTTCACAAGGGCGACTGGATAACAGTGCCCAAGACAGAGGTGAACGGCATAGTGGAAGACATAACGCTCACCACGGTGAAGGTGCGCAACTTCGACAACACCATACTCACCGTCTCGCCGCTCACGCTTGTTGACGGCTCGTTCCAGAACTGGATGTCGATGCGCAGCGGAGGAGGACGAAGGGTGAAGCGCATGGTTTATTTCGACTTCCGCAGCGTGCGCCTGGCCGACGACCAGATGAAAGAGAGGCTCACGGAGAAGTATGGCATGAAGGCGACAGAGATGAAAGGCAACGTAGTAAACATGACTCTCTTCCGCCGGTATGTCGAGCGTTGGATAGCCGCGCGCGACGATGTGAACAGCGAAATGATGTTCTTCGTGCGCCAGCTCGAGGCCACAAGCACCGGTCTGCCCATGGAGTTCTACTTCTTTCTGAAGCAGAAGGACTGGAAACCCTATGAGCATCATCTCGCCGAGATAATGGAATACATCTACGCCATAGTGGATGATTTCGGCCTGAAGATATATCAGCGCATCTGAGCCACGGCTCACATTACGGATAAGCAATAGATATACGGCGTATGGAATATGATAAACCACCGGCCCGCAGCATGACACTGATGTCGCTGCGGGCCGGTGGTTTATTTTTTGTCATGTCGTTCTGACGGGCGCGGTCAGTCGAGTTTCTCACCCGTAAGGTCCTCTATCTGACGAATACAATCCTTCAGCTCGCGCCGTCTTTTCACATATCTTATAGTACCAAAGACCGCTCCCACGGCTAAACCAAAGCTTGCACCGCGATAGAACGGGACGCCGTATGGCGCATCGGGATCCACTTCGAGAAACATCCATGCCAAAATTATCACCGAGACAGGGATGCTTATGCGCAGCCATCTGGCGTTAAGGCGTTTCAGACGTATCAGTCTGCGGCCCGTATCCACAAGCCTGTCTGTTCCCACCGTCTTGTTGTTCAGTCCGCGTTGCGAATAGAATGTGTATATCGTCGCGGCTATCATGTACAGTCCGAAGACTATGGCGAAGACCATCGATAGCTTTATTTCCGTTACGAGCACATATATTATCCATGGTATGAAAATCAGGATGAAAGGCAGAGACCACATGCGTTCAAATGTCAGTCTTCTGACAGTCTTCTTTATTATGGAGCGCAGCAGCTTCTCGCTCACCAACTGCTCCTTGTCGAGCTTCTCCTTGAGCAGTGCCACTTGTGCGCGCATCATTTCCAGTTCGTTGTTGTTTTCCATCTTCTTGCAGTTTTAGTTGTTGGACATTTGTTTCAGTTCTTGGCGTATGCGGAACAGTCTCACCGACACGTTCTTAGCCGTGATGCCCACTATGTCGCCTATTTCCTCATAGCTGAGATTCTCGAGCCACAGCAGCACTATGGCGCGGTCGAAAGGTTTAAGACGATGTATGCGGTCGCGCAACATACGTATCTGTCGTGTGTCGTCGTCGTTGTCCTCATACAGGTTGGCCTCCATCGTGAGTCTGACGGTGTGTCTTCGCTTGCGTTTCCGGTCGCTGCTTATGCAGGTATTGAGGCTTACACGCCATATCCACGTAGATATGTCGCTCGACTGCCTGAACTTTCCGAGTCCGTTCCATATGTTGAGCAGCACCTCCTGGAACAGGTCGTCGGCGTCGTTGGCATTGTCTGCGAACATATAGCACACGGTGTATATGGTGCTTTTGTTCTGCCTGACAATACGTTCGAATTCCTTTTCAGATATTTCCATTTATTATTGATTTGAACATTACTGCAAGTTAGACGCAAAGGTAATACAAAAAACTACAGAGATGACGAATATTTTATCACATATTGGAATACATAGTGGCAATCGGCTCCGGATGAGTGGTAAGGTTGAATTTTTTCACCTTTTTATTATATTGAAACAATATTTTATCCTTATCTTTGCATAAGATAGGATTATATCTTGCATAAGATAGGATTCGGTTCGGCAAGGTCAAACAGATAAAACTATGTTTTCTCTGTCTTGTCTGTGCTCTCACCTCTCACTATCTTTGCATAAGATAGGATTATATCTGCATAAGATAGAATTCGGTTCGGCAAACATAAAAAGGACGTATGCACGTTTATGTGCAATCATCATAATTGATAAACTAAATAATCAATAGCTATGAGTGTCAATATTAAGAGAAATGGAAAGAAACGTATTGTGATTGTCGGTGGTGGATTCGGAGGACTCCGGCTTGCAACGGAGCTTCGCAATTCAGACCTGCAGGTGGTTCTGGTGGATAAGAACAACTATCATCAGTTTCCGCCGTTGATATATCAGGTTGCCTCGGCAGGTATAGAACCGGGACAGATTTCTTTCCCTTTCAGAAAGATATTCCGCGGTAAGGACGACTTCTATTTCCGTATGGCTGAGGTGCGCGCGGTGTTCCCCGACAAGAAAATCATCCAGACGTCAATCGGAAAGATGGAGTATGACTATCTTGTCTTTGCCGCCGGCACGACGAGCAACTTCTTCGGAAACAGCAATATAGCCGATGAGGCCATGCCTATGAAGACCGTTGCCGAGGCTATGGGACTGCGCAACGCCCTGCTGAGCAATCTGGAGCGTGCGCTGACCTGTGCCACTGAGGAGGAGCGTCAGGAGCTTCTCAACGTGGTGATTGTGGGTGGCGGTGCCACGGGCGTGGAGATTGCGGGCGCTCTGTCGCAGATGAAACGCTACGTGTTGCCTTACGACTATCCTGACATGGATGCGTCGCTGATGCACATCTATCTGATAGAGGCAGGCGACCGACTGCTTGCCGGCATGTCGCATGACTCGTCGCAGAAGGCTAAGGAGTTTCTCGAGAGCATGGGCGTTGAGGTTCGTCTGGGCAAGATGGTGTCCGACTACCACGACCATAAGGTTGTGATGAAAGACGGATCTGAGATACCTACCCGTACGTTCATCTGGGTGTCGGGTGTCAGGGCCAACACCATCACCGGAATGGAAGGTGATCATCTCGGACGCGGACAGCGCATCATAGTGGACGAGTATAACCGCGTGAAGGGCATGGACGGCGTGTTCGCCATCGGCGACCAGTGTCTTCAGACCACCGATCCGGCTTATCCTAAAGGTCATCCGCAGCTCGCGCAGGTTGCCATACAGCAGGCGAAGAACCTCGCGCACAACATAAGGAAGATTGCGGCGGGCGACGATTCGTCTCTGACTCCGTTCGTATATAATAACCTCGGGTCGATGGCAACGGTGGGAAGAAACAAGGCTGTGGCAGAGATAGGCAAGTTCCATTCGCAAGGTTTCTTTGCGTGGGTGTTGTGGCTCGTTGTCCATCTGCGCTCTATACTTGGCATACGCAACAAGCTCATGGTGCTTCTCAACTGGCTGTGGAACTATGTCACCTACGACGATTCGATAAGGATGATTGTCTATGCCACCAAACCTAAAGAGGTGAGGGAGCGTCTTGAGCGTGAGCGCGTGACGCATCTTGGTACGGATATGCTTGCAGAGGCCGAGATGTTGAAAAAGCAGAAGGCAGAGGAAGAAAAACGGTAGTAGGACATTATGGCGTGTGACGTCACGTCGCAGGCTTATTGTCATCAAGCTATATCTACTCAGTAGAAATTCAGCGCCGGATTGGTTTGAATGGGAAATTGCACATTTATTACCAACTCGGCGCTGTTTCTTTATGTGGAAATGGAGCGGTATGGGGTGCTTTCAAATTCGTTTCCTTCCAAGTTAGTGCTGTTGCCTTATGTTGAAAAGAAATGATATGGACAGGTTTTAAATTAATTTTCTTTCTTTATCAGCTATGTATTCTTCTGTTGAAAGGAAATGATATAAGTTGTTCCTAAATCAGTTTTATCTCAAACAAATGTCGTTTCCTTTTGTTGAAAATAAGCGATATGTATAGCTTTCAAATGAATTTCCTTCCTAATCAGCGCTGCATTCTTCTGTTGAAAGGAAATGATAAGGGCAGCTTTTAAATTCATTTTCGTTCAAGTTAGTGTTGTAATTTTCTGTTGAAAGGAAATAATACAAGCTACTTTCAATTTGAAAGCAGTTTTTGATTTTTCCTCCTCAGTTTCCGGTTCTACCCCGAAAAATAATCGAGTATTTGCGGACTGACTTTCCTCGGGCGCAAATATGCGAAATATAAGAGGTTTTTATAACGTCTTGAATATCAATAGTTTATATTTAAGGGTATTTTTTCGCATTGCAAAAAGCACCATTTCGACTTGCAATAAAGCCCATTTCGGAGGCTGAAAAGTACCATTTTGCACCATGAAATGGGCTTTATCGTACTGCGAAATTGGCAATATCAGAACGTGAAGTGAACTTTTCCGGACTATGTTATGGGGTATATCAAAATGCGGTAATGGCTGAAACGCCCTATATTATGTATGATTTAACATCCATTCACATCTCTTTTGCGAAAATATTTTGTCAAAATTATGTCAAGAAAAATCGTAAGTTTGTCGTGTGAGTTTCCTTGAAAAAGGCTGATGTCGGATGTGGGGGAAGGTACGGGACGTGTTTATTTGGAGAGCCGGAAATATAAAATAAAAGAGCCGCTTTCCCGATAGAATGAGGAAAGCGGCTCTTTTTTGTATATCGGTTCAGACTTATTCAGCGGCCTCAGCCTCTTTTTCTGCCTGACGATAGTATTCGAGATCCTCCGGACGCAGACTCTTGATGAATGCGTGGTGAGCGTTCACCTCAGCCTCTGCATAGCGTACATATACGTTGGCGCTCTTCTCGAAGAGTTCCTGTGAGCGTGTGGCGTCGTCGAGGATGAGCAGTGACATGATGGTGTCGGCTGTCATTTCGTACAGACGGCGTGCCACGAAGTCCTGCATCTCCTGGTTTCCTGCTTCCTTCACGGCGTTCACAGCGTCTTCCAGCTTCTCTGCCATGAGAGCCACACGAACCTTGAGTGCTTTCAGACTGTCGGCAACCTCGTGCTCCAGCATGTCCTTTATCATACCCATGTAAGTGCCGTTGGTGATGTAGCGTATTGCGGCAACCACCTGCAGCTGTGTAGTTCCTTCGTAGATAGAGAAGATGCGTGCGTCGCGGTAAAGACGCTGGCTCTTGTACTCCATGATGAATCCTGAACCGCCGTGTACCTGTATTGCGTCGTATGCGTTCTGGTTGGCGTACTCAGAGTTCATACCCTTTGCCAGCGGAGTGAATGCGTCGGCGAGGCGTGCATACTTCTTCTGCTCCTGGCGCTCTTCGGCTGTGAGCTTGCGGTCGCGTGCTATGTCGTCGAGAGCTTTGTATATATCGACGTATCTTGCTGTCTGATACAGTATGCTGCGGCCGGCGTCGAGCTTAGCCTTCATGCGTGAGAGCATGTCGTAAACAGCCGGGAAGTCGATGATGTGAGTGTCAAACTGCTTGCGCTCCTTAGCGTATGCGAGAGCCTCGTTGTATGCAGCCTGGCTTACACCGACAGACTGAGCGGCGATGCCCAGACGTGCTCCGTTCATCAGAGCCATCACATATTTGATAAGACCCAGACGTGTGCTTCCGCAGAGCTCGGCCTTTGCGTTCTTGTAGACAAGCTCGCATGTAGGTGAGCCATGGATACCCAGCTTGTTCTCTATGTGGCGCACTGTGACGCCGCCCTGGTTCTTGTCGTAGATGAACATTGACAGTCCGCGACCGTCGTGTGTGCCTTCCTCCGAACGTGCGAGCACGAGGTGGATGTCAGAGTCGCCGTTGGTGATGAATCGTTTCACACCGTTGAGCAGCCAGCATCCGTCTTTCTCGCTGTATGTAGCCTTGAGCATTACGCGCTGAAGGTCGGAACCTGCGTCCGGTTCGGTGAGGTCCATACTCATGGTCTCGCCTGCACAGACGCGCGGAATGTATTTCTGGCGCTGCTCCTCGCTGCCGAACTCATAGAGAGTCTCGATACAATCCTGCAGCGACCAGATGTTCTGGAATCCTGCATCGGCGGAAGAGATTATCTCAGAAGCCATTGAATAGGGAGTGATAGGCATGTTCAGACCGCCGTAACGACGCGGCATTGAGATGCCCCACAGACCTGCCTTGCGTGTGGCGTCGAGGTTCTCGTAAGTCTTCGATGCGTAGTGCATGCGTCCGTCAACGAGGTGTGGTCCTTCGAGGTCAACGGCCTCGCTGTTTGGTTCGATAATGTTAGCTGCGATGTCGCCTGTTATCTCGAGCACGTTCTTGTAGTTCTCGATGGCATCCTCGAAGTCAACCGGAGCGTCCTCATACTTGTCCTTGTCTTCGAAGTTGCGCTCCTTGAGCTCGACAACACGCTTCATCTCAGGATGATTGAGATAAAACTCGAACTCAGGATGATCTGTATAATAATTAGCCATTTTGTTTACTTGCTGTTCTGTTTGTAATATTTGATTAATTTAGGAACGACTTCCTCAACGGTGCCGTTGATCACGTAGTCGGCAATCTTGTTGATAGGAGCGTCAGGATCGCTGTTGATTGATATGATGATGCCTGAGTCCTGCATGCCGGCGATGTGCTGAATCTGTCCTGAGATACCGCATGCGATATACACTTTCGGGTGTACTGTCACACCGGTCTGACCTATCTGGCGGTCGTGGTCTATCCATCCTGCGTCCACAGCGGCACGGCTTGCGCCAACCTCACCGTGGAGTTCCTTTGCCAGTTTGAAGAGCATGTCGAAGTTCTCTTTGCTTCCTACGCCGTAGCCTCCTGCCACAACGATGGGCGCACCCTTGAGGTTGTGCTTTGCAGCTTCAACGTGACGGTCGAGCACTTTCACTACGAATGCCTCCGGCGAAACATATTTTGCTACGTCCGGATAAACCACTTCTTCTTTTGCTTTGCCCTCGTAGAGAGCCTTCTGCATCACTCCGCTGCGCACGGTAGCCATCTGTGGACGGTGGTCAGGGTTGACGATGGTTGCCACGATGTTGCCTCCGAATGCCGGACGGATCTGATAGAGCAGGTTGTCATAGTGCTTGCTCACCATCTCACCGTTCTCCTTCACCTTGCCGTCGTAGTCGCCTATCTCGAGCTGTGTGCAGTCTGCTGTCAGTCCGCTTGTAAGAGATGATGAAACTCTCGGGCCGAGGTCGCGGCCTATTACGGTTGCGCCCATGAGCGCTATCTGCGGTTTCTCCTCCTTGAAGAGGTTCACCAGGATGTCTGTATGAGGTGCTGATGTGTACGGGAACAGACCTTCGGCGTCGAAAACGAAGAGCTTGTCAACACCGTAGGGCAGAATCTGCTTCTCCACTTCGCCTTTGATGCCGGTTCCAGCTACTACAGCGTGGAGCTCCACACCGAGCTTGTTGGCCAGCTTACGGCCTTTGGTAAGCAATTCCTGAGATACTTCGGCTACTGTAGTGCCTTCTATCTCGCAATATACAAATACGTTGTTCATATATTCTTTTTTGTCTTTTGAGCTGCGCATCCGGCGCTTCGGATGTTTCCGTATGCCGCGCAGCTTTTATTTTTTACTGCTTTGGATGAATTTTATCCTATAATTTTCTCTTCCAGCAGTTCCTTCACCAGTCCTTCGATGTCGGTGTCGCTGCTGCTCAGTGTTTTGCTTTCCTTAGCCTGGAACACAATGTTCTTAACGGCCTTCACCTTTGTAGGCGAGCCGCTGAGTCCGCATTGAGCCGGATCGCCGTCAACGTCGGCCACCGACCATTGGTTCAGAGTGAGATAAGGCCGCTCCTCATACAGATAGTTGTATTTGTTGTCGGCGGTACGTTCCATCGGCGCTGTCGCGCGTTTGTATTTCATCATCAGTTTTGCGTTGCACGGACGGCACGGGTCTGCACTTCCCGTCACTGTGATGACGAGTGGCATCGGAGCCTCTACAGTCTCAACACCTCCGTCGATGTGGCGGCGTATTGTGAGTTTTCCGTCTTCGCATTTCAGTATTTCCTCAGCGTATGTTACCTGTGAGAGTCCCAGCTTCTGTGCCACCTGCGGACCTACCTGTGCGGTATCACCATCGATAGCCTGGCGTCCGCCGATTACGATGTCCACACCGCCGATTTTCTTTATTGCCGTTGCGAGGGCATAAGATGTAGCAAGTGTGTCGGCTCCGGCAAACAGACGGTCGGTAAGCAACCAGCCTGTATCAGCTCCGCGATAGAGTCCCTGGCGTATGATTTCAGCAGCGCGGGGAGGACCCATGGTCAGTATTCCTACGGTAGAACCCGGGTTCTGCTCTTTCAGACGCAGAGCCTGCTCAAGGGCGTTCAGGTCCTCCGGATTGAAGATTGCAGGCAGCGCCGCACGGTTGACTGTTCCTTCGGCAGTCATGGCATCCTTGCCCACGTTTCTCGTGTCGGGTACTTGTTTGGCAAGTACAACAATTTTCAAGCTCATAATATAGTATTAATAAATTGTTAATTCGATGTGTCGGGAGAGGTTTATGTCACGGCAGCGTGAATGTATTTTTCAGAACATATTATGACCGATAGTCTTGCTGAATAACGATTTGCTGTCGGCAAAACTGATTTAGTCCAAGGTCGTCGTGGTCTAAACTGTCTCTTGACAGGTGTGTATGGTCAGCAGGCACATAACACCTTCAGGCATCGTAGCGACGCCTCAAACAGCTGCAAAAGTAATAAGTTTTTGATAATCATCAAAATTAAAGGCTTTAAAAAAGTGCAAAACGCCACCGTGGATGCGCATTTATGATGTTTTGTGCAGTTATTTTAAGGTTTATTTTGACATATTTTATACCGAAAAAGTACATGATATTGTTACATATAGGACAAGAAACAAACCGGAATAAACCCAAATCGGTCATTAGAAAGGGATCTTTCCTTATATTTCTAATGACCG